>Ga0210098_1000124_pt1 | contig 27702 bp, 22 predicted proteins | sample Joice_ThreeSqA_D_FD_184870 | JGI IMG/M metagenome (GOLD analysis project Ga0210098, IMG submission 184870) | Wetland microbial communities from San Francisco Bay, California, USA, that impact long-term carbon sequestration - Joice_ThreeSqA_D1... | ecosystem: Environmental > Aquatic > Marine >...
AGGCTGCGGGGGCGGTCACGCTCAACTACGGTCAGTTCCTGAACACCATCGTCAATTTCCTCATCGTCGCCTTCGCGATCTTCTTCCTGATCCGGGGGATGAACTCCATGAAGAAGAAGGAAGAGGCCCCGCCTGCCGCGCCGACGACGAAAGAGTGCCCGCATTGCCTGTCGACCATCCCCATCAAGGCGACGCGATGCGGTCACTGCACCTCGGAGCTGAAGGCGGCATAGGGGCGCCATCACGATCATCGAAGGGGACTTGGCCTGACGCCAAGTTCCCTTTCCCCCGGGTCACATTCCGTTACAGATCGGTGATGAGCCGGTTCTCGGGAGACCTGCCGATGGTCTCGCCGAAGGCGTCCAGGATGTCCGAAATCGCCCGGAAATCGGTCGTTGCAGTGAACGCCAGGTCCACGGGACCGCTTCGATCCAAGGCGTCGAGGACGGATTTTACGGTGGTCCCGCGGATGTCGCGGGCGGGTTGATAGGCGATCTCCTCGCCGCTCTCCGGTTTCACCTCGGAAAAGAACCCGGCGGCGGAAAAATCCGCGAGGATCCGGTGCACGAGGAGGGCAGGCATGCCCAGGGCGTTCACTATGCGGGAAGCGGTGAGCGGCTTCTCCCCAGCGGAAAAATTCCGTACAACGAGGCGTGCAACCAGCAGGGAAAGGATCTTTTTATCGTGCGGACTGATATTCCCGGATCCTTCGTGGAACCCGTGGGTATCCACGTTCTGTACCGCGAAAGAGATCTCCGAGCCCATGAGGACAATCAGCCAGCTGAGTTGCATCCACATGAGGAAGAGCGGCAGGGCGGCGAAGCTTCCGTAGATGGCGCTGGCCTTCGCCGCACCCACCTGGAACGAGATGTAGATCCACTGGACCGCCTGGTAGGTGGTCCCCGCCGCCACGGCGGCGACGATCCCGGCCTTAAGGCGGACCCTCGTGTTCGGCATGTAGATGAAAATGAAGGCGAACAGCACCCAGATCAGGACGAAGGGAACGGCTTCCAGCAGGACGAGGATCGGCGCCGAGGGCAATCCCCACTGGGACAATTTCCCGGCGATGAACTTCAATTGGCTCACCATCGTGACCGTCAGGCTGCTCGACATGATGAAGATGACCGGGCAAACGACCGCCATGGAGAGGTAGTCGGTGCACTTGCGTCCGATCGTACGGGGCTTCTCGACTTTCCAGATGTAGTTGAAGGAATCCTCGATGTGTCCCAGCACCTTGACGACCGACCATAAAAGAAGGGCGACCCCGACTCCCGCGATAACGCCCCCCTTGGTCTTCTGAAGCATCGCGTTGGAGAATTCGAACACCTTCAGCAGTACGTCCGTCTGTCCCGAAAATTTCTCCAGGAGCTGGGCCTGCAGCTTCTTGTCGAAGCCGAAACCCTTGGCGATGCCGAAGAACATGGCGATGACCGGCACGACGGAAAGCACGGAGTAAAATGTTAGCGCCGAAGCCCGCATCACGCACTGGTCCCGCTGGTATCCGCGGATCGACAGCAGGAGGATTTTCAGCGACCTGATGAAGAACGCCTTGGAACGGGACAGGCCCTCTTCCGGAAGGGACCAGATCCCCGTGTTGAGAAAATCGAGGCTGGAATTCAGTTTCTCTCTCATGGCCCGGAGGGTACCTCGTTCGGTCAGTATACCGCCATCAAGGCCTTCGGAAACCCCCCGTGCCTTCACGGATTGTCGTGGATGGGGCTGACGGGGGACCTACGGATTCCTTTGGAGAGGCTTACGGGGGGGCGGTCCGCCCAAGGTGTATAATTCCTTCTGTCCCGCGATCATCGCGATCGCGGGGATTGGTGCCGGGGGCCATGCGGTCCGCACATACCTCGTGGAGGCCACAATGGAATACCGACGACTCGGCAACACCGGTCTTACCGTCTCCCGAATCTGCCTCGGTTGCATGAGCTACGGCGATCCCGCCGCGACGGTTGCGGGATCGCCGCTGCGCTGGGAGTGGGCGCTGAAAGAGGACGCGTCGCGGCCGTTCTTCAAGCGCGCCATCGAGCTCGGCATCAACTTCTTCGACACGGCCAACGTGTACTGCTTCGGGGCAAGCGAGCAGATCACCGGCCGCGCGCTTCGCGAGTTCGCTCGCCGCGAGGAGGTCGTCATCGCCACGAAGGTCTGGGGGGTGATGCGCCCCGGTCCGAACGGCGGAGGTCTCTCTCGAAAGGCGATCCTCCACGAAATCGACGCGAGCCTGAAGCGACTCGGGGAGGACTACGTCGACCTGTACCAGATTCATCGCTGGGACGGCGCGACGCCGATCGAAGAGACGATGGAGGCGCTTCACGACGTCGTCCGCATGGGCAAGGCGCGGTATCTGGGCGCGTCGTCCATGCACGCATGGCAATTCGCCAAGGCGCAGCACGTGGCCGAGCAACACGGGTGGACACGCTTCGTGTCGATGCAGAACCATTACAACCTCCTCTACCGCGAGGAGGAGCGTGAGATGGTGCCCCTCTGTCGCGACCAGGGAGTCGGGGTGATCCCGTGGAGTCCTCTCGCGCGAGGTTACCTGGCACGGGCGCCGGAGACGAAGGGAACGAAGCGGTCGGAGACGGACCGCTTCGGCAAGACGCTTTACACGGCGATGGCCGAGGCGGACCAACGCGTGCTCGCCGAAGTCGACAGGCTGGCGAAGGCGCGCAAACTGCCTCACGCACAGGTCGCCCTGGCCTGGCTGCTCCGGAATGAGGCTGTTACCTCCCCGATCGTGGGTGCGACGAAGATGGAGCATCTCGAGACGGCGGTAAGCGCGCTCTCCGTTCAACTGTCCGGAGAGGAAGTCGCGGCACTGGAGGCGCCGTACGTGGCGCACCCCGTCGCGGGCTTCAGCTGAGAGCGCCGAATGTAGGGCCACCCCATGGGGGCACGTATCCGGAGCCTGGGACCTGGAGGTTACGAGCGACGGCCACTTTCAAGGATGTCCGGGTTTTATCTCGACGTACCGCCGCTGGATACCGAACTCGAGGGCTTTGTCGGCCTCGTCCTTCCTCATCGCGATGTCCACGCGATGGGAGAACCGCCGGTTGGTCCTGTCCAGGACGACGCACTCTCCGTACCCTTCGATGTTCAGGATCGTCTTCGGGGCGACGAAGTTCGCGGCGCAGACCTTGAAGCCCTGCGCGACGAGGCTGCACAGGTTTTCTCCCGTGGCCCCGAGGCACGGTGTACCGTCCGTCTGCCTCTTCACTCCCACGTTGTAGGCGGTCACTTCCCGGATGCGCCCGGAGGCCGGATATTGTTCGAATCCCTCCGGTGTGGCGACGGTTGTAATCTCCGGACCGCCCCCCCGAGTGACCGGAACCGCCAGGTCGATTCCCGATCCCAACCAAAGAAACCCAACTGCAATCAGGGGGATGAACGGGATTGTTTTTTTCATGCCGATTCCACCTCGCGTCTCGGGTCGAGGCGTTGGTGCCTATATCCTGGTATGGCCGTTAGATTCGGGTGACTCCCCCCGGGATTCGGGAATCGGGATACATCCCGACGGGACGCTTCGAGAGCGGTCAAGACCGAGATTCAAGCAATCACCGGATAAGCCGTGCGGAGGACATGTCCGGAGCAGGCTGTCGCGAATGCGAGACGAGTGAATAACCCCGGAGGAGTCTGGAAATGGGCACGGAGGGCTTCAGGGACAAGGTCGTCATCATAACCGGCGCATCCAGCGGCATCGGGGAAGCGTTGGCCTACCGGCTCGCGCAGGTGGGAGCCTTGCTCGCGCTGGCGGCACGGAGTGCCGAGCGCCTTGAAACGGTCGCTGCCGAGTGCAGGCGCCTTGGGGCGAATGCCGCGTCCGTTCCGACGGATGTCAGCGACGAGGTCCAATGCAAGGCCCTCGTCGCCTCTGCCGTTTCGACTTATGGTCGCATTGACGCCCTCGTCAACAACGCGGGCTTTGGCGTCGGAGCCCGGCTCGCCAACCTTCCCTCGCTGGCCCTTTTCGTCGATGTCCTGAACACCAATTTCATGGGAAGTGTCTATTGCACCTACTACGCCCTGCCGCACCTTAAGCAGACCGGAGGCCGGATCGTTGCGGTCAACAGCATTGCAGCGAAGGTGCCCTTTCCGTACTACAGCAGCTACACGGCGAGCAAGTACGCGATGGAGGGGTTCTTCGACGCGATTCGCATGGAGCTGGCGGACTCCGGGATTTCGGTGACAGCCATCCACCCGGATTTCGTCGCCACGCGCTTCTCCGAGAACGTGCGCGATGCCGTCGGACGCCGTCGGGGCCGCGACGCCGGAACTCACGGCAAGAATATAATGACCGCCGAGGAGTGTGCGCGGCGGATCGTCGAGGCTGCTGCGGCCCGTCGGCGCGAGGTTACGCTTTCAACGCGCGGAAGACTTGCGCCATGGATCAGGATGCTGGCTCCGGGAGTTTTTGACAAAATCACCAGGAGAGTAGCGCGAGAGCCGACCCCGACGTGAACGAGAGGTCATCGGGAATGGATGGATCTCCCAAAAACCGGTTGAAGTCCGGCCCCGGAGGAGCGATAATTCTATCGAGGGCGGAATCGCCGTCCCCACCAGCGCCATGGCGACCAGGAATGGGTTCCTGACCACCGCCCAGGCGTCGGAACGGGCGCTGAGTCGGGCCGAATTCGATAGACCGGCTGCCGACCCGGCGCCTTTCTATTTCCGTGCCCCGTGACCGGGGTGAAGACTCCCTTGTTGACACGATTCGCGGTAAAGTATTACTTTGTTGCATGAAATTGCCGTGAGCGGGCTTCTGCAACGTTTTCCCGTGGGGCGCCATGTCCATCCTGCCGTCCTCGCTCGCCAAGATCACCCGGCCTGTGCCAAGCGGATGCCTGCCCAGAACGCGGCTCTTCCGCCTCGTCGACCGGAGTTGCAAAAAATCTTCACTGTTGTGGGTATACGGTCCTCCAGGGTGCGGGAAAACGACCTTGGTCAGTACCTACCTCCAGGCCCGGAACCTCCCCGCCCTCTGGTATCGGTTCGACGAGGGGGACGAAGACCCTGCCAACTTCTTCTACTACATCGGGGCCGCAGGAAAACGGGCGGCTCCCCGGATGCGCAAGCCCCTTCCCCTGCTGACCATGGAATACATGGGAGGGATCCAGCAGTTTACCCGGTTGTTTTTTGAGAACCTCTTTGCGCGACTTTCTCCGGCACGGGCGCTGGTCCTCGATGACTACCACGAGATCCCGACGAAATCCCTCCTTCACGATGTGATCGTCACCGGCGTCTCCCGGGCCCCCGAAGGAACGACCGTCATTCTTGTCAGTCGCCGCGGCCCTCCCCCCGCCTTTGCCCGGTTCCGCGTCAACAACCGGATGGAGACCATCGGATGGGAAGACCTTCGACTGACGCTTTCCGAGTGCGAGGGAATCTCCCGGCTTCGCGGGCGGAAGAGGCGGCTCGACACGGAGATTCGCGATCTCCATGAGGCGACAGACGGCTGGGCGGCGGGCCTGGTGCTCATGCTGGAGGGCAGCAGGTTCCGTGCAGTTGAACCACCGCCTTCCAAGAACCGCACCCCACGGGAGTTGTTCGACTACTTCGGGAGCGAGATCTTCGAGAGACAGGGGGAATCCGAGAAGGCGTTTCTCCTGAAGACCGCTTTTCTTCCCGATATGACGGCAGCTACAGCGGAAGCGCTGACGGGAGAGAGGGGGGCGCTGCGGCTGCTCACGTACCTCCGGGAGAACAACCTCTTCCTGATGGAGCACAAGCACTCGGAGCCCCTGTACCGGTACCACCCCATGTTCCGGGAATTTCTGCTTTCCCGGGCCCCGGATATCCTTGGGGAACAGGGTACGCGTGCCGTCAAGCGGCGGGCCGCAGAGCTTCTTGAGGAAGCGGATCGGGTCGAAGTCGCCGCCGACCTGTTTTCCGACATCGGCGACTACGAATCCCTTTCGAGATTGATCCTCGCCAATGCCGCATCCCTCGTCGAGCAGGGGAGGAGCCGGATTCTGCAAGGGTGGATTGGACGTCTGCCGGAGGACACCGTTCAGAAAACCCCCTGGCTTCTGTACTGGCTCGGAGCATGTCGAATGCCGTTCGACCCCGTCGGGAGCAGAAGCCTTGTGGAGCGGTCCTTCGAACTGTTCCGGGACCGTAAGGACCCGGCGGGGACGTTTCTCTCCTGGTCGCTGATCATCGACAACCTTTGCATGTATCTGAACGATTTCAAGGCGCTGGATGCGTGGATCGACAGATTCGACGAGATTACGAAAAAGTTCCCATCCTTTCCCTCCCCGGAGATCGAAGCCCGTGTGGTGGCGAGCCTGCTGGGCGGGTTGTACATGAGGCGGGTGGATCACCCGGAGATCGAGGCGTGGGTGAAGAAGGCGTCGTCCATGATCCGGGAATGCAAGGACATTCCGGTGCGGCTTCAGGCGACCTTGTATCTTTTCTTGTATTTTATCTGGATAGGCGATTTTCCCAGGGCGCGCAGCATCGTCGAGTCGACCCGTGAATGGATATCCTCTTCGACCTCCTATCCGCAGCGAAGGATCTTGTTCCATCTGTTCGAGGCGAGACTGCACTGCGGGGTCGCGCAGTTCGACGATTCGATCCGGGCCGCCGCCAAGGGGCGGGAGATCGCTGTCGCGAGCGGAATCCGTCTCTGGGATTTCCTCTTGCTGGGCGAAGAAACCTCCGCGTTCCTCGGCAAGGGGGATCTCGATTCTGCGTCGGCATGCCTCCGACAGATGGCGCTGCTCCTCGGAGCAGGCCAAACCTACAACCAGGCCTATTTCCACCATCTCTCCTCGTGGCACGTGGCGCTCAGGGGAGACATCCCTCTGGCGTCGTCACTCGAGGAGACGGCGGATGCGCTGGTAACCGACTGCGGTCAACCTTGTGGAATTGCTCTGGGAAACGTGTACATGGCCAGACTCGAGAATGAAATCGGAAAGACGGAGGACGCGGCGAACCATCTGGAGAAAGCCGAACGGATCGCCCGGGGAATGGGAAGCCTCCTCCTCGAATACCAGTGTCTCCTTGTGAAAGCCGATATCGCGTTTCACCAGGGCGATAAGGCATCGGGCCTTGCCGCTCTCGGAAAGGCGCTTTCCATCGGGAGGGAGAACGGGTATTTCCACTACGACAACTGGATTCCCTCCTTCATGACCCGCCTCTGCGTGAAGGCCCTGGAGGAAGGGTTGGAGGTTCCCTACGTCCGGGAACTCATCCGGAAGAGGAATCTGGTGCCGGCCTCCCCGCCCCTCGAAATCGAAACCTGGCCCTGGCCGGTCGCGGTCTACACCCTCGGACGGTTTGATATCCTCAAGGACGGAAGGCCGCTCACCTATTCCCGGAAGGCCCAGAAGCGCCCGTTGGACCTGCTCAAGGCGCTGATCGCCTTCGGCGGCAGGGCCGTACGGGAAGAGCAGGTCGTCGATGCGGTCTGGCCCGAGGCGGAGGGGGACATGGCGATCCAGTCGATGTCCGTCGCGCTGCGTCGCCTGCGCCAGTTGCTCGGTCACGAGGAGGCCGTGCAGCGCCGGGAAGGGGTTCTCAGCCTGGATCCGCGGTACTGCTGGGTGGACGCCTTCGCCTTCGAGCGTCTCCTCGGGATCGCGGCATCCCTGGCAGAGACCGGGAGGAAAGAAGGCGCCGCGGAACACGAGGAAAAGGCGATGTCGCTCTACCATGGGGCCTTTCTGGCGGAAGACGCCGGGCGATCCTGGGCGGTTTCCATGCGCGAGCGTCTCCGGAGCAGGTACCTGGCGGTCGTCGGCCGGCTGGGCGCCCACTGGACGCAGGCGGGGGAGTGGGAAAAGGCCCGCGCGTGCTACCAGCGGGGGATCGACGTGGACCACCTGGCGGAGGAATTCTACCAATCCCTGATGCGCTGCTACCTCGCCGATGGCCGGGAGGCCGAGGCGCTTGCGGTGTACGACCGCCTTGGAAAAATCTTCTCATCCTTGGGGGTGCAACCTTCCCCAAAGTCCGGGAATCTCCTGAACGCGCTCCGTTCCTCGTAAGATAGCCCCCTCGTTCCATCCCCTGAAAAGGTCTCGAATCCGTCCCTGATCCGTAATCGCCTCCGGGTAAGGTGTCCTCAAAGGGCCGTACCCCCATCGGGCCTGGAGGTCGACATGGAGGACTACATCGTTCGGATCTATCGGCGGAAGGAAGAAAACGGGGGCCTCTTCGGAGTGGTGGAGGAGGTCGGCGTCGAGGGGCAGATTGCATTCCGGAGCATGGAGGAGCTTGTGCGTCTCCTCCGGCGGGACCCTCGCGAAGCGGGCTCCGGAACGAGACCGGCTCCTGCCGGCACAACGGGCATTGTCTCAGGAGAGATTCAATAAACCCAGGGCAGCATTTCTGCGGGAATGCAGGAAGAAGGAGGCGCACATGTACAAGAACGTCCTGTTGATGAGGAACGGGTGCGAAGGCTGCTCCAAGGATCCCTGCTTCGGGGTAATGCTTGCCGAATCCCTCGAGGCCAGGGTGACGGCGGTCTACGTCACGGGGGACTTCACCTGGCGGGAACTCAGGAGCATCTACGGAATCGACGAATTGAAGTGGTCCGGGGCGGGCAGGGCGGGGAGAGAGGCCAAGGAGGCTGCCGTCGGGAGGAAGGTCCGTCTGGCGAAAGAGGCGTTGGAATCGACGGAGAGGATGTGCGCCAGCCGGGGGATCCCGTGCGAGGCGGTGCACGTGTCGTCCAGATCCCCGCTGCGCGGCGTGCAGAAGACGGCGGAGGAGAAACATTGCGACGTGATCGTCACCTCGACCCATCCGCAGGGGGCGATGAAGATGCTCTCTCACGTCAAGGCCGGAAAGACCGGCGGCCAGGCCCGGATTCCCATGCTGATTCACCACGCCATTTGACCGGAGGGAAGTCATGATGAAGAATTCATGCGACAAGTATCTACCTGCTTCTTTGCTCCTGGCGTTTCTGCTGATGTCTCTTGCCGCGTGCGGCGGAGGCGGCGGAGACAGTTCGGTGAACAGGGGTGCCTTGACCGGTCTTTCCATCAATGGTCCCTCGTCGATGAGCGAGTACAGTACCGCCACCTACACGGCGACGGCGAGCTGGAGCGACAATTCAACGACTGCCGTTACCCCGACCTGGAGCGTCAACTCCCAGATGGCGTCGATCAGCCCCGGCGGGGTGCTTTCCTGTCTGCCGATGGACAACGACCAGGCGGTGACGGTCACGGCGACGTATTCCTCCGGAGGGGTTACGGAGACGGACGCAATGGACGTGGCCCTCACCAACGTAACCACCATCCCGTTCACCGCCCAGATGCTGTCAGGGGAGGTGCTTTTCGAAGAGAATCTCTACGGAGGGGGAGCGTCGGATTCCTACCTTTTCCATCACAACGCCGACTCCACGTACGTGGCGTATACGTACGAGTTCAATGGAACCACCGAATCCTCGGGGCGCACGACTGGGACCTGGAGCATCGATGGGTCCGGGAATCTGATCTTGAACTACGTTGGCGGGGCGACGTTCACGGTGAAGCTCATTTCCGATTCCTCCACGGGAATGCAGGTAGTGGTCGACGACGGAGGCGGAAGCCCTTGGATCGAAACCCTCGAAAAAACCGTGCCGGTCGATCCCGTGAAACTCCCCGGGACGTATGTAAACAACAGTGGAAGGCGGATCGGTGAAACATGGATTTTTGCGTCCAACGGGGAGGGGTCTACCACCGGCGATGGAGGGTGGGTATTCACATGGTCCGTTGACACCGGGATATTGAAGGTTGTCTTTAACACCGGATATGAGATTTGGATCTATGCACGCGCGACCAGTCAGAGTTCTCCCACGTCCTACACGAGACTCAAGTGGGCCTTCGTGTCAATCACCCCGACAGGAAATTTCGACTATTACTACGGAGGTATGGATCTGACGCGGCAATGACCGGTCCTAACAGGTAACAGGGGTCTTCCCGCGCACAAAAGGGGGTAGCCCGAGGACTGCCCCCTTCCTGCTCCGTCGCCTTACTTCCGGAGACCGGGCATGCCTTCGACGTGGCGATCCTCTCGATATACTCCCCTGGCGCCGGCTTGAAAACGGCCGCATGGGGACTTCGGCCGGGAGGGGAAAAGGGGGTTCGCGAAACGGGTTATCATGTGGGAGCATCTTAAACAGCATCACATGGTGCGGCTTATTCATACAAGGAAGGGATAAAAGATGGAAAAGCAACGGACGGGCGGAGTTGGAATTCGGGCATTCGCATTCGTAACGATCCTGGCTGCAATGGTCCTCATTATTGCGGCGTCGCCGGGAGCGATGGCGGCGAACAAGGAGGACGCACAGGGGATCGTCGATAATGCGCGCGTCACCTTCGGTGGATTCATGCGGGACGACAATTACAGCTGGATGCGTGACCACATCAAGGACGCAAAAGGGATGTTGATCTATCCGCAGGTGCTGAAGGGGGGATTCATCTTGGGAGGGTCGGGCGGAACCGGTGTCCTCCTGTTGAGGGATGGCAAGACCGGGAACTGGAGCAACCCCGCCTTTTACACGATGGGCTCGGTGACCTTCGGCCTGCAGATCGGCGGGGAATCGGCTGAGGTCGTCCTGCTGGTGATGAGCCAGAAGGGGGTGGACTCGCTGCTCACCTCGAAATTCAAACTGGGTGGAGACGTCTCGGTCTCCCTCGGGCCGGTGGGTGGTGGGGCGAAATCGGATATCACCACCGATTTTCTTTCGTTTTCCAAGTCGAAAGGGCTCTACGCCGGGATAAACCTCGAGGGATCGTACATCGACGTGCGGGACGGCCTCAATAAAGAATATTACGGCAAGGCAGTCACCCCGGTGGATATCGTCGTGAAGCAATCGGTCAGCAACAAGGGGTCGGACCGTTTGAGAGAAGAGCTCGGCAAAGCGAAATAGGCCGGGGGATCCGGTTGCATGGGCGACGCGAAAGTTCGACCCCGGTGAAGCTGCTGTCCGGCTATGCCCGCCCCCACGGAAACGATGATCTCGGAGGAAGTTTCCCTCCGGTTTGCCCGAGCGTCTCGGCGATGCGCAATCCTTCGTTCCACTTCGCCATACGCTCCGAGCGCGAGAAAGAACCGACCTTGAGCTGCTTCACGCCCCATCCCACGGCAAGATGCACTATGGTGACATCCTCCGTTTCGCCCGAACGGGCCGACACGATGCTTTCCCATCCGGTCTCCCGAGCGGCATCAAGCGCGGCGCGGGTCTCGGTCAGGGTGCCGGCCTGATTCGGTTTGATCAGTGCCGTGTTGCACGCCCCGAATTCATGTGCGCGTGTGATGCGTGCCGCGTTGGTACAGATGAAATCGTCCGCCACCACTTCGATGCGGTCACCCGCCGCGCGGGTAAATCGGCGCATGCCTTCGGGGTCGTCCTCGCCGAGCGGATCCTCGATCGAGACGATGGGGTAGCGCGCGAGCCAGCCGAGAAGCATCTCCGACAGGCCGTCGGAATCGATTCGACGGGCATCGCGGGCGAGCGTGTAGTGCCCGTCGCGGCCGAAGTTCGAGGCCGCGATGTCGAGCGAGATCGCCACGTCCTGGCCGGGGGTGTAACCGGCACGCTCTATCGCGCGCAGTAAAAATACCAACGCCTTTTCGTTGCCGTCGAAGGAGGGCCAGTAGCCACCTTCGTCGGCGACCCCTGCAAGGAGGCCGGCCTCGCCCATCAGCGCACCGGCGGCGCGATAGACCTCCGCGGTCCATTCGAGCGACTGGGCGTAGTCGGCGGCGCCTACCGGGATGATCATGAAGTCCTGGACATCCACGCGGCGTCCCGCATGCGCGCCCCCGCCGAAAATCTGTATCTCGGGCAGCGGCAGATAAATCCCGCCCCGACCCTCCGAGAGGTGCCGCCACAACGGCAGATTGCGGGCTGCGGCGCCCGCGTGGGCGATCGCCATCGAGGTGGCAACGATGGCGTTGCCGCCCAGGCGTCCCTTGGTAACGGTCCCATCGAGCGCGATCAACGCCGCGTCGAGACCCGCCTGGTCGATGGAATCACACCCTGCGAGCAGGCCGGCAATCTCCCCGTTGACCGCGGCCAGGGCGGCCCGCACGTCGTAGCCGCCGAAGGCGGTGCCGCCGTCGCGCAGGTCCACCGCCTCGCCGCCGCCGGTTGAAGCCCCCGCCGGTGCGATGGATCTGCCCGCCGCGCCCCCGGAGAGCCCGATCTCGACCTCGACCGTCGGCCGGCCGCGTGAATCCCAGACACGACGCCCGGTAACCGAGGCAATGCGGGTGTTCATGTCGCGAGTTCCTTTTTCCATGCGATCAGCGCGTCAGCGAGACCTGCGGGCGGCGATTTGACGAGAGGACGGGCGCATCTCCGGATCACCGTGCGCTCCCCCTCCGTTTTGATGTATTCGGCGGGCGACTTGCCGTCCACGCGCGCCAAAAGGAGCGCCGGCAACAGGCTTGCCGCGCGCGCTTCGAGCGCGGCCGCCGGCTCCCAGTCGACGGCGGCCAGATAGGTTCCGGCGAGGGCCTCGAAGCAGGCCATGAAGGCCTCGCGCGCCGGTGGACTCCACAGGCACTTGAGCAACAGGTGGTTGAGACAGAAGGCCAGGTCGAAGGCCGGGTCGCCCAAGCAGGCACACTCGGCATCCAGGAATACCGGCCCCTGCGGGCCGAGGAGGATGTTCTTCGGGCTGACGTCGCCATGCACCATTGCAATACGGAGCGATCCCGTGCGCCGGCTGAGCGTCAACAGCGTGTCGCGCAAATCGGGGTGGGCCGCGGCGGTAGCCTCCAGGTACGGTTCGAGTCGGATCGCGTGGAAGATGCCGTTGGGGGGGAACTGTGCCGCCACGGCCGGATTGCCCGCCGTCGCTGCGTGGATGCGCACAAGCCGGCGGCCCACCTCGGCGGCGTCGGCCGGGTCGGCGTGTCCGTCGCGCAACTCGGTCTTCCACAGAAAGTACTGCCCCGGGTCCAGGAAACTCATCGCAAACAGCATCCCGGATTCGTCGTGATGCAGGATTTCGGGCACGGCACCGGGGACAATGCCGTGCGCGATGCGGCACCAGGCCACCTCGTAGCGGTTCCGTTCCACGGGCGCCTGCCAGTCGGCTGCGACCTTGAGCCTGGACCGCGCACGCTTGACGCAGAAGACCCGCCCGTCGGTTTCGACTTTCCAGATGTCCGACGACACGCCGCCGGAGAGTGCGTCGAAGCGCACTCCTTCGGCGGAGGCGATCAGACCGGCGCCACGCAGCGCTGCAACCACGCGCGCGTCGGGTTGCGGGTTGTCCGCAGGGTTTTGACTCACACGCATCTCCCCCGATCCCGATCTTGCCCGATCTTGGCCGGATTATAACGCGTCCGGGATCCGCACGGAGTGCACCCCCGCCGCATGCATCCAAAATTTTCGGTGCGAAGGTGTTTTGCTTGCGGACGCCGCTTCCTCGCATTTTCCGGCATCTAAACACTTGGAATACCTCGGATCCGGGTGATCGCCGGGGCGGGCCGTAGCGGAGGGGGATATAAATGGCTGAAAAACGTGCCGGGATGATCTGCGGCTGCGAGGCCGGCTGGAGTGGATCCTTTGACAAATCGGCGGAGATCCTCTAATTCAAATTCAAGGAGGCACGGGTTATGCTTGATTTCAATTCGATCTTGGTACTTTCAGGGGATCCCGATAAACTCGTGGATTTCTACAAGAAAGTTTTCCAGAAAGATCCCGACTGGTCGGAAGGCGGTTACCACGGGTTCATGGCCGGGAAGGGGTTCATCACTTTTGGCCCGCATGACAAGGTCCGGGGGAGGAACGCGTTCCCGGAAAGGATGATGTTCAATTTTGAGACAAAGGATGTGAAGGGGGAATTCGAAAGAATCAAGAAGCTCGGGGCCACGGTGGTCGCGGAGCCTTACAATCCGGCGGAAGATCCGAAGGGGATGATCGCAACCTTCGCCGACCCGGACAATAATTATTTCCAGCTCATGACGCCGTGGGAAAGCAAATGAATGGTCCTCGGAGCCGTCTTCCTTGCGTTGGACCGGTCGCCAAGGATCCGACCCGCCGGAAGAGGAGGCTGCCATGAAGAGGTCCAGCAAGGTGCTCATCGGAGTTGGAATGTTCCTGTTCATCGTCGCGGCGGCACTTTACCTTCTGGTCTCAGGCCTCGACCGGATCGTGGCGGCGGCCATCGAGAAGTACGGCTCGGAGGCAACCGGGACCAAAGTGGGGGTGTCTTCCGTCCATCTCGACCTGAAGGAGGGGAAGGGCTCCATCCGGAATTTGAGCGTCGGGAACCCCCCGGGCTTCTCGGAACCGGATGCCTTTCGCCTGGAGGACATCTCCGTCGCGGTGGACACCGGGTCGGTCACCGGGAACCCGGTGATCATCGACCAGGTGACGATCCGCTCCCCCCGCATTGACTACGAGATCAACAAGGACGGAGAATCCAATATCGAACTGCTCAAGAAAAAACTTCAGTCGGGCCAGACAAAGGAAACGGGCGGGAAGCCGTCCGCGGACAAGGAGGCGAAGAAGGTGGTGATCCGCAGTCTCGTCATCGAGAAGGGCGAGATCGCGATCCGGGTGGCGATGCTTTCCGGCAAGCCGCCTTCCGCGGTCCTTCCCAGGGTGGAACTGAAGAATCTTGGAGGCAAGGGGGGCGACTCCCCCGGCGACATCGCAAAGCAGGTTCTGGGACCCCTCGTGCACCAGGTAACGCTTGCAGCCTCAAGCGCCGGGGTTGGTCGGTACCTGGGCAAGGGAGCGGACGAACTTAAGAAGGTACTCGAAGACGCGGGCAGTGGCAAACCTCTCGCTCAAGGGAAGGAATCCGCAAAGGAGGCGGTGGACGCACTGAAAAAAGCCTTCGGGAAATAGGGGGGCGACGGCTTCCACTAATGATTCCCGGCATCTGGCTTGTTGAGTGGATGGATGAAAATGGACAAAGATCGGATTCGTTATTCCTTCCCTCCTCAAGTTCGATCCCTGATTTGCCGATAAGCGCAGTGTGGGAACCGAAAGGCATGGATTTGGCCGTACCGTTGGATAAACGCGTGACGAGGGAGTGGAAACGTTGATACTGGGAGAGGCGGAAGATTCGCGGGAAGCCACGATCGAGCTGCTCCGCATCTGCAACAAGGCCGAAAACCTGATGGAGTTGATGCGGAACCTTTCCCTCTTCTTCCAGCGGCTCACCGGATGCGAGGCCGTCGGAGTGCGGATTCGGCAGGGCGATGACTTCCCGTATTACGAGACTCTGGGATTCCCGGGGGAATTCGTCCTGGCGGAGAACCGTCTCTGCGCTTTTGATCAGGCGGGGGGACTGATTCGTGACGGATCGGGCCATCCGGCCCTGGACTGCATGTGCGGCAACATTCTCTGCGGGCGTTTCGATCCCTCCAAGCCTTTTTTTTCCGCAGGCGGCAGTTTCTGGTCGAACTGCACAACGGAAATGCTGGCGAGCACGTCGGATACGGACCGGCAGGCGAAAACGCGGAACCGGTGCAACGGGGAGGGATATGAGTCGGTGGCCCTGGTTCCGCTTCGTTCGCAAGGCGAAACCTTCGGCCTGTTCCAGTTCAACGACAAGCGAAGGGGGCGATTCACCGCGGAAATGATCGCCATGCTGGAAGACCTGGCGACATATGTGGCGATCGGAGTGGCGAAACAGAAAGCCGATGAAGTGTTGCGGTCCAGCGAAGAAAGTTACCGCTCGCTGTTTGGAAACATGGCGGAAGGATACGCACATTGCCGGATGATTTTCAACGGAGGCCGACCCGAGGACTTCATTTATATCAATGTAAACGAAGCGTTCGGAACATTGACCGGGTTGACGGATGTTGTCGGGAAAAAAGTTTCCGAAGTCATCCCGGGGATACGGGAATCCGATGCGCGGCTGTTCGAGGTGTATGGCAGGGTGGCCTTGACAGGGAAGCCCGAGAGGTTCGAAATTTACGTGGAAGCTTTAAGCCACTGGTTTTCCGTTTCCGTCTATTCCCCGAAAAAAGAACACTTTGTCGCCGTGTTCGACGTCATCACCGAACGGAAACGCGCGGAGGAGGCGCTGCGGGAGAGCGAAATCCGTTACCGTTCCATATTCAATTACGGGGCCGACGGGATCGTGATCATCGACCCGGACACGGCAACCCTGATCGACTTCAACGAGCAGGCGTGCACGCAGCTTGGGTATACACGTGGGGAATTCGGCGGCCTTACGATCTCCGATATCGATCTCCTCGAGGGTACGGAAGAAATCAAGGCACACATACGGCAGATAATCAGCGCCGGGTACGACGAGTTCGAAACAGTCCATCGCACCAAGCTCGGGGAACGGCGAAATGTCCATATCAAGGCTCAATATATTTCTATCGGCGGTAAATCCGTATTCCACTGCATCTGGCGCGACATCACCGATCGCAAGCGTTCCGAAGCCGAGAGGGAAAAACTGCAGGCGCAGCTCCAGCAGGCGATGAAGATGGAGGCGGTAGGTCGCCTCGCCGGCGGCGTGGCGCACGACTTCAACAACCTCTTGACGGTGATAACGGGATACAGCGAGCTCCTGCTGCAGAAGATCGGGGAGGAATCCCGGATGCACATGGAATTGGAGGAGATTCAACGGGCAGGGGAGCGGGCGGCGGCGTTGACGCAGCAGCTCCTTGCGTTCTCCCGAAAGCAGATCATCGAGCCGAAGGTGGTGCATCTGGACCACCTGGTGGCGGAGACGCACAAGATGCTGACCCGCCTGATCGGCGAGGACATCGCGTTGCAGGCCACAACAGGCAAATCGTTGGGATCCGTGAAGGTCGACCCGGGGCAGTTCCAGCAGATCCTGATGAACCTGGTGGTGAACGCGCGGGATGCGATGCCGGACGGCGGGAAGATCGTGATCGAGACCGCGAACGTGGACCTGGACGAAGGATACTGTGCCCTGCGCCCTTACGTCAAACCCGGGCGGTTCGTGATGCTGGCGGTCAGCGACACGGGGCATGGGATGACCGAAGAGGTCAAGGAGCGCATCTTCGAGCCGTTCTTCACGACGAAGGAGCAGGGGAGCGGAACGGGATTGGGCCTTGCGACGACCTACGGCATCGTGAAGCAGGCGGGTGGCTCGATCGAGGCGTACTCGGAGGTCGGGATCGGGACGACGATCAAGATCCACCTGCCGCGAGTTGAAGAGCAAGCCGCCAACCCGGTGAAGGACGACCGGCCGACGGACCTTCCTGGCGGGACGGAGACGGTGCTGATCGTGGAGGACGAGGGCACACTGAGGAAACTGTGCGTCCAGATCCTGGAGCTTCTGGGGTACAGGGTGCTGCAGGCGCGAAACGGGTCCGAGGCGATCGCGGTGGTGCAAGGAACCGCCGAACGGATCGAACTGCTGATGACGGACGTGGTGATGCCGGGGATGAACGGGAACGAACTGGCCACGCGCCTGGCCCTGCACAACCCGGAGTTGAAAGTACTGTTCACGTCCGGCTACACGGAAGACGTGATCTCCCACCATGGAGTGCTTGCCGAGGGCGTGTCCTTCATCGGCAAGCCGTACACCCCGTCGTCCCTCGCAAGGAAGGTTCGGGAAGTACTCGGCAAGGCGTGACGGGAGGGTGGTTCACGGACATTCATCCCGGTCACATTTTCGTCAATGACTTTCCGAGAATCTCGGGATCTGCACGGCAAGCACCTCGGTGCCCGGCCGGGAGAGCACCGCCGAAAGGGTCAATTCGCGCAGGAACATGCTGGCCACGAGGATCCACAAAGGCAGATAGGCGGCGATGCATCCGATCAGAAGCGCCCTCTTCACACTCGAGGGAAGTTACTACGCGGCGCTGTACCCGTTTTCCGTGATCACCCAGGCGGGATGATCCCTTGAATCCCGCACGAACAAGCACCGTTTCCGGGTCTGGACTGGCAATTTCAGCAGGTCCTGTTGACGCCGCAAACCCCTTGCCGAAGAATGACTTTCCTCACGGACGCGCCGTTAGCTCAGCCGGTTAGGCCCTCCTCCAAGTGGACGGGAAGTGCCAGATTGTGACAGGAAGTGACAGCAGGATGCAAACCCGGCGCAAACGGAATTTCTCGAAAATTCCCTCAACCGGTTGGTAAAAAAAACGAAGGGCAGACCCAAGAATTTTTCAAGCCTCCGGATGAACCAAGGCTTGAGTCAAGGTCACTACCGTTGTAGATTCCAAAAAGGTGAGGAGTAGATTGGTTTCATTTCCGATCACGCGAAAGGAGGATGGTCCTGTGAGGGAGAGTACCCGAATGTTGGTTTGTGCCACACTGGGTGTTCTGCTGGCCGTCAACAATTTCCCCAATGCCTCCAGCGCTGCCGAGTACAAGATGAGCACCCCCATTCCGCCTGGCATCGAGTCTCCTGCCAAAGTTGAGACGTCCATTGGTACGCTGAATTTCTTCGGCGGATTCCCGGACGATGCCACCGTAGAGAAACTGTACGACAACCTGGACTTCCAACGTGCCGTGCAGTCTTACCTCCTGGCACTGCCCGCCGTGAATCAAGCTGCGAATCGCGCCGCGATTCTCCAGATGGGGCCGGTAAACCAAACTGTACCGATCTGGGAACAAATGGTGGATGCCCGTACGATCGAGTTGACTGCCAACAACAACACTCCCTACACGTGGTTCTGGATTGACCTGCGTAACGGTCCTCTGGTCCTCGAGGCGCCACCGAAGGTGCTCGGCCTGGTAGATGACATGTGGTACCACTGGGTCGCCGATATCGGCATCACCGGAGCGGACAAGGGCAAGGGTGGCAAGTACCTGTTTCTGCCCCCCGGATACAAGGGTAAGGTGCCGAACGGGTATGTAGTTATTCGCCCGCGGACGTTCAGCAACTGGATCGCATGGCGCAGCTTTCTCGTAAAGGGCGACCCGAAGCCCGGTGTGGACCTGGTAAAGAAGCACACGCGCATCTATCCGCTGTCCAAAGCCTCCAATCCGCCGACAATGAAGTTCGTGAACATGTCCGGCAAGCCCTTCTGCATGGTCAACCGGGCCGACTACCCGTACTGGGAGTTGCTCAATCAGGTTGTCCAAGAGGAGCCGAGCGATTCGCTTGACCCGGTCACGCTCGGGTTCTATGCCTCCATCGGCATCCAGAAGGGGAAACCGTTCGCTCCCGACGCACGGATGAAGAAGATCCTCACCGATGCGGCCAAGGTCGGAGACGCCACGGCCCGCGCGATTGCCTACCGGATACGGCAGAAGGATGCGTTCTACTACCCGAACGGCCAGTGGCGTCTCCCATTCGTCGGCAGTTACAAGTTCGAGGAGAACGGCGTGAATAACCTCGATGGGGCTGCTTTCTTTTTCTTCGCCGCCACAGGCGTTACTCCGGCCATGGATATCAAGATGGTAGGCAAGGGCTCGCAGTACGCGTGGACGCCGACCGACTCAAAGGGGAACCTGCTCGACGGAGGCAAGAACTACAAGATGCACCTTCCGCCCAATATCCCGGTGAAGGACTTCTGGTCGGTGATCGTCTACAGCGACCAGACCCGCTCGATGATCCAGACGGATCAGCAGTTCCCGAGCGTGAGCAGCCAGACCAAAGGCCTTCTGGTCAACCCGGACGGGTCGATCGATGTGTATTTCGGGCCGAACGCTCCTCCGGGAAAGGAAAATAACTGGATACAAACCGCTCCCGGGACAGCCTGGAACACGATTCTTCGGCTCTATGGACCACTGGCGCCATGGTTTAACAAGACATGGCGTCCGGGAGAGATCGAACTGGTCAAGTGAGGTCAGCGAACAACCGGTTGCAGTGGACGGGGCTGACACACTATTGGCGATACGGTGTGACATGAGACGACGTTAAGATGCGCGCGTTGCCTCCCAGTAGTGCCCTCTTTCGCCCTGTACGCCGCACCACGTTGGAATCACAAGGGCCTCCAGAACCATTTGGAGGCCCCTTCATATCAACCGCCTGCGATGCCTGAAGGACCGTACGGACTGCAAACCCCGTGCAAACAACTCGCTTATTGAGGCCGAAAAGGGGGATTTTCGAGGGTGGTGTTGACGCGGGATTTCCTTTACAGTATAGTAACTTTCCTCACGGACGCGCCCTTAGCTCAGCTGGATAGAGCACTTGACTACGAATCAAGTGGCCAGAGGTTCGAATCCTCTAGGGCGCGCCATTTATAATTCAGGGGGTTGGCTGGTCCCGGTCAGCCTGCCTTCAATGCGTAACCCATCGCATAACCCATAACACCATGCAAGTCGACGATCACCACATTCTCGCTTCCGACCACCCAGGCATCCCGCCCGGAAGGCAGGAGCGACACCGCGCCCGGTTTGCATAAATGTACCAATCCGTCATCCATCACGACTTTCATCGTTCCCGCCACGTGAAACTGGAAGTGGGGGGCATCGCTACTTGTTCTCTTTGCGACCGGCTGAACGGACCTCGACCACTGCCATCCCGGTTCGAAGGTGGTACGCTCGATTGTCGCTCCGCCGATAGTTATCGACTCTATTTTGCCTTTGGGGAAAACCCGCACTTCAACGCTCTTTGAGAGGTCTTTCTTCTCCTTTCCCCAAGTCATGGGTTTGCCCTCCCCCCCTATGTCCGCTCGTTCCTCTTGCGAATCCTGTAGTCCTTGTGAATTGGATGAGTTGTAGGTGCTGGAGTTCCCCCTCGGAAGCAAATGGCAATCATCGTGGCCAGGAGGAAAACCTTTCGCGCGATCCCGGACGATGCTGTGGAGTACCGCAGAGGAGTCCGCACTATCGCGATCCTCGCGCAAGCAATTTTTCATTGGAAATCCCATATTCAAATGCACATCAACAGACATGCGGCTGCGCCTCGCCCCAACCTTGGTCCAACCGGAGGTTTAAAAAATTCCCTCCTTCGGGGTCCGGGATAGCTGCCAATCCGACTCAAATTGCTCCGGCGCCTGGCTGATGTCGACTCCGACCTGGGCCAGACCGTCCAGAAAAGCCCCGTATGGCGCGCCAAGGAGGACCTCCTGATGACAGCCTGCATGCGAAAACCGCTGGTCATCCTCACCATGGTTCGAAACAACACCTGAACAAATTCTCGATGGAGGAGATCGACGGCATCCTACGGCACCACCGGCACTGATCTCGATCGAGGGGAAGCAGGCCATCCGGCAGTGCCCGGTTTCGTACGGAATCGCGCCCCACCCCTGTCCGTGCGAGACATCCGGAGGATTCGAACGGGAGCCACCGCAGAAGAGCGTCGCCAAATCCTTATGCCGTAAGGTATTCTTGAAGAAACAGCGCAGCTCCTGTATATCTATTTCTTCGGCGAGCATGGCGGGTTACGTTCATGCCGATCTGGAGTAGGGCGATGGAGTCGGTCTCCCCGTATCTGCCTCCCCTGGGCGTTGCGATTGCGCTGGGGGTGTTTCTGTGGGGCGCGCACTGGTTTCTGATCGGGCGACGCACGGATCTCGGCAGCGAGCGCAAGTTCCCTCTTCAAATCGTAATGCTCGGGTTGACGCTTGTCGGCCTGCTGACAATCGTCCTCTCCTTGCCCGTAAGCGAAAGCTCCCGCAACGGGCTGATCGGTTTGATCGGCCTTCTGGTTTCGGGAATCCTCGCGTTCTCGTCGACAACGATCGTCACGAACCTGATGGCCGGGATTCTTCTCCGCGTGACAAGACGTTTTGACATCGGGGATTTCATTCGCGTTTGCGACCATTTCGGCCGCGTTTCCGAAAGGGGATTGTTCGAGACGGAAATTCAATCGGAAAGTCGGGAACTCGTCGCCATCCCGAATACATACCTGATCAATCATCCTGTCACTACGATCCGGAGCTCGGGGACCATCATCTCTCTTACGCTGTCTTTGGGCTACGACGTTCATCACTCGCAGATCGACTCGCTTCTTGTGAAGGCGGCGCAGGAAAGCGGCCTCGAGGAACCGTTCGTTCACATCCTCGAACTGGGGAATTATACGGTTACGTACCGCATTTCCGGTTTCTTAAGGGAAGTGAAATGGCTGATTACCGCCCGGTCCAATCTCTCCCGAAGCGTCCTGGACACATTGCATGGAAATGGCATCGAAATCATGTCCCCAACTTATATGAATCAACGTAAGCTTTCCGACGACAGGAAGATCCTTCCCACCGCAGGGCGCGAGGAATCGTCAGAATCAACCGTGATCGCAGAGGACATCGTGTTCGATAAGGCCGAGCAGGCGGAACAGAATGAGAAGGAGAGGAAGGAGTTGGTTGGCGCGATTGAAAATCTTGAGTCATCGTTGAAGGATGCACCGGACGAGGACAAGGAACGGATCAAAAGGGAGATTGCGGAGGGGCGCGAACGCCTCAAGGGTATGGAACGGCTTGCCGGTGAATCGGCCCGGGACGATGATGCCCAAGCGGCAGGCGCGTCGAAGGATGCGGACGAACCGCGGCGGAGATAGCGGAAAGTCGGACGGTTGCGTTGGAGATCGCCCGATGCCTGTTGGCTGAGCTGGTTGGACCCGCGGCCGACGGACAGGTCCTCATTTCATCCGTGGGAACCCCATATTCAGGTACACGTTGAAGATCAGCAGACATGCGGCAAGGGTAACGATGATTATGCACGCCCAGATTCGCCACGTTTTCATCGGCCCTTCCTCCTCCCTTTCCGGCCTCCGGTCACCGTTTCGTCAACGACTTTCCGAGAAGCGAAGCCGACGCCGCCAATGCCGATGAGATCAGGATCATGATGATGCCCAGGGCGGACAACCTCCCCCAGAGGCCGTCTTCCGCGAATCGCAGGATCTGCACGGCCAGCACCTCGGTTCCCGGGCGGGAGAGCACCACCGAAAGGTTCAGCTCGCGCAGGAACATGCTGGCCATGAGGATCCATCCGGAGACGATCCCGGGGATCAGGAGCGGGATGACGATCCTGCGCAGCGTGGTGAAGGAACTCGCACCGCAGACCTTGGAGGATTCCTCCAGGGCGCTGTGGATCTGGACGAACGCGCTGGAAAGCGGCCGGACCCCGTACGGCAGGTAGGCGGCGATATACCCGATCAGCAGCGCCCAGATCGTCGAGTAAAGCGGCGTCCGGAGAAAAAACCACATGAACCCCACCCCGATGACGATGCCCGGGAAGGAGAAGGAGAGGAACGTCAGCGATTCCAGGATTCCGGACGCCGTCGTGCGCACCTTGACGATCACGTAGGAGACGAAGATCGACAGGATCACCCCGAGCGTCGCCCCGCCCAGGCCGAGGGCCAGGCTGTTTTTCAGGGAGAGCAGCGAGATCGGGTCCCGCAGCACCTCCTCCCAGTTTTTCCAGTTCATGAGGGAAAACGCCTTCGCGTCGGGCACCATGACGTAGGGGAGCAAGGACGTATAGAAAAGCACCAGCACCGGCAGCAGGATGAGCACGAACGAAAGCAGTCCGATGACGCCGAGCAACGGGTACTTCGACCGCTTCAGGCCGATCAGGGCGGGTTTGAATCCCCGGCTCGAGACGGTGACGTACCGTTCGCTCTCCGAGGTCAGGTACCGGTACAGGTAGACGAGGCAGATCGACGCGACGAGGGCGCTCATCCCCACGGCGGCGGCGAGGCCGTAGTCGGCGGAGAACCCGGTCGCGATGATCCGGTAGATGTAGGTCGAAAGGACGTAGATTCTTCCCGGGGTGCCGATGACCGATGGGACGGCGAAGGAGGCCAGGGCCTTGACGATGACGAGGATCACCGAGGCCAGCAGGGCGGGGCGCAGCACCGGGAGCGTCACCCGGGTGAGGGTGCGAAAACCGCCTGCCCCGCACGCCCGGGAGGATTCCTCGAGCGAGACGTCGAAGGCGCTCATGGCGGGGGCGAGGATCAGGTAGGCGATCGGCATGTCCAGCAGCCCCTCCACGAGGATCATCCCCTTCATCGAATAGACGTTGAACAGCGCCTTTTCCAGGCCGAAGAGCCCCATCAGATACCGGTTCAGGATCCCGTTGCTCGGGTTCAGGAGAAGCACCCAGCTGACGGAGAAAAGGATGTGCGGGATCATCATCGGGATGATGGAGATGACCCCGAAGAAGGACTTGAAGGGGATGTCGGTCCGGGTGTTCACGTAGGCGAGGAAGAGCGCGAGCAACGTCGCGACGACGGCGGACCCCAAGGTGAAGATCGACGTGTCGAGGAGGATGCCGAAGAGCTCCGGGTCCGTGTAGGCTTCGACGTACTTGGCGGTCGTGAACCCCTCGAAGGTGCCGAACCCTTCCGAAAAAGAACCGGCCAGAAGCATCAGCACGGGGCTGATCGTCAGGAGGCCGACGATGACGATCAGTGCCGGGGTAAGGGCCGATTTTTTCCCCACGGCGGCGCCTATGCGGGCAGAAGGAAGCAGTGGTCGGAATCGAAGGCGATGCGGATATCGCTTCCTTCCACCAGGTCGGCGGTGGGGGAGATCGTGGTGGTGACCAGCGTTTCGTTGATCCGGATCTCGCCTTCATAGGCTTCACCGATGAAAAGGAGCGTCTCGACCCTTCCGAGGAAGAGGTTCCTGTCTCCCGCGGCTCCGGTCACCGCTGTCCGTATGAACTCGGGGCGGACGCAGAGCACCGCTTCTTCGCCTGGCTCGATCCCCCGCGGGTTCGATCCGACGATCGCCCCGATCCCCGTTTCGATGACGGCGTGGGAGCCTTCGAGCGCCGCGACCTTGCCAGGGATCAGATTGGCGCGGCCGATGAAATCCGCCACGAACCGGTCGCCGGAGCGGAAATAGACCCGCCTTGGATCCCCGGTCTCCACGATCTTTCCGGCCCGCATGATCGCGATCAGGTCCGAGAGGGCCAGCGCCTCGACCCGGTCGTGGGTCACGTAGACCGCGGTGATGTCGAGTCCGGAGAGAAACTTCCGCAGCTCCTTCCGGGTCTCTTCCCTGAGCTTGGCGTCAAGGTTGCTCAGCGGCTCGTCGAATAGGATGACCTTCGGCTCGGCGACCAGGGCCCGCGCCAGGGCCACGCGCTGCTGCTGCCCTCCGCTGAGCTTTGTCGCCGGGCGGTTTTCGAATCCCTCGAGCTGCACGAACTCGAGAAACCTGGCCACCCGGGTCCGGATCTCCTTCATCGGAACGTTCCGGCATTTGAGGGGATAGGCCACGTTCTCGAAAACGTTCATGTGCGGCCAGATCGCGTACGTCTGGAACACCATGCCCAGCCCCCGGTTTTCCGGCGGGACGCAGATCCCCTTCTCGCCGGACCAGACGATCCTGTCCCCGATGGCGATCTCGCCGGCGTCGGGTGTCTCGAGACCGACGATGCACCGCAGCAGCGTCGTCTTGCCGCAGCCGCTGGGGCCCAGGAGGGTGAAGATCCGGTTGGCGGGTATGGTGAGGTCGACGTTGTCCAGGGCCCGGATGCGCTTCCCCTCCGAGTGGAAGTCCCTGGTCAATCCCCGGATCCGTATCTCCATTAACGGGCGGAAAAGATCTTGCGGAACTCCTTGCCCCAGGAACCGATCTCCTTGTCCGACAGTTCCCGGATCGGAACGACCTTGACCTTGTCGATGCCGTCGATCGGCGGGAACACGCCCGGGGCCAGCACGTACTCGCCCACCTTGTCGGCAAGGAGCTTCATGGCATCCCTCGAAAGCCAGTAATCCATGAAGAGCCGGGCGGCATCGGGGTGGGGCGCCTTGGACGCGATCGCCACGCCGCGCGGCGTGCCGAGAAGGAGGCCGGTCCTTGCCCAGTCGAGCGGCGCCTTCGCGTGGGTGATGATGTACTTCGGCATGGAGATCGCGATGAACTTCTCCCCGCTTTCGACGGGGGCGGGAGTGGGGCTGAAGGACTTGACGAACATCGGGTTGTTGGCCGCGAGCCCCTTGAGGAAATCCATCCACTCCTTTTCGTTCGCGAAAACCCCTGCCTCCTTCAGGCCCACCAGCCAGGAGATGGTGGTTGCGTGCGTGGAGGGGTCGGGCATGACGATCTTGTCGCGCCATTTCGGGTTCGCGAGATCCTTGTACTCCCTGGGGACGTCTTCGGGCTTGACCAGGTTCTTGTTGTAGATCAGGGCGACATACTCGATGCCGAACTGGACGATGGTGTCGTCCTGCCTCGCCCAGGCGGGGTACCCGGCGGCGGAGGGGGACCGGTACGCGGCGAGCACCCCCTTCTCTTTCAGCGCCTGGAGGATCGGCAGCGGTCCCTGGAGCACGTCGGCCTCCAGCTTGCCGGCCTGGAATTCGGTCAGCACGGTCGCGAGGTACTTGGTGGTCGAGATCCGCGTGTAGACGCCTTTTACCCCGTTGGCCGCGGTAAACGCGTCCATGATCGGCTCCACCGCGGTGATGTTCGCGTAGAAATTCGCCTTCCCTTCCTTCCTCGCCGCCGCGGGATCCGACGCGAACGCACACGGGACCAGAACGACGCACAAGAACAGAAGAACCAGTTTCTTCATGATCTTTTCTCCTCTCCCCCCGGTCATTCCCGGTAATCTGCCCTCACGTGATACATCTTGACGCTCCCCACGTTCCCTGTCGGTCACGTCCCGAAGCGTACGTTCGCCAGCGAATCGACGATCCAGTCGGCCTCGGCGAGTTCAAGATCGCCGCAGCTGTTGGTGACGGCGAGCGCCCGGAGCCCCGCCCCTTTCGCGGACCGGATCCCGGCGGGGGTGTCCTCGACGGCGACCGACATTTCCGGGGCCGTCAGCAGCGTGTCGTGCTTCTCCGACAATCTCGCGAATGCGAGCGCGTAACTTTCCGGGTCGGGCTTGCTCCTGCGCACGTCGTCGGCGGAAACGATCACGTCGAAGCGGCGGGCGACGCCCAGTTGCGCGAGGATGGGGTCGATGTCGGAGCGAAGGGCGCCGCTGCACAGGGCCAGCGGGACTCCCGCCGCGTGAAGGGTTTCGATCAGGGGGACCGCGCCGGGGTAGGCCGTTACTCCGTCGCGAAGGCCGTGCTGGAACGCTCCCGACTTCGCGGCGACGAGTTTACCGAGGTTCGCATCGTCGAGCACGATCCCCTGTGCCCGGAACGCCTCCCGGAACGCGTCCCGGTCGTCGAACCCCATGTAGGTCTCGACGTACGCCTCCCACGGGAACCCCATCCCGAGCGGATCGAGAATCTCGATGAACGCCCGGTAATGCATCGGTTCGCTGTCGACGAGAATCCCGTCGAAATCGAACAGGACCGCTTCGGGCCTTGGGAGCGAATGGGTTTTCATACGGGTGCCGGGGAACGATTATATCCCACTCCGGCGGCGGGATCGCAATGGCCCCGCGGATCCCCCGCCCGCTCCCGCTCCATGTATGGTAAATTATGGGAAAAGGTACCGCGGGGGAATCTTGGCGAAGGACGATCTGGCGAATCTCGAAGGGACCGTGACCGAGGCCCGCGGCGGCGGAAATTTCGTCGTCAAGCTCGAAAACGGCCACATTCTTACGGCGAAGCTCGGCGGCGCCATGCGCCGGTTCAGGATCCGGGTCATCTCGGGGGACCGGGTGACGATCGGCGTCTCTCCCTACGATCCGACCCACGGGCTCATTCTCTACCGCCACAAGAACTGAAGGTCCGTCTCCCGTGAAAACGAAGTCCGTCTACAGGGTGCTCTTCCGGAACCAGGAGAACCTGTACGAACTGTACGCGCGGAAGGTGGGGCAGGGGACCCTGTTCGCTTTCGTCGAGGTCGAGGAGATCCTCTTCGGCAACCGGGGCGGGGTCCTCGTCGACCCGTCGGAGGAGCGGCTGAAGTCCGAGTTCGCCGGCGTCAAGCGCACCTACATCCCGCTGCAGGCCGTCGTGCGCATCGACGAGGTCGAGAAGGAGGGTGCGAACAAGATCGTCT
>Ga0210098_1000146_pt1 | contig 26044 bp, 19 predicted proteins | sample Joice_ThreeSqA_D_FD_184870 | JGI IMG/M metagenome (GOLD analysis project Ga0210098, IMG submission 184870) | Wetland microbial communities from San Francisco Bay, California, USA, that impact long-term carbon sequestration - Joice_ThreeSqA_D1... | ecosystem: Environmental > Aquatic > Marine >...
CATCAAGGCGTTATTATAGAGGATATTACCTTCAATAATGCTGTCCTGTGCCGCCTCCTTCTGAATTCCGATCGTGCGTGCCAATGCCTTGTTATCAAGATGCTCGGTGTAATAGGACATCAGAGCTGCGAACAAGGCGCAGGTCAGTGCAATAATTCCCCAGGTTAAAAAAGGAAGAACAAAAAACAATGACAAAAGAGATAGAAAGCTTCCTAAAAGAAGATAGTTGCGGACAAGTTTCCATTGGAATTTTAGGGTTTGCGACCAGGAAATGATGTAACGGCAGCAATCATCACCTTTGTGTATACAGGAAGGATGATCTATCTGGGCGTATTTGTCAGTGAATAATCGTGCAATTGATTCGAGATATCCGCTTCTATTTTCACACTGATATGGTCTTTCTTGGACGCCCGCATTGGGAGTGGCGGTTACTTCTACCTGGTTGGATCCAACTTTTTTGGCGCTAACTTTTGCGGCCCGGCTAAACATGGCATACATTTTTTGCGACAAGAGATATATTGCCGTTGGGCTCATTAAACCAAGGGCATACTGCTTGGTTGCCCCCAGGCCTTCGGATGACGTTGAAAAGCGGCCGGCCTCTCTGGCGATATTTGGATTGCCGGTGCGGCTTACCAGGGTGTCATGCAACCGATCCTGCTGTTCCTGGGTGAACCAATGGGCCGGGTCCTCAATTTCATAGTTGGCGATGCCAGCTTCCTTAAGAACTAAGTCTGCATCAATATCCGGATAATTTTTCTTCAAATAATTGATATATATCTTGGATACGCGACTATTATATAAAGGTTCCGATTTGCTCATTTTTCTTTTTTTATCACGGGACCCAACACGGTTATGGAGACGTTAATATTTTTTGACTGGTTTTTAAACGAATCCGCCCTAACGAATAAATATCCAATCTTTAGATTTTTCGTAGATTATCTGCGCCCTGGTGGATCCTATTTACGAAAAGCATAAAGAACTCATTGCGTTATGTCAAGTCAGGATAAACGCCATCTATTCTAATCAGATGTATATTTTGCCAATCTGTGGTTCGGATGGAATATCAATTTTTCATGCCTGCCGGTTTCATCCGACGGGATGAACAATCTCAGAGGCCGGAACCAATTTGACCTTTTTTTCCAACTCGGGCATCATCTCACGCAGAATCTCATAAGTTATTGTATGCGGATGTCCGATCCCCACGGCCTGGCCATTACGCTGGGCGATTCGAATCAACTCATTGATTTGTTTACGGATAAAATCCGGATCCTGTAAATGATCAATAAAGACATCCCGCTGGGCAAAAGGGATTTGAAACAGGCGCGCTGAAGGTTTGCAGATCGTTTCGCTTGAGGTGCGGCTGTCTATAAAATACAGGTTTTGTTTTTTTAAAATGGAAAAAATCTGATACATTTGACCGGATTCCGCCGTCATCTTAGAGCCCATATGGTTATTGACACCTTTTATATACGGTACTGACGCCAGGTTATTTTCTAATTGGCGGATTAGCTGATCCGCTGTCATGGTAGTCAACAGGGTACCCGGTCCCGGATTGACGGCCGGATATTCGAAGGGCTCCATCGGTAAATGCAGCATGATGCCTAATCCGTTGTCATGGGCCAGGCGGGCGATACTTTTTTGATATGGGCTGTGGGGCAGGATCGAAAACGTAAGTCCGCCATTTAGCTGGCTCAACTTTTTTGCAATTTTTTTGTCATAGCCCAGGTCATCAATAATAATGGCAACCAGGGGCAACTGCTTTAGGTCGCCGGGCGGTTTTTGGATCGGCGGTTTCTCCGGAGGGATCTCCTTGGATGGATAGATCTCGAAAGGAGGAATTTTAGTCAGCGGTTTTTTTGTTTTCAGGGCGGCTTTAGAAGGCAGATCGGTTTTTAACTGTTTTTCAGGCGGAATCAAAAAATGAGCCAACAAACCGGCAATCGCCACCACCACCAGCAAAATAGCCAGCCCGCCCAAAGCTTTAATAAGGGAGCTTTTAAATAATTTGTTTTTACCTGATTTTTTGCGGGGTTTTTTTTTAGGGGTTGATTTTGGTTTTGCCATTTAAATAATATGTCAATTGCCAGTTGTCCGTTGTCAGTTGTCTGTGGTCACGATGCTGAATCGGGTATTTTCCCAAAATCAACCTGTTTGATTTTTGCGATTCGGATTTATACCGGCGCTATGGAAAAACCACGGACCACTGACAACAAACAACCGACAAAGCCATTTAGCCTTTCAGATTTTTAAAAATTTCATATCCCTCCAGCATTTCGAGGGCCCGCACCACCTGATTGTCCGATTCGAGCGCTTCTAATGTCAGAGGGCCAATTCGCATTTCAGCCTCGCGCATTTTGGATTTTTTTTCGCTTTTTTCTTTGCTCTCGTTGCTTTCGTCGTCCGTGCTCTGATCTTTGGTCGGTTCGGCTTCAAGATGGTTTTCAAGATCTTTTTCTTTTAGCAGCCCCTCTTCCTTGTGGGAAATCTCCGCGGGGTTCAGGCGGCGCTGTTTCAGATAAATATCCGGCTCAATGCCTTTGGCTTGAATTGAACGATCATTGGGGGTATAGTATCTGGCAATGGTTAATTTAAGGCCCGAACCGTCTCGCAACGTTTCGACCGTTTGAACCGATCCCTTGCCAAAGGACGTGGTCCCCAGGATCAGGGCCCGTTTATGGTCCTGCAAAGCACCGGCAACAATCTCAGAGGCGCTGGCACTGCCGCCGTTGATTAAAACTACCATAGGATAGTTGCGTTTTACGCTGGAAGGGGTTGCGTTAAACACTTTTGTATTTTTGTCGTTTCTGCCCTTGATAGAGAGAATGGCGCCTTCATCCAGAAAAAGGTCGGCAACTTTAATAGACTGATTCAGCAATCCGCCGCCATTGTTGCGAAGATCCAGTACCAGACCCTTTAACGGGACTTCTGCTTTCTCCATTCCCTCCAGAGCCTTTAGCATCTCATCGGTGGTGGTCCCGGTAAAATTTGATAATCGGATGTAGCCGTAACCCGGTTTCAAAATAAGGGATTTGACGCTTTGGATGGGGATCTCATCCCTGACCAATTCGAATACAAGGGGGTTTTTAGCACCCTCCCGTAATATGGTGACCACGACCTTGGTTCCCTTAGGTCCCCGCATCATGCTTACAGCCTCTCTAAGGTCTTTGGTCGGTTTGCCGTCGACTTTAATGATTCTGTCCTGGGCTAATATTCCGGCTTGATAGGCGGGAGTGTCTTCGATGGGCGAGATCACCGTTACAAAACCATCCTGCATGGTAATATGAATGCCGATACCGGTAAACTTGCCTTTGGTATCGATCTGCAAATCCTCAAAGTCATCCACAGGCAGCAGAGAGGAATGGGGGTCGAGGCTGTGAACCATTCCCTGAATGGCCTTTTGAATCAATTCCTTGGTGTCCACCTCATCGACATATTCTCTTTCAATCAATTCGAGAACATCGGAAAACACTTTCAATTCTTCGTATGTATCTTCGCTTTTGGCCGACAGATCGCGGTAAAATCCATTGCCTACTGTCCAGAAAACTACGGCGATTACCATCAGTAACCACAATTTTACGTGCCGCGTATTTTTGCTGATCATTTAAATACTCCTTTAAATACTCCTTGTTATCCATTTTTTAACCAGGGTAACGGATTTACCGGTTTACCGTGGTGGCGTACTTCAAAATAAAGCTTTGCTCCGGTCATCGATCCGGTGTCGCCCACTGTGGCGATGACCTCTCCGGTTTCAACGTCATCGCCTTTGGCTTTGAAAACCTCTTCCAGGTGAGCATAAACTGTGTAAAAATTTTTGCCATGATCAATAATAATCATGTTGCCGTAAGTTTTAAACCAGCTCGAATAAAGAACCTTGCCTTTGAAAACGGACCGAACAGGTTCCCCGTTATCGGCTTTGATATCGATGCCGCTGCGAAAGTTGGTAATATTGTACTTTGGATTCTTGTAGGGTCCGTATAAAGATGTTATTTTACCGTTAACGGGTCTGATTAGCAAGCCTTTATGATCCGAAAATTGTAATTGTGAAACATTTTTATCCAGGGCAGGACTGCTGATACTCGTATTCAGCAAATTTATTTTACGGTCCAGCTCATTGGCAGCCTGGGTTAAGGAGTCAATGGCAGCCAGCTCCAGCGCCTTTTGGCTGCGGATGTCGACCAGCAGCTTGGCGCGGGTCGATCTTTCCTGGGACATCAACCGGGTTTGCTTATTTAACTCTTGAACCCGGACGCTTTTCTGGTCTTTCAGGCCTTCCAGGCGGCTGAGCATTTTTTTTAATTCGGCCTGGTCTGTTATCAGGTCCCGGCGGACCTTCTCATCATAAGCCAGAAGGCGCTCCAGCGCCACCTTGCGCTGTATAAATTCATGCATAGATGCCGCCGATGCCAGTATGTGAAATCTGCCCAGCCAGTTCATTTTGTAAAGGGCAACCAGGCGCCGGGCCACATATTTTTCATTGGTCCGGATTTGCGTTCTCAGTTCATCAGATGAGTTTGATGCTTCGCTGATTTCGCTTTCAATCTTTTCTATTTCTTTTTTGATCGCCGCAGTTCCTTTTTTGATTTTATTAAGGGTAAGCTCCACTTCGTTTAAGCGCTTGATGGTGTCGCTTTCCTTGCGGGTAAAGGCTTCGACTTCCTGTCTCCCCTGATTAATTTCCTGGCGGATATGATTTTTGCGTTCTTCATATTGATCTATCTGGCTTTGCTGATCCGGGGGCTTTTCTGCGACCTCCCGGGCAGCGTTATCTCCTGGCAAAATTTTTATTAAATCGGCCCGATCTTGGATGAATCCGACCTCGCCGGCATTCAGTATTTGAACCCAACCTTGCCGCCGGTTAACGATTGTTATTTTGGATCCCCGCTTGAGGATTTTTTGCAGTAAACCATGCTTGCCGGGCTCGGACTGCACTCTGACTTCATCTGCGGTCACAATACCAACCGAGTGTTTGTCAGCGGCACCTGCCGTTCCGGTGTTGAACATAACAACCAGGCCGGCTATCAAAATGATAGCGGTTTTAACTTTCTTCTTGATTAGATTTGTCATTTAGTGCTTCAAAAATTGCTTCAACGAAATAAAGCATCCCAGCCATCCCACCAGCATGCTGATCATCAAAATCGCCAATAGAAGGGGCGGGGAAAGAAAATGAAATCGAAAAAGGCCCGGAAAAAATCCCTTCTCAACATTGGATGAGACAAATATAAATGCGATGTAGAGCATGACAAGCCCGATAAGGGCGCCCAGGGCTCCCTGAATGAGACCCTCGAAATAAAAAGGGATTTTAATAAAACTGTCGGTTGCGCCCACCAGACGCATAATTTCAACCTCATCGCGTCTTGAATAGATAACCAGACGGATTGTATTGGCAACAATAAAAATAGTGGCCATGAAAAAGAGCGTCCCCATGGCATATCCCGCCAGTCGAAACAGGGAAATTATTTGAGCGAAGCGCCCCACCCATCGTTGGCCGTATTCGACTTCATCAATCTGAGGCAGGGCTTCAATTTGAGCGGCCAGAGAATCAATATTTTGCCAGCTATCAGTGGCAGCTGTCATGCGGATTTCAATGCTGTCGGGCAACGGGTTTTGGGTGAGGTTCTCAAAAAGGGATGATTGATGCGCCATCTGGGCTTTAAGGCGGCTTAGCGCCTCTTGCTTTGATATAAACTGTATATTGTCGACACCATCCAGAGCCTGGATCGCCAGCTTTAAATCTTTCAACCCGTCATTGTCCATTCCGGGTTTAAGATAGGCCATTATGCGCAGGCCTTTTTTCCAGGAGTTTATGATGTCGCTGGTATTGACAAAAAAAAGGATAAAAGCGCTGGCAATTAAAATTGATAGAGAAATGGTGATGATGGTGACCAGATTTAAAAATCTGTTTTTGAAGATGTCATCTAAAGCGCGTTTAAAAAATAGCGTTATCATATTGTTTTTCTATAAACGTAGATGTTTCAAGCCTGCCCTGTTGCAGGTGCAGCACATGTCCGCCTGTCTTTCTCATCAACGCTTTGTCGTGGGTTGCAATAATGACGGTTGCTCCCCGGATATGCACACCTCTGAGAAGGTCAAGAATCACCGCAGCTGACTCATCATCCAGGCTTCCGGTAGGCTCGTCCGCAAGAATTATCTTGGGATCGCCGATGACCGCCCGTGCCACGGCGATCCGCTGCTGTTCGCCGCCGGACAGACTGGGTGGAAAAGATTTCAGTCTGTCTTCCATGCCCACCAAGCGCAGGACGCTTTTAACCTTTTTTTGAATCAGGCGGTTTTTAGCACCGGCAGCTTCAAGGACCATCGCCACGTTATCGTAGACGCTTTTGGTCGGGATCAACTTGTAATCCTGAAATATAATTCCGAATTTTCGTCTCAAATGGGGAATGCGTTTGCGGGGGATACGAGCCAGATTGATTCCGTCAATCAGGACCTGCCCTTCGGATACCGGCTCTCCCAAATAAAGAAGCTTGAGCAGGGTGGTCTTGCCGGCACCGCTGGGGCCACTGATGAAAACGAACTCATTTTTGGCAATGTCCAGGGTAATATCGATTAGCGCCTTTTTGGGGCCGTAAGTGTGGTGAACGTGAAACAGCCGGATGATGGAGATTTTTTCATGGGCATCGATCATTCCAGTATTTCCTGGCCAAGTGCCCGGTAGAGGATGGCTTTGGCAATTTTAAAATCATACAAGGCGTTATAATAATTGGTCATCGTTTCAGTGAGCAGCGTTTGGGCCACCAGTACGTCAGTGATGGTCGATACCTGCTCTTTGTAGCGTTCCTCGGTTATCCGCAGGTTTTCCTTGGCCTGTTCAATGGCCGTTTCAATGGTGGTAATATTTTTTTGCGCTTCCTGGGTTTTGAGATAGGCCTGTTTTACCTCCAGATCGATATTATCCAAAAGCTGCTGTTTATTGAGCTTGGCCTGGGAAAGTCGGCTCAGCTTTTCCTTGACACCGTATCGCGTCCGACCCCATTGCCAGAAATCCCAGGTTGCCGTGGCCCGAATATCCCAGAAATCCTTATCACTGATACCTTCTCCGCCATGGACATCCCAGTCGGTGCCGCGCTGGGTCCAGGTGCCGGTCAGATTGACCGAAGGGAAAAAATCTCTTTGAGACAGTTTATAATCTTTTTCCGCGATTTCAACTTGCAGGTCGGCTACTTGAATCTCCAGCCGAAGGTCTTCGGCCAAAGCAAGGCAATAGTCGATGTCCTGCTCCCAGGGCGTGTAATCCAGAATGTCGACAACGCTTACCGAAGCGTTTATCGGCCGGCGCAGCAATGTGTTAAACTGGGATTTGGTGAGGTCCAGATTGTTTTTAGCTGTTATAAGCCTCTGTTTGGCATTGGCCAGTTGAACCTGGCTTTGCAGCAAATCATTTAACGGGCTCATTCCGACCTGGTACATATTTTCAGCCACGTCCTTTTGGGCGGTTATCTGTTTAACGGTCTCATCGGCCACCTCCAGCAGTTTTTGGGCCTTTAGGATTAAATAATAGGCATTTTTGGCATCTAAAATGACATCCTGGCGCGTGAGCCTTTCTGAAAATCCGGCAATATCAAGTCCCAGGTCGGCAATTTTATAGCGGTTGTACAGCGCAAATCCGGTAAAAATAGGTTGGGTAAAGGAGGTCACAAAATCATATTCGTCTTCCGGGTTGATAATGACATCAACAGTCTGACCGTTCTGGGTTCCCAGGGCCTGCGTGGTCGGGTTGTCACGCTTGATATAGCCGTATCTGGCATTCAAGGTCGGGAAAAATTGGGTGGTGGCCGCATTTTTATTGGCGGTGGCGGCATCGATTTCGTCTTTTGATTTTTGAAGTTCAAGATTGGCTTTGAGGGCGGCTTCGATGGTCTGGCGCAGGTTAAACGTTCCATCAACCGCTTCAGCGCTTACAAAACCCGGTCGCAAAAACAGATATCCGACGGCAATAATGAAAATTAGGAGGCACAATTTATTCTGGTTCATGTCGAATTCTAAGCTGGCTATCTCGCTTGATTTGATGTTTAAAGATTGACCCCTGTCACATTTGCTGGTATTGATTCTTTGAGTTCAGGGAGTGCCGCTGCCGGTTTTCCTTGCTCAAGCCTCCACTGATCCCATTAAACTGGCTTCTTCCAATTAAGTGGAGGCTTTTTTATACCGCTTTTCAAATATAAGTTCCTAAATACTGAAGGCTGGTATAAGTGGTTGCAGAAAAAAATGATCGAGAAACGGATCGTTTTTTAACACCCGCTATATATCGAATCACCCTTTTGAAATCAACAGTTTCTTGGCCATTATTCCGTGATTGGGGCCAAAACGCAAGCCTCAAAAAATATCCTTTATTTTTCACGCCGACGGCGTGATAGAAATTTAGAAACATGAACCCAATTGGACCTGATGCCATGAAACAAGAATTAATTGATATCCTCTGCCGCCAGTCGTTTAAATACACCGAAGAACCCAGCTTTAAGCTGGTGTCCGGCCGGATGAGCCGTTTTTATGTGAACTGTAAAGCGACAACATTAAGCGCCCGGGGGATGTACCTGGTCGGCCATTTGATGTTCAATGAAATCAAAGACAGCCCGGTATCCGCTGTCGGGGGGTTGACCTTTGGGGCTGATCCCATAGCGGTGGCCACGGCGTTTGCATCCGAAATAAATGCAAAACCGGTTAATGCGTTTTCGATCCGCAAAACCCGTAAAGATCATGGTATCATCCGTTGGGTTGAAGGGGATGTGCAATCGGGGCAACCTGTGGTGATCATCGATGATGTCGCCACCACCGGCGGATCCACAATTAAAGCCATCGAACGGGCCCAATCTGAGGGACTGGAGGTTGTCAAGTCAGTTATACTGGTTGATCGTCAGGAGGGAGGACTCGATAATATTCGCAAGCACGTGGATGATGTTACCGCTATAGTTACCCGGGATGATTTGATGGAAAGGTGGAAGGAATTGAAGGATAAAGAAAATAACGAATAACGAATATCGAACCGCAGAATATCGAAGGGAGGAATTCTATCTTTTTAAAGGAAAAAGAAATGGCCGGGCGAAGCGACTCAATCCTTCTACATTCGAAATTCATTATTCATTATTCGATATTCAAATACCCCTGAATTTATATATCTAAGCTTCCCAAATATCGTCATAATTCATTTCCGAAGACTAAACTATATAGGTCGCACAGGCATCATCCGACTCCCAGGCCGCGACCCGGCTGATCCTGACCGATGAGTTGTCGATTCTTTGCTGCAGTTTGCCGGCAACAAAACAGGCGATGTTTTCAGATGATGGCTGGCGTTGTTGAAAAAATTCAAGCTCATTGAGGTACTTGTGGTCCAGCATGGACATGATCTCGGAGACGTGCTTTTTGATTTCGCCGAAATCCACGACAACCCCCCCGTCGTCCAGTTTTTCACCGGTGACATAGACTTCGATTTTCCAATTGTGTCCGTGCATGTTTTCACATTTGGAACCCACCATGGTGAGTTGATGGGCGGCGGCAAATTTGGTGACGACTTTTAATTCATACATCGGGGTATGCTCCAAACGATATTGACTGAAAATAGTACGGTATCCAAATTCTACAACATATCAGTTTGCGGCCTGAGATGCTCCCCCTTTGAGGATATTCTTGAGCTTCTTGGAAATCTTGCCGGATTCGAGCTCGGCGAATTCCCTCAGCAGGGCTTCCTGCCTTTTGGACAAATGGGTTGGTGTTTTGATTTCGACCCGGATGATCTGGTCACCGCGTCTGCCCGTTCTCAATGAAGGGATGCCTTCGCCCTTAAAATGCAAAACATCACCGGGCTGAGTGCCTTTGGGAATTTGAAGCTTTTTATCGCCGTTCAGGGTCGGCACTTTTATTTTAGCACCCAGGGCCGCTTGAACAAAGGATATCGGCACCGTGCAAATAATGTCATTATCGTGCCGCTGGAAAAATTCATGGTCCTTAACATATATGAAAACATACAGATCGCCTTGCGGGCCGCCCAGCCGGCCGGGTTCTCCTTCTCCGGTCAGCCTTAGCCGCGATCCATTGTCAACGCCGCCCGGGATCTTAACTGATACCTTTTTGGCGACCGCCACCTGACCGCTTCCCCGACACTTAGTGCAGGGGTGGGTTATGGCCTGGCCCTGCCCCCGGCAAACCGGACAGGTTGATCGTACGGTAAAAAAACCCTGATTTCTGGTAATCTGCCCCATTCCCCCGCATTGCCGGCAGGTCTCCGGGCTTGTCCCCGGCTCGCATCGATCCCCATTGCATACCGGGCAGGTTTCCATTTTTTCAATATTGATCTCGGTTTCAGTTCCAAAGGCGGCCTCCATAAAGCCAAGGGTAAGATCATACCGCAGATCCGCACCCCGCTGTGCTCTTGTGCCGGAACGACGCCGGCCACCGAAACCGAAAACATCCTCGAATATATCACCGAAACTTGAAAAAATGTCCTCGAACCCGCCAAAACCGGAGAATCCGGATCCTTCCAGGCCGGCATGGCCAAATTGATCATAAAGTTTCCGCTTTTCACGATCCCGCAGAACTTCATAGGCTTCGGCGCCTTCTTTAAATCTGTCTTCGGCTTCTTTATCGCCGGGATTCCGATCGGGATGGTATTTTAAGGCAAGTTTGCGGTAGGATGCTTTTAAGTCATCATTGGTGGCGTCGCGCTGAACACTTAAAATTTCGTAGTAATCCCGTTTAGTACTCATTTGCACTCGTGATCGTTTCTGGATCGGGTGATCCGCCCAATAATTTTTGTTTTTGAACCATTATCCCCAATGAGCTGCCCCGCCGCAAGCAGCGGGGTATCAATTGCAATATTTATAATCGCCCCAAGGGGCGGGAAATTAAACCCCCGTCCGCCTCCGGCGGATTAAATGTAGTCACTAATGTAATGCAATAAAGCCGGTTGTCAATTTGTATAGGTTCAGGAATAATAGGGTTGGGTCCCCCAAATACCTTCAATTTTTCCTAAGGTGTGTGCCTGCCAGAAACAGGCCGGAACAGATCAGCATAATCCCCCCGCCCAGGGGAAAAACGGTTTGCAGTTGAAAAAAATCCATCATCATTCCCCCCATCAGGGCCCCGCTAAACATTCCCAGACTGTGGGCTACCGTCATCAGGGACATCAGGCTTCCCATGGCATTCATTCGGTTGCCCTTTAAAACCGCCATCGCCGTCAGGGCCGGCATCGAGATACCTCCGCCGAGACCAAAAAGTGCAGTGGCCCTAATTAAATCCGCCAGTTGGCCGGCCCACACAAACGAAAGGATGGCATAGCTTACGGTCAGCCCGCCGGCGACCACCATTAGCTTTTTGCTGATTTTGTCTGCCAGGTAACCCATCGGTATATGGACCAAACCGCTGACGAATACCCCCAGCATGATCAGTATCCCGATCAAAGAACTGGAGGCGTCAAATTGCAGGTCCGCATATAAGGGGATGAATCCCCAGATGATGCCCACACAGAATACATAGGCAAATCTAAACAAAAAAAGACCGGCCACATGCCGGTCATAAATGAGTGTTTTCCATGAAAAGGGCTGTTCTGAGTGAACGATGCCTTTTTCGGATCGTGTGGGCGGGAGCAGCAAAAGACACAAAAAAAAACCGATCAGGGCCAGCAGCCCCATACAGATAAATGAGGTTTGGAGATTGAAATGGTCTTTGATGATACCGCCGATTAACGGTCCAAGGCTTAATCCCAAGAACAACGACGTGTTAAACACGCCCATGGTGATTCCTTCGCGTCCCCTGGGCGTGATATCCCCAACATAGGCCTGGATTACCGGCATCAGCATGGCCGAGGAGATCCCGTGAACAAAACGGATGGCAATCAGTGTGCTGACTGAGTTAGAATAGATAAAAGCTATGGAGATCAGGGCATAGGCGAGAAAGCCCGGGACAATAAACGGTTTGCGTCCCTTTACATCTGAAAGCCGACCGAACCACGGCAAAAATAATGTTCGTGATATGGAAAAAGCACCAAAAATAAGCCCGATATACAAACCCGAAGCTCCCAGATCATGGGCGTAGATCGGAAGCAGCGGGACCACGACACCCACTCCGGTTACGGCAGCAAATATAGAAAAGAACAAGGTGCCGAATATTTTTTTGTCCAGTTTCTTCAATGGGGAGTTATCCGGTACTCTTGTCTTATGGTTGCGTAAATTTATTTTTCAGCAAACCCTAATAACGAATAACCTTAAACCATTAACTTCCAATTTAGGGTATTATGATTTTACCCGTTTCCTTTGTATTGTAGCCGCCTAACGCTTCCACCCGGTTCCTGAATTCCCCGGTATTAATGGTTTCAAGCAGCAGTTGAATATTTTCCGATTCGTAGTGCACCGACGGAATTATCAGATCGTATTGCTCGGTGACAACCGGGATAAAATCAAGACCCAGTGCCGCCGCGGCGGCGTAAATGCCCAATCCAGTGTCGGCCGTTCCGCTGAGGACCGCCACTGCCACAGCCATGTGGGTGAACTCTTCATGCTGGTAACCGCCTATTTGGGCCGGATTGATTCCAATCTGGCTTAAACGGTAGTCCAGTAAAACCCTGGTGCCGGAACCCGCCTGGCGGTTGATAAAGGAGATGTCATCGCGGGCCAGATCCTCGATTCCCTTAACACCTTTGGGGTTGCCGCGCTTGACCATCAGGCCCTGATCGCGAAAAACCAGATTGACCAGTTTGACATCCAATTGTGCTAAATATTTTTTGACATAGGACAGATTGTAAGAACCGTCTTCAGGATCGAGCAGATGTGATCCGGCCAGGTGACAGACACCTTTTTTAATCGCCATCAGCCCTCCCATGCTTCCCACGTGACTGGATGAAAGGGTCAAGTGGCTGTGTTTGGCTTTGATCTGGTCTGCCAAAATATCCAGGGTGTTGTCATGACTTCCCACCACAACGATGGTCCGGCGCACAGATGACAGGGGCCGCAAAAGTTCTGCGATTGCTAATTCATTATCTTTCAGGCCCTCGATATGGTTTGGAATGCGGATAATTCCGTCAGCCTCTGTGATTGAGGTGATACTGCCGGCGCCTCTGGGCAGAGGTGTTGCAACGATTTGCTCGCCGACCTGCCCCAACTTTACACGTAAAAATTCTTCCACCCCGAGCTTGGAGGCGATCTTGCGGGTCGGTACCACCTCTACCGTTTCTCTGGTTTGAGCGGGTTGTCCCAGCATATTCTTGATCAAGGGCCGGACAAACTGCTCAAAGGCAATGATTGCAGAAACAGGGTATCCCGGTATGCCGAAGACCGGTGTGTTCTTTACGGCACCGATAACCACCGGTTTGCCGGGCATAATGGTCACACCATGGACGAACACCTCTCCAATTTCAAGGATAACACGTTTGGCATAATCCTCTGATCCGGCAGATGATCCGCCCAGGATCAGGACTATCTGAAATTCTTCTGCGACTGCTTTTTGGACAACCTGCTTGATTTTTTCCGAATCGTCCATAAGCATAGCGTGGCGGGTGTAGGATCCACCGCAGGCTTCAATCAAGCCGCCCAGGACAAAAGAGTTGGTTTCAAGCACCTGGCCGGGCTTAAAGTCAGCCAATGAAGTGGCCTGCCAATCGACAAGTTCAGAGCCGGTTGGAATGATCAGAACTTTCGGTTTCGTTTTAACCGGCACCGAGAATACGCCTCCGGTCAGCAGGGCGCCTACACAAATAGGTGTGACTAAATGGTTCCGGGGAAATAAAAGCTCGGTTGCGACGATGTCTTCTCCAACCTTGCGAACGTTCTGCCAGGGGAAAACCGGCTTATCGATTTGAATCTGATCTTCATCCAGAACATGGACCTGTTCGATCATGATTACCGCGTCTGTAGCGACTGGCATGACATGGCCGGTGTTCACATAGAATGCATCCTGACCGATCCTGAGGGTCTTGGGCGTTGATTGATTGGCGCCAAAAGTAATTTCAGCCTTTACGGCCAGACCATCCATGGCGGCCGCATTAAAATGCGGTGAAGACAATTTAGCATGGATTGGTTTCGCCAGAATCCGTCCAACGGCTTCCGGCACCGGCACCGTCTCAGTGGTGAGAACATCAGACAGGTCGAACGCTTCCTCGACAATTTTACGAGCCTCCGGCAGGGTTTTCATTTTGAGGTAGACGTTACGTTTCGATTTCATATTTCGCCTTCAATCGCCCAGTGCTGTTTGGTTAGTTTTATACATGATTCGCCCCTTTAAATTCGAAACTCGAATCCTCCAGAGGCGGACAAGTATCGAAACACGAAATAAATCCGAAATTCGAATTTTCAAATGCCTAAAACGATGAGGGCTTGAGAGTTCAGCTCAGAAATGAAAAACTGTTAATCGTTTTGATATTTTGAATTTTGAGATTTCGATATTGTTTCGAATTTCGTGCTTCGGATTTCGAATTTTATCTTTGAATACAATCAATCTTTCGCTTGAGTATTTCTTTATCCCTGGCACTGAGGTTTAAAGCAGGATCACTTCCACTTCCGTGCCTTCATCCAGCCCTTCGGTGTTCATTCCGATTTCAATCAGTCCATCGGCTTTTACCATAGTACTGATTAACCCTGATTTGCCCAGGATCGGTTCCGCCCAGTTGACCCCATCCTTCTGCATAAGTCTGATCCGGACAAAATCGACCCGGCCCTGGGCCGACGCCACGTTTCTGCTCAGGCGGGCAGTGAGTCTGATCTCTTTGCGGGCGTCATCACCCCTACCGCTGATATATTCTATAAAGGGTTTGACTATTCTCGAAAAGACCACCATTGCCGATACCACATGACCCGGCAGTCCCCAGAATTGCTTGTTTTGAACGCGGGCCAGAATGGTCGGTTTTCCCGGACTGATTGAAATACCGTGAAACAGGATAGCCGAATCTTCCATGGCGGAGATGATGTCGATGGTAAAATCCCGAACCCCTACCGAACTGCCGCCCGACACCAGGACCAGATCGCACTGTTCCAGAGCCCGGAGACTTTTTGCCAGCAGGGCATCATAATCATCGCCCACTAGGCCGAACGGGACGGCAACGGCGCCAAGTTCCAGGACCTGGCTCATGAGGGTGTAGGTATTGACATCTCGAATCTGACCCGGGCCGGGTATTTGACCAACCGGCACGATTTCGTCCCCGGTGGAAATGATACCGACAACCGGTTTCTTATACACGGCAACCGCCTGCCTGCCCAAGGCGGCCAACAATCCTGCTTCCTGAGGCCGGATATTCCGACCGGCGGTCAGTATGGTTTCCCCCTTTTTAATATCTTCTCCTATCGCCACCATGTTTTGTCCGGGGGCAACACTGCGGTAAACCTCGATGGTGGTGTCGTCAATTGCCCCGGTGTGCTCAACCATGACAACACTGTCGGTACCCGCAGGCAGCATTCCGCCGGTTGAAATCCGAACCGCCTCTCCCGGCCCCACGGATAAATTCGACGATTCCCCCATGGCCACAGTGCCTTTGACAGCAAGATAGGCAGGATTTCCCTCGCTGGCACCAAAGGTTGATGCGCCCCGGACTGCAAAACCATCCATTATCGAACGGGCAAAATCAGGCAGGTCGATGTCGGAATGAATATCTTCGGCAAGGATTCGCCCCATCGAATCCGCTATGGGAACCTCTTCGGTCTCCATCGGGGCAAACCGGGTTCTGTATTCGAGAACTTCCTCGATTGTCTTTACCTTGAAAAATTCTTTCATCATCCTCCTCGTCTTGGAGCCGCTGAATCCGTGCGCGTTTCCAATATGGTCCAGTGCTTGACTGTTGTCAAGCGGTACTGGCCTCTGGTCACTGGTCACTGGTTGCTGGAGCCTGGTCCTCTGTTCCGGGTTGCGCGTTGCGTGTTGCGCGGCGAAAGACAGACCAATCGAAGCCCCAAATCTTCAATCCAAATTCCTCAATTGTGTTTCACTCCTCGCACCCCGTACCGCCTACCCCGTAGCGCGAAACCCGCAACTTGACCAGTATCCAGCCACCAGAACTCTTGCAATAATCAAAAATGTGAGTATAATAAAGCCAAATATAAAATCAGAAGGAAATGCCGGCATTTATAGACGCCAAAAACCATGGTAGAAGACCCTCAATCATCATTAGAAATCAAGCGGGCGGAAAAACCTGAATTCTTAACCAAGACAAGGTTTGACGAGTTTGACCTGCCTGCCAGTGTTGTAAACGGATTGCGCGATGCCGGATTTATTTACTGTACCCCGATCCAGGCACAAACTTTGCCGGTGTCGCTGGCCGGTCACGATGTGGCCGGTCAAGCCCAGACCGGTACCGGAAAAACAGCCGCCTTTCTGGTCACCCTTTTAACAAGGCTGTTAGCGTTGCCCGAAAGAAGTCCCGGATTGCCCTCGGCCCTGATTGTGACACCCACCCGGGAGTTGGCCCGTCAGATTTATGAGGAGGCCGAAATTCTTGCCCGCCATACGGATTTAACCCTGGCCCAGGTGGTGGGCGGTGTCGATTATCACAAACAGGCCGACACCCTTCGCCAGGGGGTAGACATCATCATCTGTACACCGGGACGCATCATCGATTATTATAAGCAGGGGATATTTAAAACCGAAGGTATTAAAGCCCTGGTTATTGATGAGGCCGACCGCCTGCTTGATCTTGGATTTGCCAAAGACATGCGCTATATCCTGCGCAAGCTCCCCATTTATGAAAAAAGACAGTCCATGCTGTTTTCAGCAACCCTTTCCTACCGGGTTATGGAGCTAACATACGAATTCATGAATCTGCCCGAGTTTATTTCGGTTACCCCTGAGACCGTGGCGGTGGAGGGTATCGAGCAATCTTTGTATCATGTGGGCATCGACAAAAAAGTTTCCCTTCTTCTGGGTCTCTTGAAACGGGAGGAGTGGAGCCGGATGCTTATTTTTGTGAACACCAAGGCCGGAGTGGAAATGCTGACCCACAAACTGAAAGGCAACGGATGGCCGGCCGAGGGGATAACCGGGGATCTCCCCCAGCCAAAGCGTTTCAGATTGATGGAGCAGTTTAAAAAAGGTCAGATTAAAATTTTGCTGGCCACCGATGTGGCCTCACGGGGCATTCATGTTGAAGATATCAGCCATGTCGTTAACTATGATTTGCCCCAGGATGCAGAAAACTACATCCACCGTATCGGGCGAACCGCCCGGGCAGGCAAAACCGGACGGGCGCTGTCCCTGGCCTGCGAACATTATGTTTTTCACCTCGAGCCCGTGGAAGAGATGTTGGGTTACAAGATCCCGGTCGTCTGGCCCGGCGATGACTGGTTTGTTGAAGACCGTTCCAAACCGCTTGCACGCCAAAGAAAACCCCAACCGCAAAGAGCCACCCCGCGGAGAACCAGAGGTCCGGAAAATAACCGCCGGGACCATCGTAAACCCAGTCCGAAACCAAGGTCCTCTCGCTTTCCAGGGGCTTTATTTGGTTTTGGTCCAGAGCCGATACCGGAGCCGCAACCGGAGCCTCAACCTGAACCAATACCTGAGCCTAAAATAGACCCTCCCAAAAAGAAAAGGCAACCTCATCGTAAAAGAAGACGCCCATCTCCTAAAAGTTCGCCTGTTGAATCAAAGGAAGAATAACTCAAGGTTCAGGGTTCCCGGTTCAACGTTCCCGCCGGGCCGTAGGCCCTCAGGGGCCGGAGGCAGGGGTATTCAGAAACCTCCGTACTCCTTAACATTTGAACACAGAACCCTGGTCGCCTTCGGCGCTGCGGGTAAACCTCTGAACCCTGCGACAGCATTTCCCCTTGATTAAGTGCGATTTATTCCTTAAATTACCAAACATGGGACATGTCTTTGATTTTAACGAAGCGAAAAGCTATGAGCAATGGTTCAACAGACCGCAGAATAAGGCCGCCTTTGACCTGGAAAGGCAGTTGATGCGGGATTTGCTTCAACCTATGCGCGGTGAATTTGTTCTGGATATCGGCTGCGGGGCCGGGGCCTGTTTGTCTGCCTTTCTTGAGATGGGACTGCAGGTTACCGGTCTGGATCCCTCCACTTATATGCTGGATATTGCATTGGAAAAAATGGGAAATCGTGTTGACCTGTATCGAGGTTTCGCCGAAGACCTGCCCTTTGATGACAATTCGTTTAACTACTCCTGTCTTTTTACGACTCTTGAATTTGTGGATGACCCCCAAAAAGCGCTGCAAGAGGCCTTTCGGGTAACCAAAGATCGTGTCTTTATCGGTGTGTTCAACCGTTATGCCCTTAAAGGAATTCAGCGGCGGGTCAAGGGAATTTTTACACCCACCATATTCAATCATGCTCAGTTTTTCAGCGTCTGGGAGCTGAAGCAAATGATCCGGTCGATTATCGGGCAGGTGCCGGTGTCCTGGCGCACTGTTTGCCAGCTGCCGACTCCATCAGGAAAATTCGTCCACAATCTGGAACAATCAAAGATTGTTCAACGCTGTCCGTTTGGCGCCTTCGCCGGGATGGTGGTGGTACTGGTGCCCCGGTTTAAAACGCGGCCGCTGACGGCACCGTATCAGGCTAAAGATCCCACTGGCGCCGCGACGGGTTAATGGCTTCGTAATCCGCCTCAGGCGGACCGCGTTGCGCTATAATTTTATCGTCACTCCAGCGTACTATTAGTACGCCTCGATCCGAAAAATTCGCGCGCCTTGAATTTGACTCATTTTACGAAGCCATCACCAGTCTATCTTTATTAACAGGAAAACCGGCGAACGGGTCAACGGGCTAAAAGGCAAACCGGCCAACCTGATCAATGGAGCAATCATGAAAGCTTATCTTTGGGATTCACTGGAAGACAATAAAGTTAAGTGCAACCTCTGCAGTCATCGCTGTGTGATCAAGGACGGCCGCCGCGGAATATGCGCGGTGCGTGAAAACAGGGGTGGTGCCCTCGAAACCCTTGTTTACGGCAATCTCGTTGCCCGGCACATTGATCCCATTGAAAAAAAGCCCCTCTTTCATTTCCTGCCCGGCACCCTGTCTTATTCGATTGCCACGGTGGGCTGCAATTTTCGCTGCCGTTTCTGCCAGAATGCCGACATCGCCCAGATGCCCGCAGATCAAGAGGGCACAGTCATGGGCAGCATCAGCTCGCCCCGGGAAGTGGTTGAGGCAGCTGAGCAGGGCGGTTGCAGGAGCATTTCTTACACCTACACCGAGCCCACGGTTTTTTTCGAATTTGCCTATGAGACCGCCCGGCTGGCCCATGCCAGAGGGGTGCGCAATGTATTTGTCACCAACGGCTATATGACCGCCGAAGCCCTGGAGATGATCAGTCCCTATCTGGATGCCGCCAATGTCGACCTGAAAGCCTTTACCGACAAATATTACAAAGATCTTTGCAGCGCCAGGCTCCAATATGTGCAGGCGACCTTGAAACTGATGAAAACCCTTGGTATTTTCGTCGAAGTGACCACTTTGATCGTGCCGGGTTTAAATGACGATCCGGCCGAGCTAAAAGATTTAGCCGCTTTTATCGTTGAAGATCTGGGTCCGGAGACACCCTGGCATATCAGCCGCTTTCACCCGACCTACAAACTTACCGACCGGCCCTCCACACCGGTTGCCACCCTCACCGCAGCGAGAGATATCGGCTTAAATGCCGGCCTAAGATATGTATACACCGGCAATGTTCCCGGTGATGCCGGTGAAAATACCTTCTGCCATGGCTGCGGCAAACTCGTAATCGAGCGCTGGGGGTTTCGGGTGGGAGAGCTGGGGATTGAAAACGGCAAGTGCATCCACTGTGGGGTTGAGATCGACGGAGTTTGGAACTAAAAAAGAACATCGAACATCGAAGGCGGACTTGCTCGCCTTTGGCGAGTTCGACGTTGGACGTTCGATGTTCGGTCCGTTCGATGTTGGACGTTCCTCTTTTTAAGTGTTCTGAGCCTTCACGGGCGTCCTGATAAACTGCACGGCGGCAAGCGACACCAAAGCCATCATGGCACCGCCCACAAACGGAATACGATAGTCGATCATCCACAGCAGCCCACCGAGGGCCGGCAGAAAAACAGCCGCGATGTGATTGATGGTGAATCCGACGGCCATGCTCGGAGCGATGTCTCTGGGGTCGCCCACCTTCTGAAAATAGGTGCGAATGGCAATGGCAAAATTGAAAAAGATGTGATCAAAAATGTAAAGAATAGCCACAATCAGTTTCGATCCGGTCGCGGCATAGGCCAGAAAAACGAAAATCAGGCTCAAATATTCAAGTGACAGCACTTTGCGTTCCCCGAATCGGATAATGCTTCTGCCGATGAGGGGGCTCAAATAATAATTGATGGCGTTGTTGATCACGAAAAGAATGGTGATTTCCTGAAGGGTGTAATTGAATTTCTCGACCATCAATAATACGGAAAACGCAATAAAAATTTGTCGACGTGCACCGGCCATAAACGTTAGAAAGTAAAAAAGCGCATATTTTTTACGAATAACCATTTTGCGGCGTTGGGGAACCAGGGTTGTATCTGAAGGGTTGCGGGACAATCCCCAGGTGGCGGCGAGCATGATCAGCCCGCCGAAAAGCAGATAAATTTTGGTGAAATCCAACCAGAAAGCTGTTAAATAGATAAAAAGACCGACAGCTATGTTGGTGGCAGCAGCATAACTGCGCTGCTTGCCGAATACCCAGGGAGATGTTGCGGCATCAAAGTATTGAAGGGTTAACGACATGTTGGTGGTTTCGTAATAGTGAAAACCGAAACTCATCACCAGGGTGGTCAACAGCAGACCGGCATATGATGGGAAAAATCCGGTGGCCGCCACGCCCAAACCCAGCAACAGTATCGACAATGCTGACAGATGATATTCCTTGATGAAAATGATCACGAAAACGGTCAGAAGCGCCAGGAATCCTGGAATTTCTCTGACAGACTGAATCATACCGATATGGCGGCCGGTCAGACCGGCCACATCGACAGCGAAATTGTTAAACAGGGTGTTCCAGGTCTGCAAGCCCATGGTTGAGCCGATCGTTAAAACAATCATGAACATATACATGGGATTTTTTTTGGCCTGTTCGATGGTTTTCATATATTATTCCAATTCACCTAGCTCGCCTGGCCGTATTTAGTGAAAATTTTTCCGGCTGCAAGCCTGGTAATAGTCGTTAACAGGTGGTATTTTGTCCGGGGTTTAGAAATGTGAACCCTGTTAAATATAAAGAATTTAGATAGTTACGGATATATAGGTTGGCCTGATATATCGGGTTCAAAATTTTGAACTTCACCTCATATTAAAAAATTGCTTTAAAAACAAGAGGTTTATCGAATTTTGCCTAAAAAGGTTAATAATTGTGAACCCAATTGCCCTTTTCGCCGGTTGCCTGGCCGATGATATTGCAAACTTATTTTTGGCGTCTAAATTTTTATCTATTTGAAATATATACCAATAATATCTAATTTAATAATTTTTATATCTTTTACCTGATTTTGGCAAGGGTATTGCAATAACCCATAAGCACAAAGCCTAATAATTTCTTCATCTGTTCTCCTCCTTAACGGCCAACTGGCAAAAACCAGTTGGCTGTTTTTTTTGTTTTTATTTCCTTTGCAAAATGGGTTCCTAAAAACCAGGATGATACCAGTTGAAAATTGTCGAAATCTCTATTATGTAAACCTTTATACCCCCTAGCAGGAAACGAATTGATGATCATCGATGTACACACCCACATTTTCCCATCCGATATTCGCCAAAACAGGCAAAAATTTTTCCCATCGGAATCCGCCTTCAAACTTTTATACCAGTCCCCCAAGGCCAGACTGATCGGCGGCCAGGAGCTGATTGGCGCCATGGATGAGAACCGGGTGGACAAAGCGGTGGTATTCGGCTTCCCCTGGACAGATATCGAATTGGCTAAAACCCATAATGATTACATCATGGCAACCGTTCAAAAAGACCCCGACCGGTTCATTGGCTTGGGGTGTTTCGATCCGGCCAGCCCCGGAGCGGCGGATGAAGCCGGGCGTTGTCTTACCGGGGGCCTTTCCGGAATCGGTGAACTGGCGTTTTACCAATCCGGGATTGATGGTTTGGCCCTGGAGCAACTCGAGCCTGTCATGGGCCTGTGCGCTGAACGCAGCCTGCCGGTTTTAATTCATACCAATGAACCGGTGGGGCATGACTATCACGGCAAGACCGCGATCACCCTGTCTCAGATTTACGGATTGATCAAGCGCTTTGCGGATAACAAAATTGTTTTGGCCCACTGGGGCGGCGGCCTGTTTTTTTACACCATGATGAAAAAAGAGGTCAAAGAAAGTCTGAAAAATGTTTATTTTGATACCGCCGCCTCCCCCTATCTCTATGATCCCGAGGTTTATCGGGTTGCCAGCAAATTTGCCGGGATTGACAAAATCCTTTTCGGCAGCGATTATCCCCTGCTGGCCCCTGAAAAATATTTCAGTGAAATGCAGCAATCCGGGCTGGCCAAGGACCAAATCGATCAAATCTGCGGATTGAATGCCAAGCGCCTTTTCAATCTTGGAGGATTCTTATGAGCAAAAATCGGGTCGCCATCGTGCGCTATGAAAAACCTCTGGAATCGGTGCGCCAAGCCGTAGAGCTTGCCCGGGGACTGGATCACCTGCCGTCCAAGGCCCGGGTGTTCATCAAGCCCAATATTGTTTTCTGGACCAGGGCCGTTGCGTTTCCCAAGTGGGGGGTCATCACCACCTCCCGGGTGGTGGAAGACGTGATCCTTCTTTTAAAGGAGCGGGGCATCGATGACATTACCATCGGGGAAGGCACGGTGACCATGAATCCCAAAGACCTGGCCACACCGGCCCATGCTTTTGAAACCCTTGGTTACGGGAAATTGAAACAGAAATACGGCATTAAATACCTGAATATATTCGAGCGTCCGTTTAAAAAAGTGGATTTCGGAGATGGGGTCGAGCTGCGTTTCAATGCCGATGCGCTGGACAGCGATTTTGTGGTGGATTTGCCGGTCATGAAAGCCCACAACCAGACGGTGGTCAGCCTGGGGATTAAAAACCTGAAAGGGTTGATTGATATCCCCTCGCGTAAAAAATGCCACAACATGACCCCCGGCAAAGATCTGCATTTCTGGGTCTCCAAACTGGCGGACAAGATGCCGCCCATGTTAACCCTGCAGGATGGCATTTACACCAACGAACGGGGTCCGGGGCCTGACGGCAAATTGCACCGCACGAACCTGCTGGTGGCCTCGGCCGACGTTTTGTCAGCCGACCTGGTGGGTGCGAAAATATTAGGGTACACGCCCGAGCAGGTGCCCCACCTTATGCATGCCGCCGAAAATCGCGGGCGCCCCTGGGATTTTTCGGATATCGAGGTGGTCGGTGAAAGCATCGGCGCGGTTGCGCAGCATCATGCCTATAATTTTGAATACAGCGAAACCGAAGAAGTGATTCTGCCCACCCCGCTGGTCAAGCAGGGTCTCAAAGGGGTTTTTTACCACAAGTACGATCTTTCCATGTGCACCTATTGCTCGGGGGTCAACGGCCTGATGATTGCCGCCATCCGTTTTGCGTGGAAAGGCAAAGCCTGGGATGATGTGGAGATTCTGACCGGCAAATCCATGCGGCCGACGCCGGGTAAGAAAAAGACGATCATGCTGGGAAAATGCATCTACCAGGCCCACAAGGACAACCCTGATATCCAGGAGGCCATCCCCATCAAGGGCTGCCCACCCAAACCGGCCGATATGCTCAAGGCCCTGCACCAGGCCGGCATCGAAGCCGATCCCGGGTTATTTGAAAATATTGAAGCGTTGCCCGGATTTTATATGGAACGGTACAAAGATAAACCCGAATATGATGAGGCCTTTTTTAAAGTTAATTAGGGGGGTGAGGCTGCTTTCTGGAATCTGGTTACTGGCCGCTTGTCATTGGATACGGGTGGCTGCCGGTTCGATTCCTGACACTCGATTTTTTATTTATCTTTGGTTTATTTCCGCATTTTGGACACCTGATTTCGTCCCATTCCGCTTTAATCGTTATTTTTTCAAACTCTCCATGCTGTTCGCATACAAATAGATAAACGGGCATTACTTCCTCCTTACCAGGATTATTTTTCCACTTTGTATATTCGGCTATTATGGAATATTGCTTTAGCTTTTTGGGGAGTGCCGGAAGGTGACAGAATGACAGGGATAGGGAGGCATATGAATCCGAATGATTGGCATTTTATTTCTGGGGCTTGATACTAGCGCGCGCTTCTTTGCCACTCATAGAGTGCGACTGCCATGGCGGCGGCAGCATTCAGGGATTCAACCGCCGGGCGGATTGGGATGCTTACGGTCCGACTGCGCCACTCGGCGGGAAGCCCGGGGCCTTCCATGCCGGCCAGCAGCCCGAAGGACGATGGAAAGGCGACCGTGCGGATGTCGGTTCCCTCGGCTGACAGGGCGATAATCGGCAGATCGGCGGAAAGCTTACCGAGAGCCGGTCCCTGGCGCAGGCGGATGCGCATTGCCAGCCCGCCGGAGGCGCGCAGCGCCCTGGGGTGAAAAGGATGGGCGCATTCGGCCAGCAGGATGACCTGGGCGGCACCGAACGCGGCCGCCGAGCGGATAGCGGCCCCCACGTTTTCCGGGTCCTGGAACGGTAGGATCACGCTGCAGCCCGGGGGAAACCCCTCGGAAGGTTTCCAGGGAGCGATATCCGGCAGACTGATGAGCAGCAACGGAGCGCGGGTGCCGGTGATATCAAGCTCATTGAACAGAGCGGGGGCCAGCCGGAACCATTCGAGATGGTTCGGGCCGCCGGCAGGCGGCGGCTCATCGCAGCTGAGCCAGGCCGTACAACGCTCGGGGGTATGGGCCAACGTTTCGGATACCGGTTTGACTCCCGCCACCAGCGCCTGTCCACGTTTGCGGATGCCCCGCACGCTCAGAAGTTTCTTGAGATCTTTGAAAAGCGGGTTCTGTCCGCTGCTGATGGTCCGAACGGCGAAAACGGCCTCGGCATCGGCCCGGCGCTGAAAAGGCGGCGCGTCCAACCGGCGGTAAACCAGCAGCCGGCGGTGATGTGGTGTGTTCGGAATGGTATACGGCTGGTCAAGCTCGAGGGAATAGGTTTGCCGGAAGCGGACATCGGCTTCGGCAACTTCAGCATCGCAGTGCGGCCCCTTCATGAAAATGACACGGCCGTCGGCAGCGAGGCAGCCCGTGACGCGCTCGAGGGTTTGGACGATGGTCTCCACGGCCCGGGTAATCACCCCGGCCACGGGATCTTCAAAGCGCGGCGTAATCTGGCCGGCGACCACCCGGATACCGGTGAGCCTGAGCTGTTCGACGGCCCTGCGGAGAAAGTCGACACGGTTTTCCCGTCTTTCCGCCAGGATAACCTCGATGTGAGGCCGGCAGATCTTCAGCGGAATGCCCGGCATGCCGGGGCCTGTGCCGAGATCGAGCAGGGGAGAGGGCAGAGCCACCATGTTGGCCGGCAACAGTGCGTCCACGTAGAGCTTGAGGACCATGTTTCTGAAATTACGGATTCGGGTCAGATTGAGTTGGGGGTTGTACTCGCGCAGCAAACCGTGGTAAATCCAAAGACTTTCGAGCTGCTGGTGGCTGAGCTGGATTCCACTGTCCAGAAGCAGTGCCTTCATTTTCTCGATGGCGGGTGTATCTGCGGCAAGTTGCGAGTCACGACGTTTGCGAGCCATATTCTTTTGAAACGTTCTCCAGGTCTAATGATGATACCATTTTTTCACAGGCGCTGGCCGGTTTTTTACACCGACAATCACCTGCTCGTTCTCTATAAACCGGCCGGGCTTCTGGTTCAGGGCGACGCGAGCGGCGATGTCAGCCTGCTGGATTTTGCCAAACAATGGGTCAAGCAGCGCCACCAGAAACCGGGCAATGTTTTTCTGGGCCTGGTTCATCGCCTTGATCGGCCGGTGGCAGGAGTCATGATGTTTGCCCGTACATCCAAGGCGGCGGCGCGCCTGAGCGAGCAACTTCGAATCGGCAGCGTCCGCAAAGTCTACCTGGCGGTGGTCGAAGGAGAACCGCCTCAATCTTCAGCGCGCCTGGTCCACCAGATCGAACGCCGGGACCGGCTCAGCCGGGTTG
>Ga0210098_1000149_pt1 | contig 25837 bp, 24 predicted proteins | sample Joice_ThreeSqA_D_FD_184870 | JGI IMG/M metagenome (GOLD analysis project Ga0210098, IMG submission 184870) | Wetland microbial communities from San Francisco Bay, California, USA, that impact long-term carbon sequestration - Joice_ThreeSqA_D1... | ecosystem: Environmental > Aquatic > Marine >...
CTGAAACATTTAGAAATACCAATAAAAGAAAATCGGATTCTGCTTTTATAAGGAGGAAAATTAACACTGTAGATATACTTCTGACTAAGACTTGAATTATAGTAATATATTTCATTTGTTCCATCCCCTGATAAAACCAGTTGGGAAAAAGAACACTACCTAGTACGAACCCAAAGCTTAGCATATACAATTCCCAATTTTTATTAAAGAACGGTATAGATGAAACAACGATAATTAAAACAAAAAGGGAAATTAGGAAAAAAATTAATTTGACAGATAATATGACAGAAAATTTACGCGATAATGTTTCTTTGTTTTCCCTGATTTGTGCTATACCTTTTGTACCGGATAAGCTGAACCCATATTCGCACAGCAGATTAAAATACGCAATGAACGCCGCTGCAAAATTAATTAAACCATACTTAGCCGGACCCAGCACTCTAACAACATAAGGCAGCACAATTAGCGGGAAAAGATAATTTGCAATTTGTAAAATAGATAAGGAAGTAAGACTCTGGATTAAGCCGTGATAAGGTTTTAATTTTTCTGTTAGCTTTAACAATTAATTAGCGATGTTAAATTTCTATCTTCTCGCAAACCACAACTCCGGATTTTGATTGTCCCTTGAATTCCATATTTCAAAATGAAGTATATATCCTTCGAGACTTTCACCAACCTTTGCAATGACATTGCCTGTATTTACTTTATCACCCTCATTCACATAAATTTCTGACAGATGACTGTAAACAGTACGAAAATCATCTTTGTGAGTAATTATAATTACGCTTCCATAACCGGGAATATAATCCAAAGCAGAAACAACTCCTTCCCCAACTGCTTTAACGCTTAAGTCTTTTGAAGCTTTTATGTCAACACCATAGTTCAATGTAACTGTGTTAAGTTTCCTGTTCCTGTTCTCCCCGAACTTCCCGATAATTTGGCCATGAATCGGCCAGTTTAATTTTCCCCTTAAAGATGCAAATGATTCAAAGCTGCCCGTATTAAGATCAATATCATAACCAGAAGATGAAATATCACTAGTATTTGTTTTGTTGCCAGATTCTTTGTTTAATCTTGCAAGTTCTTCTTCTTTCCTTTTTCTCTCTTCCTCAACTAATCTTGCAATTAGATTTTTTATTTGAGTCTCTGAATTTTTCTTTGTACTAAGTTCTTTTTTTAATTCTGTTTTATTGTTCCTTATTTTTTTAAGGATTTTTTTCCCTGCTACTAGTTTTTCTTCAAGCCCGGCTTCTTCTTTTTTCTTTTCTTCGGTCAGCAGCTTTTTCTCTTTTACTTCTTTTTCTAATTTCTTTCTTAATATTACAAGCTCCTCTTTAGATTTTTCAAACTCTTTCAAATCGTTTTCTCTTCTTTCAGAAAAACTCTGAAGATATTTTATTCTTACCATCGCCTGGTGAAGTGATTCTGAATCAAAAACTCCTGCAAGTTCATCCATCTTACTATATTTATAAACCGCGACCACATATTTCGAATAATTTTCCTGCAGCTGTTTTATCTGCTTTTCTAATTCATTTATACTTTTTTGATTTTCAGTAATTTCGTTTTGTTTAGCTTTTTCTTCAGACCTTAGTTTTACAATTAGCTTATTTAACAGAAAACTCTGTTTGTTATAATTTTCTATAGCAGCATAAGACTGTTTCTCTTTTTTAGTTTGATTTTTTATTTGAGTTTCAAGATTTGAAATTTCGTCGCGGATATTTTCGAGTTCGGTTTTTCTTTTTGTTATATCATCCTGAGAGAAAGAAAAACCTGAGAAAATTATAAGTAGTAATAATGTATAAGTTAAGAGACTTTTTACCATTTTATTATAGTAGCATCACCGGGAACTTTAAAATCAATTGCGATACTTCTTTTGTTCACCGCCATGCTTTTATAATCAATTGAAACTCTCTGGTTATCTTTTGTGTTTTCTAATTCAATTTTATAAGGTACAGCAACATTTTCAAACAACTCGAACTTTGAATATCTCCCTTCGAGCAGTTTTTCTTCTTCACTATTAAAAACCTGGAAATCTGTAATTCCAAGCTGTCGGATATCGACATAATATACCGACTTTCGCAAAGTATTCGGATCAATATAAGTAAGAACATATTTGTCATAATCAACATTATATTTTTCCGGGGTGCGATAAAGATTATTTGTAAGATTGACTGAACCAATAAATGCATCCATCAATTCACTAAAAGTCAAATTTATTTTAAATATCTGGTTTAATATATCGCTGTCAACATCACCTTCGTACGCCGTGTTGCTCATTGCATCATAAAAAATAAAATTTTTCTTCATCACCAAAGCCTGGGCAAGTTCAATGCCGAAAGGACCATACATTGTTAAATAAAGAGAATCAGGTTTCTCCAAAACAACTTTAAATGATACACTCTGATTAATACTTCCATTCCTTACTGCAATAGTTCCGTTACCTTCAAAGTTTTCTATCCTGCGCCGATTAATTTCAAGTTTTTCGACAAGTCTTTCGGAAGGAAGAATTTCCACATCGTCGGTCGGCTTAGAAGGTACGCATCCGGGAATGAATACAAAGGAAACAGAAAAAGCAAATAAAACCAATAAAGCTTTTTTCAAATCTCACCCTTTTCAATTTTATTTTTTAAATCTGTATTAGATGAATCGAGCTTGTACGCCTTTTGCCATAGCTGTAATGCAACATCTTTCTTTCCCATCTTAAACAAAACATCGCCAAGGTGTTCCAGCATTACAGAACTTTCGCCGCCAATTTTCATAGCTTTTTCTAGATAAGATTTTGCTTCCTCATAATTTCCCAGCTTATAATAAACCCACCCGATTGTATCGAGGAAAGAAGAATTTTCAGGTTCTTTTTTTATTGCGAACTTCACCATATCCAAAGCCGCGTCTAACCGTTCGCCCCTCTCAGATAATGAATAAGCATAATTATTATTTACGGTTGCATTCGAAGAATCGAGCTTCAAAGCGTGCTCATAAGTTGAATCACATTCATCCCACATTTTAAGTGCGTCGTAAATCAAACCAAGTGTGCCTAAAATATTTACATCGTCAGGGCGAATAGCCAAAGCTTTCTTGAGGTAAAGAATTGCTTCATCATTTTCTTTAAGCTGACTTAAAGAATAACCGTAAGCTGATAATGCATTTATATCATTTGGATTAATATCGATGGCAGTTTTAAGATATTCCACCGCTTCGGAATGTCTGTTCTTCTGTGCAAGTGAAAGTCCTAAAAGTAAATTTACTACAAAGTCCTGTGGGAAAAGCTGGTAAGCTTCGTTCATTACAGTTATAGCTTCATCATAATGCCGGTTATCAAAAAATAATCCTCCGAGCTGGCTCCATGCCTGAGAATTTTCCGGAGTGAGGGTTTTAACTTCATCAAAATAACCAAGAGCAGTGCTGTCTTTCTTTTCTGTTAAATCGATTGCACCGAGATACATTTTAACCTGCCAGTCAGTCGTATCTTTATCTACTTTTTCAAAAAGCTTTTTAGCATAGCCGAGCATTATTGAATCTTTGAAAGATTGAGCAAAGAAAGAAATTCCAACTTTTATTTTTGCGTCGAGCGGAATATCCGGTTTCTCTAGTATATAATTGTATTGATCGGCAGCGGCAGCCCAATCACTTTTCTTAATCAGAAGCTGCGCTTTTCTTTCCCGTGCATCTAGGTCATCGGGAGTTAATTCTATTATATCATTAATTATTTTTAACGCTTCATCAATTTTGCCTGATCTTGTATAAACTTCCGATAATAATTTTTCAACAACTACGTTTGAAGGATCTATAGTCAATAATTTTTCAAGAGCTTCAGCCGATTCATCGTAATTACCAAGGTTCTCATGAAGTTCTGCAACACGAATAAGTATATTCCATTCGGGACCGACGATTTCCGTTAATTTGTTATAGATTGCAATTGCCTGCAGAGGTTTAGAATTCTCATATATCCTTGCAAGTTTGTAATAAGAATTTATTTGAGTTGAATCAAGCTGAATTATCTTTTCTAATACTGCAGCAGAAGAATCATACTGGTGCGCCGCAGAAAAAATATCCGATAACAAATCATAGTATTCAACTTTCTCGGGAGATAACTCGATAGATTTTTTACTGTTCTGAAGTGCGAGAGGAATTTTATTTATTATCATGTAATTTTTTGCCAGGGCATAATAAACTCCGGCGGCAGGATCAAGCCTAAGAGCATCCTGAAACTCGAGTATAGCTTCTGCATATTCTCCCTTGGCTTCGAGAACAGATCCATTAATAAAATGGTCCAAAGCTTCGTCTTTATTCTTCGTCTCATTTTTATTATTAGATGAAACTGCTTTTTTTACAGTCGTCACTTCTTTAGTCGAAGAACAACCGGCAATAAAAACACCAACTACAACAACTAAAAATATTTTTGTCATATCTTGTTTGAAAAAATATTACTCAACTGATTTAATAACAAGGTAATCACTTTTGGTCAAGAAAATTTCTCTGCCGATAGTGCAACAATTGCATTTATGTTGATTGCAAATATACTAAACTATATCTTTGCATAAAGTGGATAAACTAATGGAAATATTTGACCTCGGCTTAGCTTTTATCTGGGAATACGATACGGATTTCATTAATCTTATTGAAGAGACCTTACAAAAAGGTGGCTTAACAACATTTCTTGTTCAGGAACACAATGTTTATGAAGTAACAGAAAAAATCAGGGACAGGAAATTATCATTTAAACTTTATCTCGACCGGGCTTCTGACGTAGAACCAGCATTCGAGGACATAGGAAGAATACTTACAAGAAGAAAAGCAATAATTATAAATCCCTATAAAAAAATTCAACACGCAATTGATAAAGCCAGCATGCACCTGGAATTTATTAATGCAGGTCTGAATGTCCCCCATTCAATTATTATTCCTCCGCATAGTGAATTGGAAGATGTGAAATTAACTGTAGAAGATTTGTCAATTCTTGGGAGACCTTTTATTATAAAACCGTGCAATACAACTGGAGGCGGCGTTGGGGTTGTTACAGGAGCCGAAACATTAATGGATGTTTTACATGAAAGACGTGTTAACACTGACGACAAATATATAATCCAGGAAAAAATCTATCCTTCTATTCTTGAAGGAAAGCGTGCGTGGTTCCGATGCTTCTGGGCTTTCAATAAACCGATTGCGGTTTGGTGGGATGACATGTCACATATTTACGAAGAATTAACTAGTGAAGATATTGTAAGATTTAGTTTGAGAAGACTTTTATATAAAACAAAAATTATCGCGAAGATAACAGAGCTTGATTTCTTTTCAACAGAAATTGTTTTAAATAAGGAAAACAAATTCGTAGTAATAGATTATGTTAACGACCAATGTGATATGAGATTTAACTCTAAACATAAAGATGGAGTTCCGGATTCAACCGTTAAGCAAATAATCAATAATCTCAAAAATTATATTGTAAGAATTAAAAGACTGGAAACGATTAATAAGAATATTCAAAACCAGGGTGAATAAAAGGAAAATAAATATTTATACTATTATTATAATGTCATTAGTAATCGGGGGACTATTTTTTTATCATTATTTCATAAACATTTATGAAGTTACCGTGTCTGCCGAACCTGAAGCTTTGTATGCCGATAATCAATCCGAAGTTGTTATCTGGGTTGTTCCTTTAAATTCTTTCGGTTGGAAGGCTCTATTCAGAACGGCAAGCGCAGAGTTTGAAATAAAGGAAGGACTTCCACTTGTCGAAATTATTAAAATAGATAGAGAAAACGGTAAGATGATTTTAAAAGCCAAATCCGAAAAAGGGAAAATTGTTATAGAAATAAAATCTCCGTTCTCGCTCTTACCGACGATCATAGAAATTCCGGTATATCCGAATTATGGTTAAATTTTTTATTAAGTTTGTTTTGTTGATCTACAATCATTTGTAATTGCAATGAAAAAATTCTTAATTCTCTTTTTATTAATTCCACAATTTTCAGTTTTTGCTCAAGGCTCGGCGGGTGATAAAGCAAAATTTGAATACCGCTATCTCATCGATATGCCTACTGCAGGAATATTAGATAAAGGATTTGTCGGTGTTGTTGCAGATATTTTGCCTTATGGAGAACTAATTTCAAGAATCGAAGTCGGTGTTTTTGAAAATATTAGTTTTGGAATTTCTTATGGTGGAAATAATGTAATTGGAGCCGGTACTCCAAACTGGAACAAATTGCCGGGAATAAATCTAAGAATTAGAATTGTTAATGAATCTGTAACAGTTCCCTCAATTACTTTAGGATTTGATTCACAAGGCAAAGGAGAATATTTCGATAAAGAAAAAAGATATGCAATAAAATCACCGGGATTTTTTGCCGCGGTTAGTAAAAATTTTGAATTGCTCGGTTATTTAAGTTTACATGCAACTGCCAATTATTCACTTGAAGGAACAGATGGAGATAATTTTGTTAACTTGAGAGCGGGAGTTGAAAAAACCGTCGGTCCAAATATTTCGATAGTTGCAGATTATGATTTCACTCTTAATGATAACGCCACAAAAATCTTCGGGGAAGGAAACGGTTATCTTAATGCTGGAATAAGGTGGGCTGCCGGGGAAGGCTTTACTATTGGCTTCGACTTAAGAGACTTGCTCGACAATAAAACATGGAGCCCAAGTACTGCAGACCGTGCCTTAAGAATCGAATATATTAAGAGCATTTTCTGATTTTCTGATCATAATAAACCTTCTTTGATCTTACCTTGTCTTATATAATGTACAGGAAAGTTTAGTTTAATATACAGAAGCAAAGAGATTGATTGAAAATTTTATGAAAAGCGGCATTTTTTTATCCTTTAATCAGGCTTAATTTTTGTCCATATTCATTTAGTTTTTAAGTGTTTAAGTGGAGTGCTAAAATGAAAAAATTAAAATTATATATACCGGCGTTGATAGTCCCTTTCTTTATTGCCGGCTGTTATACCCAACTTGCAATGAGACCTTCTGTTAATGATTATCCTTATGAACAAACACAGGATAATGGAGATAGCTATTCCGACGCTCCAGCCGATTCAGAAGAATACTACACGGATACTGAACCATATGACAGTGATTATGACTACAATGAATATAGTGATGATCAGGACACCGAAATCAACAACTATTATATCGGGACATATCCTTTCTACCATAGATATTATTGGGGATATTATCCTTCAGTATATTTCGGATTTAATTTTGGTTATTCATATTATGATCCTTACAGCTGGGACCCATTTTATTATGGAACATGGTGCGGTTCATATTATTATCCACCATACTATTCTTATTACTTTCCCGGTTATTATTACTCCAGCTATGCATATCCATATTATGGCGGACATTGGTATTCTGGACAGGGATCGTACCGTGAAAGAAGTAAAGATGGTTATAGGCTTCGCAACAATGACGGCTTAAGATCGAGCTATTCATCCAGAGGTTCTTTAACACGAAGCAATACAAGAATAAATAAAACTGCTGGTGTCAGCGATAGAGATGTTAATACAGTTAAGAGTCCAACCAGGAACAGTGTTCCTAGAGTATCAGGATCTGATTTAAGAAAAACGAATAGCGGGCGCTCTACTATAAATAGTACAAAAGAAGGTAGAACAATAAGAAATAAAAGTCCTAACGAAAGAAAGAAAAGCACTACTCCAAACACTATAAGGAAGAATACGAACAGGAATAATGATTCTCATTACCAAAAACCTTCGAACAGAACATACAAAAGTGGAAGTACACAAACCAAAAGAAAAAGCAGTGTAGGAGAAACAAGAAAAAATAATAGTACTCCAAAATCGTACTCACCGCCGAAAAAGAGCTATAATCCGCCTCAAAGAAGTTATTCACCACCTCAGAGAAGCTATTCGCCGCCCCAGAGAAGTTCTAGCCCACCGAGAAGCAGTGGAGGAAGCGGTAACAGCCCTGGTGGTGGTAATAATTCAGGTGGAGGAAAAAGAAGGTAAGAAAAATGAGACCTTTTAATAAAATATTGTTCTTAATTACAATCATAATTTCATTCATTATCTCCGGGTGTTATACAGTACTCTGGACACCTGAAGAAGAACTTCCGAATGAAAACACTTATCAGCAGGATAGCGGTAATACCTATTACAATAATGATTACTATTATTATTACGATTATCCATGGTGGTTAACTGTCAGCTATCCTGTGACAAACATAAATGATAATAATACATCTGAACGTAGTAAAGATATTAATACTTTAAGAAACACAGGAGATGGAAGAGGGACCGAGGATACAAGGAGAGATATTTTAACTCCACCCTCTCCTACAATAGATAATAATTCAAACAATAATTCCAGCGGGAACCAAAATACAGAAGTAAGAAAAGCCACAAGTTCGGGTAGTACCTCAACTAATACTTCGAACACTTCGGGACGACAAAGTTCGGGAAATAATTCAAGCGTAAGAAACAGTAACGGCAGCAGAAATAACGGCGGCGGGAGAAAATAAAAAATGTTCACTCACATATCCAGGAAAATATTAATTCTGTCCTTTATAATTATATTCAGTTCACCTTTTATATTTGCGCAAAATATTAATGATGTTTTGCGAGTTGCAATTCCGGGTCTTGGTTCGGACGCAAGAGCACTTGGAATGGGAAACAGCTATATCGCTTTAAGTGACGACGGCTCGGCATCTTTTTTTAATCCCGCAGGATTAGGATTACTTAAGAGATTAGAATTTACCAGCGGTTTAAGTTATGCAGGTTTCAATAATGATGTAAACTTCTTTAATAATAATACTCCCTATTCAAACAGTAACACAAAATTAAATCAACTAAGTTTTGCATTTCCCTTTCCCACTTTACAAGGGAGCTTGGTTTTTGCTTTGTCTTATCACACAACTAAAGATTTAACAGGAGCAACAAAATTTGATGGATTTAACGGCAGTAATACTTCATTAATTCAGGATTTGCTTAATACTGATATCCCTTACGATTTATATCTTACAGATCTCAACAATAACACTACTATAGCTGGCAACCTTAACCAAAGTGGAAGTATTCTTAATTCCGGCAGTATTAATAACTGGACATTTTCTGGAGCGGTAGAAGTATATAAGAATCTTTTTATCGGCGCTAATCTTAATATAAACTCAGGAAGCTTTAAATCTAATAATGATTATTATGAAGACGATACAAAGAATATTTACCAGGGAAGAATAGAACCAACAGATTCGACAACTACAGATTTTAAAACCTTTCATCTCAACAGAATACTTGACTGGGATATTTCCGGATGGGACGCAAAAATTGGATTTTTATATCAGCTTGAGAACAATGCAAGATTTGGTTTAACAGTTCAATTCCCGAAAACTTACAATATAAAAGAAAAATTCACTGTTAATGGCTCAAGTGAGTTTGGAAGCGGTTTTATATATGACCTGAGTAGTGACAAATATAGTGATAATGTAGAATATGAAATTGAAACTCCTTTTGAACTTGGAGCAGGTTTTTCTGTTAATTACGTTGGACTGATTTTCAGTGCTCAGGCAACGATCCTTGATTATTCACAAACTACATTTAAAAATGTAGATGGATTAAGTGAACAGTATGCTGAAAATCTTAACAAGAATATTAAAGATCAGTTAAGATCTGTTTTCAATTATAATCTTGGCGTCGAGTATAATGTTCCGGGCGGTTTAAGATTGAGAGGCGGTTATTTCGTTCAGCCTTCTCCTTACCAGGGTGATCCTTCTGAATTTAACAGGAAGTATTTAACCGCTGGTATAGGATTTTTGACTGAAGAAACAGTAGGAATTGACTTTGCTTATGCATACGGATGGTGGAAAGATTACGGCGACAATTATGGTACTAGCGTTTCCAGAACATTCCAGGATGTAACAACAAATAAGTTTGTAATAACCGGTACATACCGCTTTTAACACTTCTCTTTTAATTTGACAGCTATTTATAAGCATCTTATTTTGATATAAGATGCTTTTTTATTTATTGAGGAGGTATAATCAAAGGAACTGTAAGCCGTATAGAAAGCAAAGATTACTACATCTTTACTGAAAATGAAGATGGATTAATCCGATGCAGCCTCAAAGGTAAATTCAAAAAAGAATTTGGTTTAAAAAAAGATAAGCTTTATCTAACCGACATTGTAACTGTAGGAGATTTTGTTGAATTCGAGATGAACGATGACGGAACCGGTGTAATAAATAAAATAGAAAAAAGAAAAAATTATATCTCAAGAAAAGCACCGAGAATAAGAGGCGCCGGCTACAGAGGTGAAAGACTCGAACAGGTGATTGCTGCGAACATTGATAAATTGTTTATTGTTGGTAGTGTTCATGAACCCGAATTTAACGACAAAGCTATCGACAGGTTTATCGTAACAGGTGAAAGCTCTCACCTGCAAATAATAATTGTCATTAACAAAACTGACCTCGATAAAGAAAACATTGCTGAAGACTGGAAATCTTTATACCAGAGAATAGGTTACAAAATAATTTTATCAAGTGCAGTTTTCGGAGAAGGAATTGAAGAAATCAAAAACGAGGCTGCAAATAATAAGAATATTTTCTGGGGACATTCGGGTGTTGGCAAATCATCTTTACTTAACTCTATCTATCCTGAATTAAATCTTGGAACCGGAGATATAAGTTCTTATACAGATAAAGGTACTCATAAAACAGTTACATCAATTATGATAAAAACTGACCTGAACACTTATGTAATTGATACTCCCGGCGTAAGAGAAATTGAACCGTATGGAATTACAAAAGAAGATCTTGGCCATTATTTCATTGAATTCTTATCTTATGCCAAAGAATGCCGTTTTAGTACCTGCACTCATTTTCACGAGCCGGATTGCGCTGTAATTGAAGCTGTAAAGAAGGAGAAAATACCGGAAACACGGTACGACAGCTATTTAAGAATACTTGAAACAATAGAAGAAGATATTATATATAAATAGTCCTCCCCAATTTGAAAGAATTTAATCAAACTATATATTTGGAATGACAATAATTGCCACTGATGGAAGATTTTATAACAACATTAGTTAGCTCGTACACTAAATTTATCTCAGATAAGTCAGGGAAACAGAAAGAAGCCTCGCCGCAGAGAAGCCTTCTTAGTTTTGCCACAGAGATCAAAGATCAAAAATTTGAACTAAAAATAGATCAGATTCTCAAATCTTTTGAGACTTCATTTTATTTTTGCACACCTGAAGATAATTTTTCTTTCATTGCTGTCGATGAAGCCTACAGTATAATTGAAAGCGGCAACGGCAGATTTGCTGCAACCGACAAAAAAATAAAAGAGATTTCGGATAATTTTATTAACAACTGGGGAGATATTAACCTTCCACTGTTTACAGGAGCAATGAAATTTACTGTTGAACACTCTGATGATAACTGGAAGGACTTTAACGATTCATCATGGTTTGTTCCCGAAATAATTATTTGTAATCTTAATAATAAATATTACTTGGTTTATAATTTTTTTAGTGAACAAGGATTTTCAAAAAACAAATTAATTGAAAAGTTCAAATCAAAAGTTGAAAATATTTTTGAAATACTTTCTGAACCGACTAAAGTTTCCTTACCCAAAATAACTAATTCGACCGGGCAAACTCCTAAAGACAAGAAAAAGTGGAAACTGCTTATAAATGAAGCTCTTAATCAGATAAATGAAGATCATATTAAGAAAATTGTTCTTGCAAGAAAAATAGAGTTAACACTTTCAGAAGAACTGAACGTTACAAAAGCAATTGAAGAACTTAAAAGAGATTATCCGAATTGCCGTTTGTTTGCTTACCATAAAGGCAAATCAACTTTTTTTGGGGCAACCCCGGAATTAATAACAAAACTTTCAGGTGGAAAAATTCACATAGACGCAATCGCCGGATCAATTGGCCGTGGCAAAACTGAATTGGAAGATTTAGAACTTGAGAAGATTCTTACATCAAGTAAAAAAGATCTCGATGAACACAGATATGTTCTTGAACATTTTAGAAGTGTTATAGATAATTTGGGACAGAACATTGCGTTGGATGAATTCCCATCAGTTAAAAGATTAAAGAATATACAACATCTTTTAACTAAAATTGTCGGCGATTTGAAACCCGATACAAGTGTAATGAATATTTTAAGAGAACTTCATCCGACACCTGCTGTGTGCGGTTTTCCCAAAGATGCAGCATTAAATCTTATAAAAAAGATTGAGAACCAGCGCAGAGGATTATATTCAGGAATTATCGGTTGGTTCAATTTTAATAATGAAGGAGAATTTGCAGTTGCAATCAGATCGGCTGTTACTTATGGAAATAAATTAGTAGCTTATGCCGGTAGCGGTATCGTGAAAGGCTCAGAGCCTGAATCAGAATTTGAAGAAACTGAAATGAAGTTAAAACCTATTTTATCTCTGTTTGATGAAAAAAAAGATTAACCGAAACTATTTTTGGGCGGAAACTTTCATCAAAGAGTTAAATTCGATTGGTGCAAAATATGCGTGCATCTCTCCCGGTTCCCGCAACACACCTTTAACCCTCGCGATTGCTGACAACAAAGAAATAAAATCTTTTGTTCATATTGATGAAAGAAGTTCGGGATTTTTTGCCCTTGGAATCGCCAAAGCCACCAACACTCCTGTTATTCTTGTATGCACTTCAGGAACTGCAACGGCTGAACTTTATCCTGCAATAATTGAAGCTTACCAGCAACGGGTTCCGTTAATTGTTTGCACTGCCGACAGACCTCCCGAGCTCCTTAATACGGGAGCAAATCAAACTATCAATCAAAGTAATCTTTATAAAAATCATATAAGATGGTTTTTTGATGCCGGGTTGCCGGAACCGATCCCTAGAAGAATCCGGCATATAAAAGCAATTGCTAAAAGAGCTGTATATGAAAGTATGGTTCGATCAAAAGGTCCGGTGCATTTAAACTTTCCTTTCAGAAAACCTTTTGAACCGGATACTTATACTGACGAAGTTAATAGTGAAGTAATTAAAACTGCCGAGCTTGTTTTGCCGGACAAAAAAGATTTGTTTAAAGAAAATGGGAAAAATATTGTTTCAGAAAAATGGTTTAAAGAAACTGCAGAATATCTTTCTAAATTCAAAAAAGGGTTGATAATAGCAGGACCTGAAAATTACAATGATACATTTCATTTTAGCTGCGGGAAACTTGCTTCGTTGCTTGGATATCCGGTACTTGCAGATGGAGCTTCACAATTACGGTTTGGAAATCATAATAAAGAAAATATACTTTTCAGCTTCGAAGGTTTTCTCAGATCAGATTCTTTCGCTCAAAAATATAAACCGGAGATCATTCTTCAGTTCGGAAGAACAGTTACATCCAAAGCTTTAGGAACTTTTTTTGAAAAATGCACTGCTGTAAGGTTTATGATTAATGAATACGGAGATTGGTTCGATCCGGCAAACCGGGCAAATGCCTCTTTTGCTTGCAAACCATATTTGTTCTGCGAAAAAATGGTTGAATATTTTCAATCAAAAAAAATAAACAGAAGTCCCGGTAAATGGTTTAAGGAAATAAAAGCACTCGACGAAAAATCTTTAGAGGCAAAAGACAAAGTTTTACGTAATTCAAATTTTCCGAATGAATGTGCAATAATTGAAGAACTTATAAAAGTAGTGCCCGGTAAATCTCAATTGATGATTTCCAATAGTATGCCAGTCAGGGATTTCGATTACTTTGCTCCTATCTCGAAAAAAGATATAATCGTTTTTATTAACCGGGGGGCGAGCGGAATTGATGGAATCACTTCTACCGCTCTTGGACTTGCTGTCTTAGAAAAAAAGCCAACTGTTTTGTTAACAGGAGATTCAGCTTTTTATTACGATCTTAACTCACTACTCGCTGCAAAAAAATATAAAATTCCTTTAATTATTATTTTGATAAACAATAATGGCGGAGGAATTTTTGAAGTCCTGCCTATCTCTAAATATGGAAAAGTTTTTAACGACTATTTTGTCGCTCCCCATAATCTTGACTTCTCCCCTTTTGTAAAAGCTTTCGGAGGAAATTATTCTCTTGTTAAAAACAGGGAAAATTTTAAAATTGAATTTCAGAAAGCATTAACAAGAAAAAATTTCTCGGTATTAGAAATAAAAACAAAAGCTGCCGACTCGCTTAAAATAAGACAGGCTTATTGGAAAGAAGCGAATAAAGCTATCAACTAATTTCTAAATAATTTTAGATATGCCAGATTTCGAAAATCTGGCATATCTAATTACATTTATATGATTTTCGAACTTGCAGGTTTAAAATTAAACGTTGAGTTTTTCCATTCAGTCGAGAATAATAAACCCCCGCTCCTGTTCCTGCACGGGTTTACAGGTTCAACGGAAGACTGGAAACCAATTACAGCTAAAATAGATAAAAGTTTTCCGGCAATTGGAATTGATATTATTGGTCACGGTGAAAGTGATTCTCCGGGAAATGAAGAGCTTTACACAGCTGAGGCAATTGCAAACCAGTTAAACAATATTATTGAGCTTACTATAAAAGGGAAAGTTATTCTTGTTGGGTATTCAATGGGAGGAAGAGCAGCTTTAAATTTCGCAATTAAATATCCCGAAAAAACTGCTGCCCTTATTCTTGAAAGCACCACGCCAGGTATAGTAGATGAAAAACTTCGCAAAGAAAGAATTAAGAATGATGATGATATAATTAAATTTATAAGGACTCACTCGATCAGAGAATTTGTTGATTACTGGATGGAGAAAGAAATATTCAGTACACAAAGAAGATTTTCTGAAGAAAAAAGAAATCGCATTAAAGAATCTAAACTAAGAAATAATCCTGTTGGTTTGGCTAATTCTCTGCTCGGATTCGGAACCGGAAAAATGTTTCCATTGTTTGAACAGCTTAAAGATATTAAATGTAAAACTCTACTTATCACTGGTGAACTCGATACGAAATTCACAAACATTAATATGAATATTATTAAATTATTTCCGGATGCTGAACATAAGATTATAAAAAATGCAGGTCACAATATCCATCTCGAAGAGCCGGAGAAGTTTATTATCGAAGTAAATAAGTTTATTAATTCACTAATGCATCTCTGAAATCTTCAAAACTCTTATTCTTATTTCGTTACATACTTAAGATTTTAACCAATAAAGAAAATCCTGAACCTGATGTAATAAGTTGCATTCTTTTGATTAACAGCATAATATTTATATTTTTTGAACCGTTATAATAGTTATATTAATTGCTCAAATTTATGCTAAATAAACACTAAAATGAGTGTAGAACTACATTTCAATAATCAAAAACATTTTGTTGAAGCAGGATCTTTGTTGCACGAATATGCTGAATCATTTGGAATTCATGTACCTACTTCCTGCAACAGGCAGGGCAAGTGTAAAGAATGTTTAGTCGAAGTTACAGAAGGAATGGAATGCCTGTCTGAACCTGTTGCTAAAGAAGCTCATTTAAGATCGTCGACTATTTCGGGAAAGAACAATTTCAGACTTTCATGCAGAACAAAAATCATTGCTGAATCAGGTGTAATAAGATGCAATACGATGCACCGCGGTGAAATGAGAATTGAAACAAAAGCGCTCGAACTTCCGGTTCATAATCAAAACATAAAACCAGATCCCGCAGTAACAAGAGATGGCAACCGGGTTTTATTGGATGGAATTGAAATTGACCAAACTAGTGGACCAATTCACGGACTTGCACTCGATCTTGGGACTACCACAGTTGTTCTTCGTCTGTTAAATCTTGAAACAGGAGAGATCATCGCAACAAATTCCTTTGAAAATCCGCAAAGATTCGGCGGCTCAGAAGTTATGTCACGCATTCATTACGATACTGTAAACAAAGGCAAACTACTTCAAAGGACTCTTGCAGGATATTTAACTCATGCAATTGAAGACTTTCCTGTCGATCCTAAAAACATTTATGAAATGGTTATAGCCGGTAACTCTACAATGCGTGATCTTTTCTTCCGGCTTAATGTTTATTCAATCGGACAAAATCCTTACCAATCCATAACGGAGCTTGAAAAAGCCGATGGCAAAAGAATAACTACAAGTTTGAATGAATCTCCCAAAAGACTATTGCTCCCAATTAATCCTAAAGCGAGAGTTTATGGAATGCCGGTAATTAGCGGACACGTTGGAGCAGATGCCGCCGCTTGTATGCTAGCAGTTGATATAGCTAACGAAGATCGTCTCGTTGCAATAATGGATATCGGAACAAACACAGAATTGATTCTCGGCAATAAACATAAAATACTTGCAGCCTCCTGCCCGGCCGGTCCCGCATTTGAAGGCGGAAACATAACTTTCGGGATGCCGGGTTTGCCGGGTGCAATAGAAAAAGTAAAAATTAATCCCGATGGTTCAATAACATTAAAAGTGATTGGAGAAACTTCGGCTGAGGGAATTTGTGGTTCGGGTTTAATTGATCTTCTTAGTGAATTGTTAAGAACTGAAAAGATGAATTATTTAGGACGCTTCTCTGATATTGAAGAAAGATCGACAATTTATTCGAATAATGATTATGAAATTTTTCTTTCTGAAAAAGATGTAAATGAACTTGCCCAGGCAAAAGGAGCGAATGTAGCAGGACTTCATACTGTCTTTAATAAATACGGAATTCAATTTGATGATGCCGATGTTTTTTATCTCGCTGGCGGATTCGGACGACATCTTAATATAGAATCGGCAAAAAGAATTGGTTTAATTCCAAATATTGATAGTTCAAAAATAGTTCAGGTTGGAAATGCTGCAATTGAAGGCGCCAGCATTGCACTTTTATCAAAAGCAAAGCGAACTGACCTTGAAAAATTAGTTGAAAAAGTCGAACACTGCCGGCTTGAAACTGATCCTTCATTCTTCGATTATTTTGTTGAAGGATGCCAGTTTAATCCTGTTGAAACACTGCATAATAAAATCAAAATAGATTCTTAAACTTGATTACTATGATGAATGAATTCATCGACATAAAACCTGATGTTAATGTTAGTGAAGCAGAATACAAACGCCTGCTTGGTTATCCTTCTGATTATGAACTTGAAGACAAAGCGCGTGAACTGGCTGACTGGGCAAGACTATGGTATAATGAAAATGGGAAGCCGTGGATTTACGCTGTACAGATTGACAAACTCAATGCTTCAAATGAAAATCTTATTATTAGCGATATAGAATTATCATCAAAGAGACTTCGTAATCAATTTGCTGAAGCGGAAACAGACAGTGCGATGCTTACTATAGTGAGTGCCGGTAAAGAATGCGAAGAGAAAGCTCATCAACTCTGGATTGAGGGAAAACCTGATGAATATTTCTTTCTTGAAATTTATGGTTCTGCTGTCGTTGAGCATCTGGTTATGACTGCAGGTTTCCGTTTTTGCGATTGGGCTGAAAAAAATAATATGATGGTGTTGCCTCACTACAGTCCGGGCTATCCCGGCTGGAAAGTTGAAGACCAGGAAAAGATTTTACAATTAATTGAGCATAATAAAACCCAGGATTTACCGGGAGAAATTCATTTATTAGAATCCGGAATGCTCAAACCTAAGAAATCAATGCTTGCTCTTTTCGGGATTACAAAAAATATAAGCAAAGTCAGAAATCTTAAAGAATTAATCCCTTGTGAAAGTTGTTCATTGGCAAATTGCCAATACAGAAGAGTTCCATATAAAAATCCACGAAGACAAATTGAAGATACTCGTAAATTACAATCTGGAAATGGTGAATCTTTAAATGGAAATGAAAAGATTGAATCTGTTCTTACTCAAAATGCAAAATATACAGTCAGCCAAAAAGCTCTTCAAAAATGGTCGGATGAAAGATTGCAATTAAATTTTATGAATGATAATTCTATTGAAGCAAAGTTTAGGTATGAAGGAACCACTTGCTCAAATATGGGAAGAAAACTTGAATTCGATTACAAAATCAAATTAAGTTCTCCGGATGAAGGATATAAAATTACAGGACTGAATTGTAATCCCTCGGACAGTGATGATGGATATAAATATATGTGCGAGTACATTAAAAATCCTGAAGAGTTGATGAACAATATTAAAAACGAAAAACCGTTATTTGGCAAATCTCTTAATGATATCGTGAATTGGGAGCGGCAGTTTAGCCCTGATGGCTGTTTTTGTAATCCCGAAAGCAGAAATCATAAATGGGGATTGGCTTTTGAAGTACTTCATTATACATTAGTAAAGTATCACCCTGAACTTGTTTCAGGTTCTCCTGATAAGAAGGAATGAATAATTATTATGTTCACATTTTAGCTAATGCTTCAAAAACACTTTATGTCGATATTACAAACGATCTTGCATGAAGAATTTATGAGCATAAACATAAATTTATTGAAGGGTTTACAAAAAAATATAATTTGACAAGACTTATTTACTATGAGGCCGCAAATAATATAAATGATGGAATAAAACGAGAAAAGCAACTAAAGAATTGGCATAGACAATTGAAAATAAATTTGATTGAATCGGTAAACAAGGAGTGGATTTGTCTTTAGAATGGTTAAATCCGGGAGATGCTGAAACGAGTTCAGTATTACATTAATAAAAAAATGGAGAACAAACTGTGATTAAACTCTGTGATATAAACCAACAAGCGAAGGAAAAACTGCCGCCCGCTTTTATGGAAAAATCAAGGATTGGCACACACTATACAGATGCTTTCATCAAACCGATGAATAGAACTCTTGAAGATGGAACACGAGTATCGTGCAAACGCAAAGGCTTAAAACTTACTCTGGTTGTGGGGACTAAAAAAGGCGAAGGATTAATGAGAAGGCTCGATGTAAGTAAAGACCCTGTTGTTATGCTCAAAGCAGCATTAGAGGAAGCAGCAAAAGCAGCAGGAATAGGATTAAACATTACAGATAGTGAAATTTTAATTGAACCATAATGATTTGTCACGCTGAATTTATTTCAGCATCTTCAAATGACTTTGGAACAAATTCGGAATGACTGAATAAATTTTTTAAAAGAGGAAAAATTATGCGACCAGAACAATGGGAAATTTTCAAAAAAGCTGCGAGGATGGAAAAGCTCGATAAGGTTCCAATGGCTTTAATTATAGACAGCCCATGGATTCCCGGCTACCTCGGGATTAGTCATATGGATTATTATCTCGATCCTGAGTTGTGGTTTCAATCCAATCTGAAAATTCACCAGGAATATCCGGATATAATTTTTATCCCTTCGTGGTGGATGGAATATGGAATGGCAGCGGAACCATCGGCACTTGGCACAAAAATTAAATTCTGGCAGGATAATACTCCGAGTGAATATCATACTCTTTACCATCTCGAGGATATCGATAACTTTCCTGAATACGAAGTTGAGTTCGACGCTTTTATGGCTATGACATTACACAGAATAAAAATGCAGAAGCAAAGAATTTTGGATAACGGTTACATTCTGCCGATTGTTACTTCACGTGGTCCTCTCTGCACAGCAGGATTTGTAAGAGGTACAACTGAATTTATGATCGACCTTGTTGAAAGCCCTGAATACTCTCATAAATTAATTAATCTTTGTACAAATCTCATTATTGACTGGCTAAAAGCCCAGGCGAAAGCTATGGGTGATACAGTAGAAGGCATTTTTATTTTAGATGATATTGTAGGATTCATCAATGAAGAACATTATGAAGAATTTGCTCATCCTTATTTGAAGAAAATATGTGATGCATTTCCAAAAGACTGGGTAAAGATTTATCACAATGATGCCGATATCAACGCATGCCTGGAACATCTTCCTGACTGTGGTTTTAATGTTCTTAACTGGGGCAAACAGACAGACATTGAAGAAGTTAAAAGTCGTGTTGGTAACAGGATATGCCTGATGGGAAATGTTAACCCGCTTGAAATCGGTGTCCGCGGAACTCCCGATGAAGTATTCGATGCAACAATAGAAGTTCTTGAAAAAAGCGGTGGCGAAGGAGTCATACTTTCAGTTGGTGGTGGTACAAGCCCGGGAATGCCGCGTGAAAATATTTTAGCAATGCAAAAAGCTTTAAATGAATATAATACTAAACGTTAACACAAACTGATTTCGGATTTCGCCTGCCTGCCGGCAAGGCAGGGAATATGACTATTGACCAATGACAAACAACATGCAATCATACATCCATGCTTTTAATTTTAGTGGAAATAAAGAATTATTCCCAAAACCGTTTTAATAATTAATAATATAACAGAGGATAACTCATGCCCGATTATGCTTTAATGAACCAATATCTTTATGAAGGTAAAGCAAAAGAAGTTGAACAAATGACAAAGGACGCTCTCGCAGAAGGACGAACCGTTCAAGAAGTTTTAAATGATGGATTAATTGCAGGAATGAGCGTGGTTGGAGAAGATTTTAAATATAATATCTTATATGTGCCCGAAGTTTTAATTGCAGCCCGTGCAATGAAAGCCGGAATGGCAGTTTTGAAACCTTTGCTTTCCGCAAAAGATTCTAACACTCAACCCAAGGGAATTTTGCTTATGGGAACTGTACGCGGTGATTTGCATGACATTGGTAAGAATCTTGTTTGTATGATGGCCGAGGGTGCAGGATTTGAAGTTCACGATATTGGAGTTGACCAAAGTATAGATAAGTTTCTTGCGGCTACTGAAAAGTTTAAACCAAGCATTATCGGTATGAGCGCTTTGTTGACTACCACAATGACATATATGAAAACCGTTATTGACGGCTTCAAGGAAAAAGGTTTAGGAGATATTAAGATGGCAATCGGGGGAGCGCCTGTTAGCCAGATGTTTGCTGATGAAATCGGCGCAGATGGCTACGGAGCTGATGCAAGCAGCGCAGTTGATTTGTTCTTAAAGTTAGTTGAAAAATAATAGTTGTTAATTATAAATTTTTAATCCTTAATTAAAATGGCATCATATCAAATACTTTACTGGCAGGAAATTCCTTCACAAATAAAAACCTGGGATGATTTTGATGAAGTTAAATTGGAATTATCATCTAAATTCATATTAATGATAGATAAAGCAGCAAAAGACCAGGGATTGACAGGGGAAGACGATTATCTCGCCCAATGGAGATGGAGTGATGAAGAAGAACGGGCAGGATCTCCTGAAGAAGTTGCTGAAGCAGTAAAGAAAGAACTGGAAGAAAAATTTAGCTCGAAGTAGATTTAGCCCCGGCATTCAGGTTAGGAAAAGAATTAATCTTAACAACCATGGCTTTAGCCACAATTAAAAAAGTGTTGGGCTAAAGCCCCATTTTATTTTTGGCACTTTTATCCCCCGACATAAATGTCGGGGCTATTAACAAAATTTATTTAGCAAGAACATTAACCCCTGATAAGAATTATATTATTAACCATTTTAACGGTTTACAATTTAACTGATCATAAAAACTACCAATAATTAAACAAATGAAATCTCTTCTTAAAGAAATAGAAAAAGGAAAAGTATTAATCTCTGACGGAGGCTGGGGAACATACCTGCACTCACTTGGTTTAGGTGTAGGCGAATGTCCGGAGATCTGGAACATTACTCACAGAAACAAAGTCTTGACCATACCCAAAAGCTATATCGAAGCGGGCGCAGATATGGTTTTAACAAACAGCTTCGGTGCTCATCCTATAAGACTGAAACATTACAATCTGCAGGATCGGGCATACGAACTTAACAAAGCTGCTGCCGAAATATCAAGAGAAGCCGCAGGAGATGAGCATTTTGTTTTAGGTTCCATCGGTCCATCAGGTGCAATAATTATGATGCAGGAAATTCCTGAAGAAGAAGTCTATGATGGATTCCGTATCCAGGTTGAAGCTTTGGCAAAAGGCGGAGCGGATGCAATTTGCGTTGAAACTATGTCCGAGATTGCAGAAGCCACTTTTGCAATACGTGCAGCAAAAGAATTTACTGACCTGGAAGTTGTCTGCACATTTACATATCAAAAAACCGTTCACGGTTATTACCGTACTATGATGGGAGTTTCACCAGAAGAGATGATAAAAGCTGTAAGAGAAGCAGGCGCAGATATTATCGGAGCTAATTGCGGGGTAGGTTTTGACCAGATGCTTGAAGTTGTAAAAGAAATAAAAGAAGTCGACAGCACGACTCCCGTTCTGGTTCATGCAAATGCAGGTATTCCGATTGTAAAGAATAATAAAACAATCTTTCCCGAAACTGCTGAAATGATGAGTTCCAAAATTAAAAGTTTAGTAGATGCCGGAGTAAATATTATCGGCGGTTGCTGCGGCACAACGCCTGACCATATACGTGCTTTTGTCAAAGAGATAAGGGGATAGTAATTTCTCAATAAACCTCTACCCGTTGCACCTTCACCCCTTTAATCAAAAGCCATAACATTATTAGAATTTCTCCTAAAATCCAGAATGGAGTTGCAACTTGTCTGACAATACTTTGGTACTCGGGAAAAAGCAGAATCGTAAAAGAATGTATGATGTAAGCTATGCCGTTAAGAATCAGAAATACCGCTAACATACGAGGAATAAATTTCGATTTATAAATCAGTTGACCAAAGGGTAAAAGCCAAAGTCCCCAGAATGTTTCTAATACAATCGTTGCATGATCACTAATTTTAAGCAGCAGCATTGCCAGGTCTTGTCTCTGACTAAGTTCGAATGTTTTTAATATTTCACCTTTAAAAATCATCAGCGAAGTAATATTGAGTGCCTCTATAAAAAAAACGGCAGGAATTTGTACAATTACAAATGCAACCAAAAGTTTAGCCTGGCGCTCGTTTACCTGTCTGAACAATCTGTAAAGAACCAATGCTATGAACATCCAAATGGTGTTGCTGATTATATCGTTAATTGTACCTGTTCGAAATAAAAACTCGTTAGCAAGTATCTTATTGGCAGTGGCAGTAGCATCACCCATTACAATAGTTTGTGATGAAATATAAAAAAAGCCGTAGATGCCTGTTAATACCCAAATAAAATACAGTAAACCGGCAAACCTTGCAGTTTTTTTGACTGGATTCATTCTTCTCCCTTTTTGTTTTTCGAAGCAATTAACCTCATAAAGGTATTTTAATCAAACATTATTGTTCTATTATTTTAGCTTCTGCACTACTTTCAATTCTAAACAAATCATACGGTTTTTCTTTAAAATTATTATTAAATAAAAAAACTGTAAGAAAAATGTAGACGGCAAAACCCAAAACAATAAGCAGCTGAATCTTTGATGTTTTTTGAATATCCTGTCTTGATTTTACATCGCAGACTTCACCGGAACAGTATTGAGCTTTTTTTCTATAAAACATCGGATAAAATTTGCACCCCAGACAAATCCCAAAGGCTGTCTCAAAGAATAAGAATATCAGGCAAATAAAACAGATTAAACCCGTTATCGGGCTGAATGCATTAACTATAACAAGATGAATAAAAATTGTAGTCGCTAACACTACTCCAATAATCCAGGCAAACTTTTTCTGTGGTGTGCCGACATATTCGGGAACCTGGTTTCTGACGATCAAACGACCGACTATCAATGAAGGAGAAAACTTAGGATTGATAAAAACACGTATTAAAATATCTGTAAGGAATATTGTTACAGCATACTTAAGTAATAAAAAATCTCCCTGAAAAATTACTTTGAGTATTGAAACAAGCATCAACACAAATAGTATTCCTGCCGCTGCCCTTATTTCTCTCTCATTTAGAACAGGGATGTTATATCCTTCAACATTCTCACCGAATTTTATAATTTTGTTCATTTTATTCCTCTTATGGTTCCTGAAACCCTAATTGGTTATTTTTTATGCAAGAATATGTAATTAGACTAAGAACATAAAGAGAGGATCAACGTATAGCGGATTTGAGTAAACAGACAACGTGGTTTTGTCTATCAAATTTCTTGAGCAGACATATAAGAAGTAGGTATATTACAGCGTGAAGAAATTTATTGAAATAAAGAACGTCAAATTTTATTTATGGGTTGGAACTGGTTATTTTATACTAGCCCTTATTATTAACATGTCACAGTTTCCCGGTTCATTTCTATTATGGGTCATAAATGAAACTTGGAAGGCTGCTTATATTCTCGTAGTTATTTATCTTTTCTTTGAGTTCACTCTCCCACAGCTTAACAGAAAGAAAATCTTCAGATCACTTGGTCTCTTGGCTGCACAGATCTTTTTATTTTCTTTTGCCCTTTATTTCTGGCTGCTTTTGGGAGCTGTGCTCCATATTTATACTGATTTTATAAATTATTCTTCTTGTTCGCACGGAGTGGAAGATCAGTTTGGCGCGAGTATATTTGCAATATTTATATTCGGAATTTCAAGGCATATTTATAATTATGTCAGATTAAAACAGGCGGCACAGCAGCTGCGAATCGAAAAACAGGAAGCAGAACTGAACTATCTCAAATCACAAACTAACCCGCATTTTTTGTTTAATACGTTAAATAATATTTACTCACTTGCAAGAGATAAGTCCGATCTGACTCCAGAATCGGTTTTGAGGCTTTCAAAAATATTACGTTTCATGCTGTATGAAACCAGCGGCGAATATATAGCGATAGAGCAGGAACTAAAAATTATAAGTGATTATATTGCTCTCGAAAAATTACGTTACGACGAATCTTTACATATCAATTTTAATTATGATATTGAAGATATGAAACAAGCCATACCTCCGCTACTGCTGATACCATTAGTTGAAAATGCTTTTAAGCATGGTGCTTCCGAAACAAGGGCACAACCTTTTGTTGATATTCATCTTTCGGTTAAGAACAGGCAGTTGGCTTTGTTTGTGAAAAATTCTTCCGATGGGTTTACTGGTGTAGAGAAAGTGAAAGAAAATATTGGACTTTCAAACTTAAGACGCCAACTGGAATTACTCTTTACCGATTACAATTTAGCTGTTGAGCAAAGCGAAGGTGTATTTACAGCAACTTTAAAAATCAATCTTGCAAGCCATGTCTAAAATAAAGTGTATAATAATAGAGGATGAACCTTTAGCTGTAAAAGTTTTGGTGGATTATATTTCCCAGGTACCGTTCCTCGAATTACAGAAAACTTTTAAAGATGCTATCCTTGCTACAGAATTTCTGCATGATATTAATACCGATCTTATTTTTTTAGATATTCATCTGCCGAAATTGAAAGGTATGACTTTTCTTAAATCACTTCCAAACCCGCCGGCAGTTATTGTTACAACTGCTTACCACCAATATGCAGTGGAAGGATTTAATCTTAATGTTACAGATTATTTGCTGAAGCCTTTTGAGTTTGAGCGTTTTTTAGTCGCAGTAAATAAAGTTAAAACAAAAGAGAGAGAAAAACCTGAATTAAATGAAAGTGAGGAAACAAGAAATTTCATATTCCTGAGTGTGCGGAAAAAGAAAGTGAAAATTTTATTCTCGGAGATTTTTTATGTTGAAAGCCAAAGAGAATACATTAAAATAGTTACGGCAAAAAGAACATACCTTTCAAAAATAAGCACTCAAAAAATTGAGTCGCTTTTGCCCTCAAATCAATTTAAACGAATTCACCGCTCTTTTATAATTTCAATTGACAAGATTGAATCTTATACAGCAGAAACTGTTGAAATTAATGGAGTGGCTATTCCTATCGGAAGGGGTTATAAATTTGTTATAGAGAATTTATAGCTAAAAACTATCCTAAACAGTTGTGTGAAATAAAAAATAACTAAAAAACTGTTGAAACAGTTACAAAAAATCACTTTTATTTTCGTTAACCCACGGATTAATCCGTGGGTCAGTAAGAAAAGCACGACATAATTCAACCGCTTCAACGGTTTATCAGTTAATTCACATAATGGTTATTCTATTTTTTTTGCTGGCATATCCCGCCCGTTCTGATGTAAAATCAATTTTTC
>Ga0210098_1000156_pt1 | contig 25598 bp, 25 predicted proteins | sample Joice_ThreeSqA_D_FD_184870 | JGI IMG/M metagenome (GOLD analysis project Ga0210098, IMG submission 184870) | Wetland microbial communities from San Francisco Bay, California, USA, that impact long-term carbon sequestration - Joice_ThreeSqA_D1... | ecosystem: Environmental > Aquatic > Marine >...
CCGCAAACTCGGCCTCGCCGGCGTTGTTCACCGTCGGCGCAAAGGTGAAGCGGAAGTCGACCTCGGCCTGCGCGCCGAAGGCTTCCGCAACGCCTTTCGCGAGGCGCTTCATCGAGCGCTCGACGAGCGCCATCACGTCGCGCGAGAACGCGCGCACCGTGCCCGACAGCCGCGCGGTCTGCGGGATCACGTTGTAGGCGTCGCCGCCGTGGATCTTCGTGACCGAGAGCACCGCGGTCTCGACGGGCGGCGCGTTGCGCGACACGATGCTCTGCAGCGCCGCAGTCAGATGGGCGGCGACCACGACCGAGTCGACGCTCGACTCCGGGCGCGCGCCGTGCGCGCCCTTGCCGGTGATGTCGATGTCGAAGAATGCGCCGCCGGCCATCATCGCGCCCGAGCGCACCGCGAACTTGCCCACCTGCAGGCCGGGGCGGTTGTGCATGCCGAACACGCTGTCGCAGGGAAACTTCTCGAACAGGCCGTCCTCGATCATCGCCTGCGCGCCGCCGATGCCCTCCTCCGCAGGCTGGAAGATGAAGTTCACGGTGCCGTCGAAGTTCTTCGTCTCGGCGAGGTACTTCGCCGCCCCGAGCAGCATGGTCGTGTGCCCGTCGTGGCCGCAGGCGTGCATCTTGCCGTCGCGCTTGGAGCGGTGCGCGAAGCTGTTCGCCTCCTGGATCGGCAGTGCGTCCATGTCGGCGCGCAGGCCGACCGCCGCCTTGCCGCTGCCCGCACGCAGCACGCCGACCACGCCGGTCTTGCCGATGCCGGTGTGGACCTCGCAGCCGAAGGCGCGCAGCCGGTCGGCGACCAGCCCCGCGGTGCGGTTTTCCTCGAAGCCGAGCTCCGGGTGCGCGTGGATGTCGCGCCGCCAGCCGGTCAGTTCCTCCTGCATGCGCACGATGCGATCGTCGACGCCCATCGGTCTTCCTCGTGTCGGGGCCGCGGGGCCCGCGGCGAAGGGCGCTACTTTACCGACTTTCCGCAATGCCTTGCGTTCCCGCGCCCGCCAGCCAGGCACGCACCGCCTCGACGTCGGGCAGCCGCCAGTCGGCGCTGCTTTCGCCCTCGCCGACCTTCACCGCGTGGCCGCCGAGGCGCTGCACCGTGGCAAAGCCGTACTCGTCGGTCTGGTCATCGCCGATGAACACCGGTCGGCGCCCGGCGAACGGCGGCTCAGCCATGAAGGCGGCGACCGCCGTACCCTTGTCGTGGCCCCCGGGCTTCAGCTCGTAGACCAGCTTGCCGGCCTGCAGCATGAAGTCCTCGCCGAGGTTCGCGACCGCGTGCTCGACGAGCGCGCGCACCTCGCGCTCGAGCTGCGGCGCCAGGCGGAAGTGCAATGCGAGACTGTGCCCCTTGTCTTCGAAGACGATCCCCGGATGCCGCGCCTTGAACGCGGCAAAGCGCTGCGCCACCTGGCGCAGCCGCTCTTCGGGAAACGGCAGCTGCTGGATGCGGCCGGCGGCGTCGCGCCGCTCGATGCCATGCTGGCCCGCCACCGGCAGGACCAGCGGCTCGAACAGCGCGTCGACGTCGTCCACCCGGCGCCCGCTCACCAGCGCGAGCGCGCCGCCGCAAAACTCGAGCAGCTGCGCGAGCAGTTCGCGCAGCGCGGCATCGACGTAGACCGCATCGGGTGTCTCGGCGTGGGTGAGCAGCGTGCCGTCGATATCGAGAAACAGCGCCCAGTCCGAGGCGGGCGGCGGCGGTGCGCCGCCCGGCGCCGGCGGCGCGGGCGGCCTGGCGCTCATCCGTGCGTGCCGGTGGGCACGAGGCGCGCGCTGCGCGCGCGCGACAGGACGCGGCGCCGATGGCGCATGCGCGCGGCATCGATCAGCATCCGTCCCGCCCAGCGGTACACGTTGAACTCCTCGACGAGATTGCGCATCGAGCGCATGCGCGCGCGCTGCTCCTCGGGATGCATCGACAGCGCGGCATCCATCGCCTCGGCGCACTGCTGGATGTCGTAGGGATTGACGATCAGCGCCTCGACCAGCTCGCGCGCCGCCCCGGTGAACTGCGACAGGATCAGCACGCCCTGCTCGTCCTCGCGCGCCGCGACGAACTCCTTGGCCACCAGGTTCATGCCGTCGTGCAGGCTCGAGACGTAGCACAGCTCGGCGGCGCGGTAGAGCTCGTAGACCTGCTCGGCCGTGTGGTGCTCGATCTGCAGCAGAACCGGCAGGTAGCCGGGTCGCCCGAAGCGGTTGTTGATGCGCTGCGCCGCAGCGCGCACCCGATGCTCGAGATTCTGGTACTCGTCGAGCGAGGAACGCGACGGCGCTGCGACCTGCAGGAACGTGAACTTGCCGACCCAGTGCGGCTTCGACTCGAGCAGCCGCTCGACCGCCAGGAAGCGCTCGAGGATGCCCTTCGTATAGTCGAGCCGGTCGACGCCGAGGCCGAGCCAGGCGTCGGCGGGCAGGCCGAGCCGCTCGCGCACGCGCCGGCGGCATTCCTCGACCGGCGCCTGCCTGGCGAGCGCGGCCGGCGGCCACTCGATGGAGATCGGGTAGCGGCGCACCTCGGTCGGCTCGCCGCCATGGGTGATGGTGAAGGTCTCGCGGTCGACGCGCGCCTCGAGGAAGCGGTCGACGGTGTCGAAAAAGTTGTTGCAGTGAAATTGCGTGTGAAAGCCGAGGATCGACGAGCCGAGCATGCCCTCGAGCACCTCTTCGCGCCACGGCAGGATGCCGAACACCTCCGGGTTTGGCCAGGGGATGTGCCAGAAGGCGATGATCGTCGCGAGCGGCAGCCGCTCGCGGATCATGCGCGGCGCGAGCGAGAAATGGTAATCCTGCACCAGCACGATCGGGTCTTCGCTCCTCGCCTCGTCGACCACGACGTCGGCGAAACGCCGGTTGACCGCCCGGTAGTGCTCCCAGTCCTCGACGCGGAACACCGGCCGTGCGTGCGCGATATGGCACAGCGGCCAAAGCCCCTCGTTGGCAAAGCCGTAGTAATAGCCCTGCTCCTCCTCCTTGCTGAGCCAGACGCGCCGGATGCGGTAGCTGGGCTTGTCGGGCGGCACCATGACGCGGTCGTACTGGTCGACCGCCTCGCGATCCGCCGATCCCGCGCCGTGCGCGATCCAGGTGCCCGAGCAGGCGCGCATCACCGGCTCGAGCGCCGTCACCAGGCCGCTCGCGGGGCGCTGGATGTCGATCACGTTGCCCTCGCGCCGCACGTGCAGGTAGGGCTCGCGGTTCGACACGATCAGGATCTCGTCGCCCTTGAGGTCCTCGCGCAGGATGCGCCGCAGCGCCGCAGGCCCCCAGAGCGTGTGCGACTCGTCGCGCGAGCTGCGCTCGGCCTCGAGGTCACGCACCAGCGCCTTGAGGTCGGCTGCGATCGGGCGCAGCTCGGGCACGCGCGTCTTGATCTCGTCGCGCTCGGAACCCGCACCGGAGATGAGCGCCTTGAAGCCGGCGACCCAGCCGCGCCACGACAGCTCGGCGATGACGACGGTGATCAGCGCGACCACCGCGGCGATCGCCGCGAACAGGTAGACGATGTACATGCGCGTCTCGGCGCTGCGCCGCTCGACGAAGCTCATGTCGTGCATGATGACGAGCGCGCCGAGCCCGTCCTCGAGCGGCGTCAGCGCGACGTGCAGCGGCCCCTCGGGCAGCTCGATGATGTGGATTGCGGGCCGCGCGGCGAGTCGCGCGCAATCCAGGTCGCGCGGATAGCGGTTGCTCGCGTAGGCGAGCTTGCCGTCGGGGGTGCACAGCCCGAGCGCGAAGACACGTTCGTCGCGCACTGCGCGCTCGAGCAGGCCGACGACCAGGTTCCCCGAGGGCTCGTGCAGCAGCCCGACGAGCCGCTCGTCGAGGCCGCGCGCAATCAGCGCGCTGCGGTCGTCGAGGTCGCGCACGAACCACTGCAGCGTGAGGCGATCGACCAGCGGGACGACCGCGTACGCGATCGCGGCAAGCGCGAGTCCGAGAGGCAGGATGAAGCGCAGGGACAGTCGCATGGTCGTAGAGTCAAGCGCCGGACGCACCCGGCTGCACAACTACCAACTACGTCACCGGAAAAGTCGCGCGAGGCGCTGCACGTCGACGCCGGCGCGCTCGACCGGCAATATGCGAAGTTTACCCGGGCGGGTCCGCGTTGCCTACCGCTGGCCGGCGTCGTCGCGACAGGACGCGGCGAGAAAGCAGCGCGAATTGAGCCGCTTAGCTGGAGCGCCGGCGCGCCGGGTTCACGGGCCGTCCGAAAAATGCCGCAGCAGCCAGAACGTGAGCAGCGCGAGCGGCAGGATGATCGCGAAGAACACGACCTGGCGATTTTCGAAACGCTTGCCGCGCCGGCGCTCGATCCAGTCGAGCAGCGCGTCTGCGGCGAAGTACAGGCCGATCGCGATCACGCTGAAATACACGAGCTCCATCAGTTCGCTCCGGATGCGCTGCGACCCCGGAATACGGCCATGAAGGCGAGCACCACAAACAGCGTGCCGCCGATCACCGCCACCAGCCCGCCGAGCCCCATGATCCCCATGGCCACCATTTCGTCGGTGCTGCGCAGCGCCTGCGCCGCGCCCGCCACCTTGCGCTGCACGCCGTAGCCGCCCGACCAGACCAGTCCGGCGATGTGCATCAGCTGGCCGCCGGCGTACAGCCGGATCTGCCAGCGCGCGGCGCGCGGCGGCACCGCGGCGAAGCCGAGCCGCGGCAGCAGCAGATAGGCGAGCCCCATGAAGGCGAGCGTCACCCCGACGATGCTGCCGTGATAGTGCGCGGGGATGCGCACGTTCGAGCCGCTGATCATCAGCCCGATCAGGCCGCCGACGCCGAACAGGACGAGCGAGGCGGCGAGCGCGCTGCGCAGCACCGCCTCATCCGGCCGCGGCGGCGCGGCGCGCGCCAGCCCGGCGAGCACGGCGAGCGCGAACGGCAGGATCGCGAGCCCGCCGCCGAAGCGCATCAGCCAGGTCTGCAGGCGGTGGTGCTCGACCGAGCCGACGTCGTAGGCGAGATAGATCAGCGGCGTGAGGAACACCGCGGCGAGGCCGACGCCGAACAGCAGCGTCGTCGTGCGCGGCGTGAGCGGCAGCGCAGCGCCGGCGGCCTCGGCGAGCCACAGCCAGGCGACGAACATGAGCAGCGTCCAGGTGAACTGCAGCACGTGGCCGCCGCCCCAGAAGGCGAGTTCGTAGTAGCCCTTGGCGTCGATCCCCGGCGACAGATCGCGCAGCGCCCAGAACGACCAGGCGAAGGCGACGAGTGCCATCCCGGCCGCGACGAGCGAGGTGTTCACGCCGAAGCGCAGCGCGCCCGGCCCGTCGAGCCGCGTGCCGACCGGCGGCACGACCCACATGCCGCGCGCCACCGCCGCAGCGACGCCGAGCGCGAGCAGGCACAACCCGCTGAGAAACACCGGTTCGTCGAGCACCGGGATGTAGTTCGCCATCACCGGCCTGCCGGCGCCGACGAAGGGCGAGGCCGCGATGATCGCGCTGCCGGCGCAGGCGAGCGCGAAGGCCGTCCAGCCGAGCGCCGTCGCGCGCGGCGTGCTGTTGAGCGACCACAGCGCGCCGGCGAAGGCGACGAACCACACCAGCACCGACAGGTCGACGTGCACGACGAGCGCGACGTGGAAAAAATCGACCAGCGGGAACACGTCCTTGACGCCGGGCGCGCGCGAGAGCACCAGCAGCACCGAGAACACCCCGGAAACCGCGAGCGAGACGAGCGCGAGCAGCGTCCAAGCAATGGCGAGCCGGCGCCGCGCATCGGCAGGCACCGGCAGCGCGTAGTGCGCTGCGCGCGCGCGCGGAACCGCGATCGCATCGAGCAGGGTGCGCGTATTCATGAGCCCAATGAGCCTATGCCCTCATCGTCTCATGACAGCACGATGCCGCCACGTGCGGGCTTGAAATCGACGCTCAGCACGCCGCCCGGGGCGAGCTTGAGCGTGGCGCTGCGCTCGAAGGCGCGCTCGGGCCTGCGCAGGTCATCGAGCACGCGCACCGTCAGCCGGTGCGCCCCGGCGGGAACCGCGAGGCGGCGGTACAGCGTCGAGGTGCCGTCGCGCGCCAGTCCGGAGGGCGCCAGGATCTCGTCGACCAGCACCCGCCCGTCGAGCGCGACCGTGACGCGCACCGGCGAGCGCCCGCGCGGGCAGATTTCCGGGGCGCGCATGTTCGGCGCACGCGCCGCGAGTTCCGCTGCGGACAAGCGCCGGCAGGGCGCGAGCCGCGCGCCGGCGTGCGCAATGCTGACCTGAAGCATCGCCGCGCCCTCGGGCAGCGGCGCGATGGACGGCGCGTGCGACAGCATGACGATCAGCGCGCCGAACGCGCCCCAGGCGAGCACGCCGCGCAGGATCGCCGCCGCGCCGGGCCTAGGCATGGCTGCGCGCCCTGCCCGCGGCGGCCGCGTCGCGCTTCGGGCGCGGCCGCGGCGCAGGCCCGAGCGCTTCGAGCGCGCCGCGCAGCGCGTCGCGCGCCGCGACGAGATCGGCCTCTTCGCCCGCGGCGAGCGCGGCCATGCGCAGACGTTCGCGCGGCACGCTCTTGCGCAGGATCGGCTGGCGTTCGCCGGCGAGGCGCTGCGCGGTCAGCTCGGCGCCCAGCCGGTAGACGCATTCGCCCTCGCGACAGGCGACGAGCAGCGCGCCGTCGGCGCCTGCGCGCAGCGCGTACTCGATGAACGACGGCGGCAGCATGCCGATGCAGCGCATGTCGAGCACCGCGGTGCGCGCGTCCTCGAGCGTCGCCGCATTCGCGGCTTCCGCGCAGGCGAACACGATGATGCGCCCGGCCGCGGCCGGCGCAATGCGCGCGAGCGCGGCCTCGAGCCTCAGGCGCTGCTGCTGCACGTCGGCATCGGGCATGTCGATGCCCGCGGCCAGCAGCCCGGTGCTGCGAAACGGCGTCGACGACGGGCAGGCGCCGGCGCACAGCCCGCAGGCCGCGCAGCGCTCGGGCATGATTTCGACCTGCCGCCCGCTGCGCACGTTCGGCGCCGGGATCAGCAGCACCGCCTGGTACGGACAGTCCACCGTGCAGCGCGCGCAGCCGTTGCAGTTCGCCAGGTCGACCACTGCGGGCACGGGCTTCGACCCGGGAGACAGGCTGGGGAGCGCGACGAGCAGCAGCGTCGCGCCGCCGACGAGCAGCCAGAGCGCCGCCGGCGAGGTCGCTGCCATCAGCGGGTGCATGAACAGCACAAACCAGTCGAGCTCGATGGTCGCGGGCAGCCGCAGCGGGTCCCAGGGCGGCTGCGAGCTGGCCGGGTGCAGCAGCGCCACGACCAGCAGCATGGCGAGCGCGGCCGCCACCAGCGCGCGCGGCGCGACGGTCCGCGGCTGGCCGATGCGCTGCACGTGGATCCACATGCCGGCGAGCAGCGCGAGCGGCAGGCCGATGTGCAGAAAGACGAACAGCGAGAACAGCCGGTCGCCGACGCTCTCGGCGCCGAGGAAGTTGCGCGCCATCGGCTCGGCGGTGAGTCCGGTCGCGTCGAACCATTCCGCCGTGGCGAGCGCCGAGATCTGCGCGCGCGCGTCCCACACCAGCCAGTAGCCGACGATGCCCGAGGCGTACATCAGCCACAGCAGCGGCACGCCCGAGATCCAGGAGAAGGCGCGAAAGCGCCGATAGCGCCCCGCTGCCCACTCGCGCGCGAGGTGCAGCAGCGTCGCGGCGACGAAAGCGTCGGCCGCGTAGCGGTGCACGCTGCGAACCACGCCGCCGAGCCACCATTGCTTCGTCGTCAGCGCCTCGATCGAGGCGTAGGCGCCCTCGACGCTGGTATCGAAATAGACGAACAGATAGATGCCGGTGGCGGCGAGCACCCAGAACAGGAAAAACGCGAGCGTACCCAGATTGCGCAGCGGGTTGGCGTGCGCGCCGAAGGGCGCGTCGAGCCCGCGCTCTGCGGCGACGAACGCCCGGTCGATCGCGTTTCCGGCCGCCATCACGAGCTCCGGAAGTCGAACCCGCCCTTCGCTGCCAGGAAGTCGATCAGCAGCGCCCCGCCGGGCGCGAGCTCGAGCGTCGCTTCGCGCCGGTAGTTGAACGGTCCCGCGGCGCGATCGCGCAGCCGGGCGACGACGCGGTGGCGCCCGGCCGCGATCGGCAGGCGGTAATACAGGCTCGCGGCGCCGTCGCGCCTCAAACCCGCCGGCGGCACCGTGCGGCTGAGCACCACGCGGCCGTCGATCTCGAGCTCGACCGTGAGCGGCGCGCGCTCGCGCGGACAGTCGAGCGCGGCGCGCATGTTGGGCGGCAGCTTCGCCAGCTCCTCGGGCGAGCGCTTGCGGCATTCCTGCTTGCGCTCGGCAGCATGGATGAGCGAGATCCGCACCAGCGCCTGATCGGGCGCGATCACCGCGAAACGCGGCCAGGTCGAGAAAACCCCGATCAGCGCCATCAGCGGCAGGTAGAGCAGCAGTTGGGCGAGGATGCGCAGCGCCGCCATCACGAGGTCCCGCCGAGCTTCACCAGCTCGCTCGATTCGCTGCGGATGCGCGGCGCGAGGCGGAACGCATCCGAGAAGCAGTCGTCCTGCGACAGCCCGCGTGCGCGGAACGCCGGGTACGCCGCCTCGACCATGCCCGCCGAGCCGCAGGCGTAGACCTGATACTCGGCGAGATTCGGAAAGTCCTCGAGGATCGCCTCGTGCACGAGCCCGGTGCGCCCGGTCCAGCCGTCCGCGGGATGCGGCTCGGAGATCACCGGGACGAAGCGGAAATTGTCGTGCTCGCGCGCCCACTGCGCGGGCAGCGTCGCAAGGTACATGTCCTCCGGCCGGCGCGTGCCCCAGTACAGCATCATCCTGCGCTTCATGCCGCGTGCGAACGCATACTCGACCATGCTTTTCACCGGCGCGAAGCCGGTCGAGCCGGCGACGAAGATGATCGGCTTTTCCGAATCCTCGCGCAGGAAGAACGAGCCGAGCGGCCCCTCGAAGCGCAGGCGCTCGCCCACGCGCATCGCCTCGAACACATGGCTCGTGTAGCGCCCGCCGGGAATGCGGCGGATCTGCAGCTCGATGCGCTCGCTGACCTGCGGCGCCGTGGCAAACGAAAAAGCGCGCTTGGCGCCGTCGTCGAGCAGGATGTTGATGTACTGGCCGGCATAGAACTCGATCGGCTCGCGCCCTTCCAGCTTGAGCATGACACGCATCACGTCGGGCGCGAGCTTTTCCATCGATTCGACCACCGCGCTCCACACGCGTGGCGGCACGCCGCCAGGCGCCGTGGTCGGCGCGTACTCGAGCTCGATGTCCGAGCAGGGCGTCGCGCAGCACAGCAGCAGCCTGCCTTGGGCGCGCTCGGCGTCAGACAACGCCTCGCGCTGGTAGGCGCCGTAGTCGACCGCGCCGTAGGCGAGCGTGGCCTTGCACTTGCCGCAGCCGCCGTTGCGGCACTCGAAGGGAAACGGCACGCCCTCGCGCAGCCCGGCATCCAGAATGGTCTCGCCCTCGCGGATCGCGAGGATGCGGTTGTCCGGGCGCAGCAGCATGTGATAGCCATCGGCGGGACCGGTGCGTCGCCGCGGCGGCAGCCAGGGCAGCAGCAGAAACAGAAGCGTCGCGCCGCCGATCAGCAGCCAGACCCCGCCCGGCGTCCAGCGATACAGCAGCGAGTACACCGGCAGGTAGAACCAGTCGAAGTCGAGCACCGTGACCGCGGTCGTCAGATCGGCCTTGCCTTGGCTCAGCGCGGGCTTGATGAGCGACAGGACGACCAGCGCGAGCGTCAGGCTCAGGGCGATCGGCAGCGGCGGCGTGGTCTTCGCCTGCGGCACGCGCTGCGTGTGCACCCAGAGCACGGCGAGCACGGCGAGCGGGATGCCGAGGTGGATGAACGACAGCAGCGAGAACAGGCGGTCGTTGACCGCCTCGGGGAAGATGAAGTTGCGCACCAGCGTGCCGTTGAACACCGGCAGCCAGTCGAACCACTCGGCGCTCGCCACGACGACGAACTGCGCCATGCGGTCCCAGGGCAGCATGTAGCCATTGATCCCCGCGGCGTACACCAGCCAGAGCAAGCCGACGCCCGAGACCCAGGAGAACCAGCGAAAGTTGCGGTAACGGTCGAAGGTCCAATGCCGCGCCATGTGCAGGAGCATCGTCAGCACCGCACCGTCCGAGGCGTAGCGGTGCACGCTGCGCAGGATGCCGCCGGCGTACCACTGCGCATGCGTCAGCCGCTCGACCGAGCCGTAGGCACCGTCGATGCTGGTCTCGAAGAACACGTACAGGTACAGCCCGCTCGCCACCACCAGCCAGATCAGGAAGTACGAGATCGGGCCGAGGTAATAGAGCGGATTGAGGCGGTCGCCGAAGGCGAGATTGAACAGGGCCTCGACCCGCAGGAACAGCCACTGACCGGCGGATCGGATCCGCTTGAGCAAAACGAACTCCTTTTCGAGCCGCCACGCGGCCGCAAGCCTAGATGCTAGGAGGTGACTCCGCCGCGGCCTTGACGTGTGTCAACGCGCAGACGCCCACGTCAGCCGCGCGCGTCAGCCACGCGTCGGGTGAGCACCCGGCACATTCGGCAGGCGACGCCGCCGGCGCCATTCGATCGCCACGCTGGTGATGCCGACGAGCAGCACGCTCGCGCCGATGAGGATCTCGATCACGATCGCGTAGTTCACGCGGTACTTGCCGGAGGCCGGATCGTAGACCGTACACAGCAAACGAATTTCGTTGACCAGCCCCGTCAATCCAGTGGGCCCGCCGGCCGCCCGCGGCGCGTTCTGCGCGAGCTCGAGCAGCGCGCCGACGAAAGCGGGTGCGTCGAACGTGTCGCCGTAGACCTGGCGGTAGATCCGCCCCTCGGCATCGACGATGCTCACCTGCAGCAGGTGATCGAAGCCCGCGGGCGTCGCTTCGCGCAGGAAGCCGAAGTCGGCGAGCAGCGCGTCCAGCGTGCCGGCCTCGGGCGAGAGGAACGACCAGTTCGCGTTGCGCACGCCCTGCTTGCGGGCGAAATCGCCCATCGCTTCGGGCGTATCGAACGGCAGGTTGAAGCCGATCGTCGCCACGTGGAACGTCCCCGGGCCGATTGCGCGCTCGGCCTGGCGCACCATCGTCTCCAGGTGCTTGGTGGTGGTCGGGCAGATCTGGAAACAGCCGGTGTAGACGAAGCTCACCACCAGCGGCTTGCCGCGGAACGCCGACAGGCGCACCGCCTTGCCATCGGCATCGGTCAGGCGATAGTCGCCGATCGCACGCCCGATCGCGGCCTGGCTTTCGCGCAGCGCAGCTTTCGTATCGAGCGCGGCCCCGGCAGGCCAGGCGACAAGCAGCGTCGCGAGCGCGCCGAGCGTCGGTAACCACGCCGCAATGCGGGTCATCAGGGGATGGCAGAGCGGGAGCCGGCGCACGCTGCCCCCGCGCGCGTTCATCGCAGCGCGACGTCCAGCATCGCGCCGCCCAACACCGCGACGAGCTGGACGAGCGAGGCGCGAAACGCCGCGCGCGCGGACTGCGGACCCGGCGCCGCCGCGAGCGCGTGGCATTGCAGCAGGAACCATGCGCTGCCGGCGATCGCAAAAACGACGTACACCGGCCCGAGACCGACCACCGCGGGCACCAGCGTCGCGACGACGAGCAGCCAGGCGCCCGTGAGCACCGCGTTCGCGGCGCGCGCATTGCCCACCACCACCGGCAGCATCGGCACGCCGGCGCGCGCGTAGTCCTCGCGGTAGGCGATCGCCAGGCTCCAGAAATGCGGCGGCGTCCACAGGAAAAGGATCACCGCGAGGGCCGCGGCGACCGGCCCCGGCGCGGGCGAGACTGCGGCGGCGCCGGCGAGCACCGCAAAGCTGCCGGCCAGGCCGCCGACCACGATGTTCCACCAGGTCCGACGCTTGAGCCAGACGGTGTAGACCACGCCGTAGAAGAACGCCCCGAGGAACACATGCGCCGCGGCGACGACGTTGGTCGCCAGCGCCGCGGCAAGCACTGCGGCAAGCGTCAGCGCGCCGATCGCCCACAGCCAGGCGGGCCGGTGCGCGAGGCGCCCGGTGACGAACGGCCGATTGCGGGTGCGCTGCATGCGCGCGTCGATGTCGCGCTCGACGTACTGGTTGAACGCACCGGCCGCCGCCGAGGACATCAGCACCGCGAGCGCGAGCACCGCGACCTGCCAGGCGCCGAGCGCCGGGCCGCGCTCGACCGCCCAGCCCGCAAGCGCCGCGACCGCGATCGCGACGCCGATCCGCAGCTTGAACAGGTTCAACAGCGCGCGCATGCCCCGATCCCCGCGTCCCTACTTGAGCGGCCAGACCGTCGACAGATACTTCCAGTTGACGAAGTAGTACAGCACGAACGACGTGAGGAACACGAGCGCCAGCACGAAGGTGCCGGGCGCGACCATGCCCCAGCCGCCGATGCCCGCATGGGCGCCCGGCTGCTCCGGGGCCGGCAGCGGTACCGCGCCCACGCCCTCGCGCGCGCTGACCCGCTTGAAGCCCGGCGCCTCGACCGTCTCGCCGAGGAACACCGACCACACCGTGATGGCGACGTACATCGCGCCACCGGTCAGGGCGATCAGGCCGCAGATGCCGGCGAGCGTCATCATCAGCCAGGCCGCGCCGGGGAATTCGTAGCCAAAGGCGTTGCCGGCAAAGCTCATGTCCCAATGCCGCCTCGGCACGCCGAGCGTTCCCGCCCCCATCAGGAACAGCGCCACCCCTGCCATCCCGATGCCGAAGATATACACCTGCCAGGTCGCCAGATTGCCGAACGCGACCTTGCGGCGGAACAGCACCGGGATCAGGAAGTACGTCAGCCCCATGAACGCGAGCGTGGTGCCGAGTACGACGGTGGCGTGGAAATGCCCGGGCACGTAGAGCGTGTTGTGGATGATGAGGTTGAGCTGCTCGGTGCCCATCATCACGCCCGAGATCCCGCCGAGGAATCCGAAGCCGAGGATCGAGATGAAGATCGCCGCGAAAGGCGCGTTGCCCCAGGGGGCCTTCCTCAGCCATTCGAACAGGCCGTTGTTGTAGCCCTTCTGGCGCTGCGCCACTTCGATCGATCCCGGCACCGTGAGGCCGTGCACCATCGAGGCGAGCACCGCGAGGTACATCGCATAGCTGGTGTTGAAGATCTTCCAGTTCGAGGTCAGCCCCGGGTCGGCGAGCAGGTGGTGCGCGCTCGCCAGCTGCAGGAACAGGATGTAGAGCAGGAACGCCGTGCGGCTCACCTTCTCCGACATCGGCTTGGCGCCGAATACGATCGCCGCACCCGCATACCAGACCGCGACGTGCGCCGCGACGTTGATCTGCTGCGAGGAGTGGCCGAAGCCCCACCAGATCGTGCGGTACATGAGCGAATCGATGTGCTCGATCAGCCCGAGCGACCAGAGCAGCGTCGGGATCAGGATGATCGCGCCCGAGGCGATGGTGAACACGGCGATGATCGCCGCGGTGATCGCGCCGAAGGTGACCAGCGGCACGGAGCCGACATAGGTGCGCTCGGCGCGCGCCACCACCAGCGTGCCGAAGAACACGAAGCAGGCAATCAGCGCGCCCACCGCGAACAGGATCAGGCCGAGGTAGAAGGTCGGGTGCGCGCCCATCGGCGCGTAGGAGGTGAACATGACGCTCGAGTCGCCGCGAATCACCGAGTAGTTGTTCATCAGCGCGCCGAGGATCATCAGCCAGAATCCCAGCCAGGCCATCTTCGGGGTCGCCAGGCGGCAGCGCAGCAGCGTACTGGAGGCGAAGTACAGCACCGCGATCTCGAAAAAGATGATCCAGAACACCAGCATGTTGAGCCCGTGCGCGGTGAGCACCTGGTAGAACGCGCTCGGATCGAGCAGGTGCACCGCCTGCCAGCGCGTCAGCACCACGCCGATCGCGAGGATTCCACCGATCAGCAGGAACACCACCGCCGCGACCGCGTTCCAGCGCATCAGCTTGTCGGCCGGCTCGTGGAACACCAGCCCGCTCGCCGGACAGGTGCGGAAATTTCTGTTGATTGCCATGGCCGCGGTCCCCTATTTCACGTACAGCTTGCTGGTCATCGTGTGGTGATTGATGCCGCAGTACTCGTTGCAGATGATCGAGTACGTGCCCTTGCTGGTCGGCGTCACCGTGAGGACGTGGTCGTAGCCCGGATGCACCTCGACGTTGATGTTCTCGGGCTGCAGGGAAAAGCCGTGCAGCCAGTCCATCGACATGAGGTGGATGCGGTAGGACTTGCCCGCCTCGAGCTCGAGGATCGGGTACCACTGCCACAGCCGCGCGACCAGGTAGACGTCGGCGCCCGCCGGCGGCGCGACGACCGGCACCTTCTGCCCCTCGGCGCCTTCCTCGCGCACCTTGTACTGCGCGATCATCGCCTCGGTCTTCTTCAGGTATTCCGCCGGCGTCGTGCGAAAGGCCTCGTTGGCGAGGTTCTGCTTACCGTACACATGCCAGTACGGCATCATGAAAAACATGATCAGGCACCACACCAGCGCGATCACGATCCAGATCAGCTCGACCCGGTCGAGCGGCTGCTTCCACCAGACCCGCTCGCTCGGCGGCAGGATTGCACTCATGGCATTGTTCCTTTCGTTGTCCGGGGACGCCGGGCTACTTGCCGACCGGGATCGAGACGATCTCCATCACGCCCCACACGATGTAGAGCACGGTCGGCATCGCGATGCCGAGAAACAGCAGCAGGAACGGGTTGTCGAGCAGCTGCTGCATCACCGGAACCGGTTCGTCGAACACCTCGTCAGGGCCGGGGTTGCTGGTTTGCGTCGCGTTTGCCATCTTTTCCCCCATAATCGTGCCGTTATGCGCGGCCTTTGCCGGCGCATGGCGCGCACGTTACGCGCCGCGGCGCGCGCGCGAACTTGATTCGCATCAAGCTTTGCCGGGCTGTCGCGGCGCAGCATCGCGGGGCATGCAGCGGATCGGATGCGCAGCACAGCGCGATTGATGCATGTCAAACGCGACCAACCGGAACACTCGGCGGAACACGCAGCCAAGCGACGCAGGCGCCATGACCTCGACCGACCGACGCAGCGTCGCCGCCTGGCTGCTGTTGTGCGCCGCGATGGTGTTCGCCATGGTGGTGGTCGGCGGCGTCACCCGCCTCACCCACTCCGGACTGTCGATCGTCGAGTGGCAGCCGCTGGTCGGTACGCTGCCGCCGTTGAATGACGGCGAATGGCGCACGCTGTTCGAGAAATACCAGCACACGCCCGAGTTCAAGCAGGTCAACTTCGACATCGACCTCGACGGGTTCAAGCGCATCTTCTGGTGGGAATACTTCCACCGCCTGCTCGGTCGCCTGATCGGCGTCGTGTTCCTGCTGCCTTTTCTGTGGTTCCTGCTGCGCCGGCGGCTCGAGCGGCGGCTCGCCTGGCAGCTCGGGGGCGTGTTCCTGCTTGGCGCGCTGCAGGGCGCGCTCGGCTGGTACATGGTCGCGAGCGGCCTGATCGACAATCCGCGCGTCAGCCATTTCCGCCTGACGGCGCATCTCGGCATGGCGCTCGCCATCTTCTCGGCCGAGCTCTGGCTGGCGCTGCGCCTGCTCTCGGCGAATGCGCCTGCCACGGGGCGCCTCGGACGTCCCGCCCTGGGCCTTGCCGCGCTGGTTTTCGTGATGGCGCTGACCGGCGGCTTCGTCGCCGGCCTGCGCGCCGGATACGCCTACAACACCTTCCCGCTGATGAACGGCCACCTGGTGCCGCCCGAGATCCTGATGCTCGAGCCCTGGTGGCAGAACTTTCTGTACAACTTCGCCACGGTGCAGTTCGTCCATCGCGGCATCGCCTGGCTGCTGATCGTCCTGGTGCCGTGGCTGTGGTGGCGCTCGCGGCGCGAGGGGCTCGATGCGCAGGGGCGGCTCGCCTGCAACCTGCTCCTCGCGATGTGCGCCGCGCAGCTCACCCTGGGTATCGTGACCCTCGTCAACCGCGTGCCGCTGGTTCCGGCGGCCGCGCACCAGGGCGGCGCGGTGCTGCTCCTCGGCGCCGCGCTGTGGGCGGCGCACGCGCTACGCCATGCGCCGGCCGCGCGCCACGCAGCGCGTTCGAGCGATGCCCGCGTCCCCGCCTGAGCGGCGGCGGGCGTTCGCCGCGGCCGCCGCGGTCGCGCTCGCACTGATGTTCGCCGTCGTCGCGGCGAGCGCCTATATCCGCCTGTCGCTCGCCGCGGATGCCTCGGCGCTGCTGCCCGTGGCGCGCGCCGTGCACCGCGCAACGGCCACGCTGACCGCCGTGGCCGTGCTCGTGCTCACGGTGCTCGCATGGCGCAGCCCCGGACTGCGCGCCCGCAGCGGGCTGCCCGGCGGCGCGGCGGCGGCGCTCGTGCTCACCCTCGCGCTGTCCGCGCTCGGCGTGGCGACCGGCACCGCGCCGCCGCCGCCCGCCCAGTTCGCCAACCTGTACGGCGGACTGCTGCTGCTCGCCCTGCTCGCCTGGCTCGGCGGCCGGGCGCTGGACACGGACCGCGCGCCGCTGCCCGAATTGCCGAGACTCGCCCGGCTGGCGCGCATCGCGCTCGCCCTCGGCCTCATCCAGGCGGCGCTCGGCGCCGCGCTGGCCACGCTCACGCGCGTCCCGGACGCGCTCGCATTGAGCGCCCATGTGTTCACCGGGCTCGCGACCGCAGCGCTCGCCTTTGCGCTCGGCATCCGCTTGATGAGCGCCGGCGCACCGATCGCGCTCGGCCTGATCGGCGCGGCGTTCGCCGCACCGATCGCCGGCACCGTGTCGGCGCTCATCGACCTGGCGCCGGCCGCGGCGCTGGTGCATCCGCTGCTGGGCGCGGCGACGCTCGCGCTGCTCGCGCGCTTCGATGGTCGCTGCGGGGCGCGACCGCGCCGCGCTTGACTCACATCAAGGCCCACACGCGCCCTCGTCGGACAACGTGCGCGCATCACGCCCGCCGGGTCCGACATGGTCAGCATCGCCGAAGCGCTCACCGAGCATCATCGCCTGTGCGACGCGCTGTTCGAGAACGCGAGCGCCGCGGCCGACGCCGCCGACTGGCCCGCGCTGCGCGCCCGGCTCGCGGCCCTGAGCGACGCGCTCCGGCGCCACTTCGCGTTCGAGGAGGACGCGCTGTTCCCAGCCTTCGAGGAGGCGACCGGGCTGCGCGAAGGACCGACCGCCGTCATGCGCCTCGAGCACGCGCACATGCGCAACCTGCTCGAGGGGCTCGCCGCGGCCGCGCCCGAGCACGACCCCGAGGGTTGCCGTGCCGAGCTCGACAACCTGTTCGTCATGCTCCAGCAGCACAATGCAAAAGAGGAAGGCGCGCTCTATCCGGCCTGTGATCAGCTGCCTGCGGACCAATGCGCGGCGCTCGCCGCGGAAGCCGCGAAGCTCGACCCGGGCGCCCCGGGGGCCCAGGGCACGCTCGATCTGCGCAGGCTCGAGCCGCCGGAGCCGTTCCTGCGCGTCGTCAAGCGGCTGCGCGAAGCGCCGGCGGCGCCGCTGCGCGTACGCCTTCAGCGCGAGCCCTTTCCGCTCTACGAGGAGCTGCGCGCTCTGGGCTACCGCTACCAGACCCGGCCGCTCGAGGACGGCAGCTTCGAGATCCTGATCGAGCCCGCCGCCTAGCATTCTGGGAATCCGGAATTCGGGCAATCCGAGCGCCGGCGCGCTGCGTCTGCTATCTTCGCGCGCCATGCTACAAGCCGAATCGCTTGCCTGCGAGCGCGGCGGGCGGCTGCTGTTCAAGTCGCTCGAGTTCGCGCTCTCGCCGGGCACGCTGCTGCGCGTGAGCGGCCCGAACGGCGCCGGCAAGACGAGCCTGCTGCGCATCCTCTGCGGTCTCGCCCACCCTGCGGCCGGGCGCGTGCTGTGGTCGGGCGAGGATGCCCGCGGCCTCGGCGAGGAGTACACGCGCCGGCTGCTGTACCTCGGCCATCTGAGCGCGATCAAGGACGATCTCACGCCGCGGGAGAATCTGCGCTTCGCGCTGCGCCTGGCCGGTCTCGAGCCGCCGCGCGCCGCGCTCGATGCGGCGCTCGAGCGCCTGGGCCTCGCCGGCCGCGGGGACGTGCCGGCGCGCTATCTGTCGCAGGGGCAAAAGCGCCGCGCCGCGCTCGCCCGCCTCGCGCTTGCGCAGACGCAGCCGCTGTGGATCCTCGACGAGCCGCTCGCCGCCCTCGACGTCAACGCCATCGACACCGTGATCGCGCTGGTGTCGGCGCAGCTCGATGCGGGCGGCATCGTCGTGCTCACCACCCACCAGGACGTCGCCTTCGCGCAGGCGAGCGTGCTGCACGTCGTGCTCAACGGCTGAGGCGCGGTGCTCGCCTCGACCGCCAGCATCATCGCGCGCGACCTGCGCCTCGCCTTCCGCAGGAAGGGCGATGTCGCGCAGGTGCTGGTGTTCTTCGTGATCGTCGCGAGCCTGTTTCCGCTCGGCACCGGGGCCGAGCCGAACCAGCTGCGCGCGATGGGCCCCGGCGTGGTCTGGGTCGCCGCGCTGCTCGCGGCGCTGCTCTCGCTCGGACGGCTGTTCGCCGCCGACTACGCCGACGGCAGCCTCGAGCAGATGCTGATCGCGGCGCACCCGCTCGCTGCGACGGTGGCCGGCAAGACGCTCGCCCACTGGCTGACCACCGGCCTGCCGCTGACGCTGCTCGCGCCGCTGCTCGGCGTGCAATACGACCTGCCCGCGCCCGCGCTCGGCGCGCTGGTCGCCTCGCTTGCGCTCGGCACGCCCGTGTTGAGCCTGATCGGCGCGGTCGGGGCGGCGCTCACCCTGGGCACGCGCGGCGCGGCGGTGCTGCTCGCGCTGCTCGTGCTGCCGCTCTACGTGCCGGTGCTGGTGTTCGGCGCCGGCGCGGTCAGCGCAGCGCTCGCCGGCCTGCCGCACGGCGCCCATCTGTCGCTGCTCGGCGCGTTCCTCGCGTTCTCCCTGGTGTTCGCGCCCTGGGCGACCTGCGCCGCGCTGCGGATCGCACTTGATTGAACGCAAAGGCCCCTTGCAGGGTCATGACTTAGAATGCGTTTCCCTCGAATTCCCCTTGGATGGGTCAGGTTTTGAGCTCCCAGGACATGAGCCTTGGCGACGGCTCGGCGCGCGGCGAGTGGTGGCTGCGCTATGCCGCGCCGCAGGCGTTCTTCCCGCTCGCCGGACGCCTGATTCCCTATTTCGCGATCCTCGCGGTGGTCCTGGCCCTCGGCGGCCTGTACCTGGGATTCTTCGTCGCGCCCACCGATTTCCAGCAGGGCGAGGCCTACCGGATCATTTTCCTGCACGTGCCCGCGGCCTGGATGTCGATGTTCCTCTATGTCGTCATGGCGCTGTGGGGCGTGCTCGGCTTCGTGCTGAACACCCGGCTCTCGGGCATGATGGCCTCCGCGATCGCGCCGACCGGTGCGCTGTTCACGTTTATCGCGCTGTGGTCCGGCGCGCTCTGGGGCAAACCGACCTGGGGCACCTGGTGGGTCTGGGACGCGCGGCTGACCTCGGAGCTCATTCTGCTGTTCCTCTACGTCGGCTTCATCGCGCTCAAGGCCTCGATCGACGACCCGCGGCGCGCCGACCGCGCCGGCGCGGTGCTCGCGCTGGTCGGCGTGGTCAACGTGCCGATCATCTACTTTTCGGTGCAGTGGTGGAACACGCTGCACCAGGGCGCCAGCGTGAGCCTCACGCGTTCGCCGTCGATGGCGACGACGATGCTCTGGGGGATGCTGCTCATGGCGCTGGCGGCCTGGATGTACTCGATCGCGGTGTGTCTGGCGCGCGTTCGCGTGATCATCCGCGAGCGCGAGCGCGAGATGGCCTGGATGCAGGAGCTTGGACAATGAACTGGGGCAGTTTGCAGGCGTTCCTCGACATGGGCGGCTACGGCCTTTACGTCTGGGGCTCGTACGGCGTCGCGGCGCTGTGCATCGCGATCGAGCTGATCGCGCTCAAGGCACGCGCGCGTCGGCTGGGCGCGCGGATGACGGAGAGCGCGTCGTGAAGCCGCGCCACAAGCGTCTGGTCGCGGTGGTGGTCGGGCTCGCGGCGCTCGGCATATCGGCGGCGCTGGTGCTGAACGCGTTTCGCTCGAATCTGGTGTTTTTCTTCAGCCCGACCGAGATTGCGGAGAACAAGGCGCCGCTGGGACGCACCTTCCGGCTCGGCGGTCTGGTCGAAAAGGGCAGCCTCAAGCGCGCCGCCGACGGTCTGACCGTAAGCTTCGTGGTGACCGACACCGCAAGGAGCATTCCGGTGCGCTACAAGGGCATCCTTCCCGACCTGTTCAAGGAGGGCAAGGGCGTGGTCGCGCAGGGCCAGCTCGGCCCCGACGGCGTGTTCAGCGCCGCCGAAGTGCTCGCCAAGCACGACGAGAACTACATGGCGCCGGAGGCGGCCGAGGCGGTCCAGAAGGCGCACCAGGCGCGCGATCGCGCCGCCAAGAGCATGGCAAAAAGCGACGCACCGACCCGATGATTCCCGAGCTCGGCCATTTCGCGCTGATCCTGGCGCTGTGCATCGCACTCGTGCAGGGCACCCTGCCGATCCTCGGCGCAGCGCGCGGCAACGACCGGCTGATGGCGCTCGCGCGGCCCGCCGCGCAGGGCCAGTTCCTGTTCGTGCTGATCGCCTTCGCCGCGCTTGCCTGGTCGTTCGCGCAGAACGACTTTTCGGTGCTCTACGTCGCGGAGCACTCGAACTCGAAGCTGCCGCTCGCCTACCGCCTGTCGGGCGTGTGGGGTGGCCACGAAGGCTCGCTGCTCTTGTGGATGATGATGCTGACGGTGTGGATGCTCGCGGTAAGCGTGTTCTCGAAGACGCTGCCCGAGCCGATGGTCGCGCGCATCCTCGGCGTGCTCGGGCTGGTGGGCGTCGGCTTCTACGCCTTCATGCTGTTCACCTCGAACCCTTTCGAGCGCCTGCTGCCCGCGGCCGCCGACGGCCGCGACCTCAATCCGCTGCTGCAGGACCCCGGGATGGTGTTTCACCCGCCGATGCTCTATATGGGCTACGTCGGCTTCTCGGTGGCCTTCGCGTTCTCGATCGCGGCGCTGCTCGACGGGCGGCTCGATGCGTCCTGGGCGCGCTGGTCGCGCCCCTGGACGACCGCGGCGTGGATCTTCCTCACGCTCGGCATCGCGCTCGGCAGCTACTGGGCGTACTACGAGCTCGGCTGGGGCGGCTGGTGGTTCTGGGATCCGGTCGAGAACGCCTCGTTCATGCCCTGGCTGGTCGGCACCGCGCTGATCCATTCGCTCGCGGTGACCGAGAAGCGCGGCGCATTCCGCGCCTGGACGGTGCTGCTCGCGATCTGCGCGTTCTCGTTCTCGCTGCTCGGCACCTTCCTCGTGCGCTCGGGCGTGCTCACCTCGGTGCACGCCTTCGCCACCGACCCCAAGCGCGGCATCTTCATTCTCGCCTTTCTCGCGCTGGTGGCCGGCACATCGCTCACGCTGTTCGCCTGGCGCGCGCCGAAGATCGGCCTCGGCGGCCGCTTCGAGCTCGTGTCGCGCGAATCGATGCTGCTCGTGAACAACGTGGTGCTCGCGGTGGCCGCGGGCACGGTGATGCTCGGCACGCTCTATCCGCTCATCCTCGACGCGCTCGGCCTGGGCAAGATCTCGGTCGGCCCGCCGTACTTCGAGGCGGTGTTCGTGCCGCTGATGGTGCCGGCGGTGTTTCTCATGGCGGTCGGCCCGATCGCGCGCTGGAAGGAGGCGAAGCTTCCGGAGCTCGCGCAGCGCCTGCGCTGGGCCGCGGGCGTCGCGATCGCCACGGCGATCGTGCTGCCGCTCACGCTGGGCAGCTGGCGGCCGCTGTCGGCGCTCGGTTTCCTGCTCGCCGGCTGGGTCATCGCTTCGAGCGTCAGCGCATTCGTCCAGCGGCTGCGCGCGCAGCCCGCGGCCCAGTCCCTCGGCCAGAAGCTGCGCGCCGTCTCGGGCGCGCAGCTCGGCATGCTGGTCGCGCACGCCGGTATCGGGATCTTCATCATGGGCGTCACCGCGGTGAAAGGCTTCGAGACCGAGCAGGACCTGCGCATGCACCCGGGCGAGATCGCCACCGCCGGCGGCTACACGCTGCGCTTCGACGGCGTGCGCGACCGCGAAGGCCCGAATTACACCGCGGCCCGCGGAACGCTGCAGCTGCTGCACGACGGCAAGCAAGTCGCGACGCTGCATCCCGAGAAGCGCGTGTATCACGTGCAGAAGCAGCCGATGACCGAATCGGCGATCAACTCGAACCCGGCGCGTGACCTCTATGTCGCGCTCGGCGAGCCGCTCGGCGACGGCGCCTGGAGCGTGCGCATTCACACCAAGCCGCTCGTGATCTGGATCTGGCTCGGCTGCGTGGTCATGGCGATCGGCGGGCTGCTCGCCACGCTCGACCGGCGCTATCGCGTCGTCCCGCGGCGCCGCGACGCGCCGGCGGCGCACCCGGCGAGGCCGGCACCCGGGTCGGCGGCCAGCGGACGGAGCCCGGCATGAAGAAGTATTTTCTGCCGCTCGCCGTGCTCGTGGTGGTGGTCGGCTTCCTCGGCTTCGGCCTGAAGCTCGATCCGCGCGAAGTGCCCTCGCCGCTGATCGGCAAGGCGGCGCCGCCGTTCAGCCTGCCGGTGCTCCAGGAGCCCGCCAAGACCGTCTCGAATACGGACCTCAAGGGCCAGGTGTGGCTGCTCAACGTCTGGGCCTCCTGGTGCGTGAGCTGTCGCGAGGAGCACCCGGTGCTGGTCGAGCTCTCCAAGCAGAACGTCGTCCCGATCATCGGCCTGAACTACAAGGACCAGTCCGACGACGCGCGCGCCTGGCTCAAGCAGTTCGGCAATCCCTACGTCATGTCGCTGGTCGACGCAAAGGGCAACATCGGCATCGACTACGGCGTGTACGGCGTGCCGGAAACCTACCTCATCGACCGAGACGGGGTGATCCGCTACAAGAAAATCGGCCCCGTGACCCCGGACACGGTCCGCGAAAAGATCCTGCCGCTGGTGAAGCAGCTCAAGGGATGAGGTCCGCGCTCGCCGCCGCGCTCGCCGCCCTGGCGCTCGCCGCCACGGCGCCGCTCCATGCGCAGATGCGCGAAGCGCCGCCGCTCGCCAAGGACCCCGCGGTCGAGGCGCGCGTCATGCACCTGGCGAGCGTGCTGCGCTGCCTCGTGTGCCAGAACCAGACGCTCGCCGATTCGAACGCCGAGCTCGCGGTCGACCTGCGCAACCAGCTGCGCGCGCAGATCAAGGCGGGCCGCAGCGATGCGCAAATCATCGACTACCTGGTCGCGCGCTACGGCGATTTCGTGCTCTACCGCCCGCCGGTGAAGACGACCACCGTGCTGCTCTGGGCCGGCCCGTTCGTGCTGCTGGTCGCCGGTCTGCTGGGGCTCGCGCTGACGCTGCGGCGCCGGGCGCGCGTGCAGGCCGCGCAGACGGCGCAGAATGCAGCCCACGGCAGCACCGTCGATGCCGCATCGCGTGCCCGCGCCAAGGCCCTGCTCGACGAGCCTGACGGCGCGAAAGGCGCATGACCGCGTTCCTGCTGCTCGCCGCCGTGCTCGCGGCGCTCGCGCTCGGCTTCCTGCTCACGCCGCTGCTGCGCCGGCGCGCCTCGACAAGCGGGAACGATCGCGCGATCTCGAACGCCGTGATCTACCGGGGCCAGCTCGCCGAGCTCGAGGCCGAGCACGCGCAGGGCCTGATCAACGCTGCGCGCTATGCCGAGTCACGCGCCGAAATCGAGCGCCGGCTGGCCGACGATCTGGCGTGCGGCGATGCACCGCCGGCAAGTTCGCATCGGCCGTCACCCGGTAAAGGCCTTGCGCTCGCGCTCGGTCTGATCGTGCCGCTGGCCGCCGGGGGACTGTACCTGCTGATCGGCACGCCCGGCGCGCTCGACCCGGCCGCCGGCACGCGTAGCGCGCAGAGCCAGCACGAGATCACGCCCGAGCAGATCGACGCGATGGTCGCCAAGCTCGCCGAGCGCCTCGCGCGCGAGCCGAACAATCCGGAAGGCTGGATGATGCTCGCGCGCTCGCAGGCCGCGCTCGGGCGCTATGCCGAATCCGCGAAGTCCTACGCGAAACTGCTCGAGTACGGCGGCAAGAATGCCGACGTGCTCGCCGACTACGCCGACGTGCTCGCCATGGCCGCAGGCCGCGAGCTGCGCGGCGAGCCCTACCGCCTGATCCAGGAGGCCCTCGCGCTCGACCCGGACCACGTCAAGGCGCTCGCCCTCGCCGGCACCGCGGAATTTCACCTCGGCAATTACGCTGCCGCGATCGCGCACTGGGAGCGGCTGATGAAGACGCTGCCGCCGGATTCGCCGCTCGCCGAAGGCGTGAAGAGCGGTCTCGCCACGGCGCGCGAGCGCAGCGGCCGCCCGGCCGTCGCCGCGGCGCCGGGAGCCCCCACGGCGCCGCGTTCGCCGGCGCCGGCGAGCACGGCAGCTGCAGCCGCGGGCGCGGAGGCCGTACAGGGCGTCGTCATGATCGACGCGGCGCTTGCGGCCAGGGTCAAGCCCGAGGACGTCGTCTTCGTGCTCGCGCGCCCGGCGGACGGTTCGCGCATGCCGCTCGCGGTCAAGCGCGTCGCAGTGCGGGACCTGCCCTACGCGTTCCGGCTGGACGACAGCATGGCGATGGCGCCCGGCGCGAAGCTCTCGCTGCACCCGCGGGTCATCGTCACCGCGCGCGTCTCGCGCGCGGGCAGCGCGGCGCCGGCCAAGGGCGACCTCGAGGGCGCGAGCGCGCCGATCGCACCGGGCACGAGCGGCGTGCAGATCGTGATCTCGAAGGTCATCGAATAGCCGAATAGCGCGCCGCCTACGCGGCCCGCTTCGCCGCCGCGGGCGGCACGTTCAGGTTGATACGGAACAGGTTATCCGGGTCGACGCGCTGCTTGATCGCCTGCAATCGCCCGTAGTTCCCCCCATAGGCCTGCGCGACCCGCTCGCCCTCGTCCTCGGTGAAGAAGTTGACGTAGCCGCCGCCCGTGCTGTGCGGCGCGGCGGCGCGGTACAACGACCGCGCCCAGTCGCGGCCCTGGGCATCGTCGGCGGCGCTTTGCCAGCGGCCGTGGACGTTCATGACGAAGTTCGCGTCGCGCCCCGCGTACGCCGTGTCGGTCGCCGGAACCGCCGCCATCGCGCCGCCGAGCTGCGCGAGGAACACCTCGCACTCGGGCCCCGGTGCTGCGGCCGCGGCCGCGACGACGACCTCGAGCAGGCCGTCGCTGACCTGCGCGAGATTGTGCGATTTCCAGTAGTTGCGCGCCCCCGGCGCGAGCAGCGGATCGAACGCCGCCTGGAACGCCGCATAAGGGTTGCGCCCGAGATGGCTGCCCGCCGGCGTTCCGAAGCCGAGCACCGGCGCGGCCGCGCGTTCGCCCGCATCGGCGTCACCGGCGTAGACGACGGCGAGGATCACGACGTTCCTGCCGTGGATCGACGCGGGCAGGAACGGCAGCGGCGGCGCCTTGCGCAGGACCGCCCAGACGTTGAGCTCCAGCGGCGCCGTGCGCGTGAACGCGCGCCAGGCACGCAGCACGCCGTCCGCCTGCTCGAGTGGATAGACGACCAGGCCGGAATAGACCTCCGGTCCGACCGGGTGGAGCTTGAACTCGAACGAGGTCACCACGCCGAAATTGCCGCCGCCGCCGCGAATCGCCCAGAACAGATCGGGTTCCTGCGTCGCCGAGACCACGGACTGGCGG
>Ga0210098_1000161_pt1 | contig 25302 bp, 24 predicted proteins | sample Joice_ThreeSqA_D_FD_184870 | JGI IMG/M metagenome (GOLD analysis project Ga0210098, IMG submission 184870) | Wetland microbial communities from San Francisco Bay, California, USA, that impact long-term carbon sequestration - Joice_ThreeSqA_D1... | ecosystem: Environmental > Aquatic > Marine >...
TATCCTTCGCAACAGCATTATCAAAATATTGAATAGAATTCTGAGCTCTTAATTTATCAAACAATTCTCTCCCCTTAAAAAATTCTTCCTTGGCTTCTGTCGAAGAAGTAGTTACAGGAATTTTATCGACGGCATCACTTCGTGAACATGCCGGAACTACCAGCAATAAAAAAAGCAGAGAAAACAGATTTGTTAAAAAAGAACGGTTCATGAAACCTCCTTTATTGTTAAAATAATGTTTTAAGAAATCAGTGATAGAACTTCATCTCTTAGAAAGATTTACTTTTTACCCGCAAGGATGGAAAAACTTAATTAGTAAAGAATGAAAAGGCAATGAAGATAAAAAGTATACGGCAAAAATTGTGATGAGCGGTAAAATAGCTGCTGTCAACTGAGAGAATTATAGCGACTACTTTCTCTTTAAGGATTTATCAAGAAAATTAACTACATATTTAAATGCTTGTTCAAACCATGGATGAAATAACCAAAAAGGATGGGGAGTTTCCGGAATGGTATGAACTTCATAATATATATTATATTTTTTTAATATCTCTATCATCTTCTCACGCCCTGCATGAAATCGCGGGAGTGAACTGTTAATGAAAGCAATAGGAGGAGTATCTTTACCAGTATATGTAAGTGAAGATGCTTCTACCCAAATTTCGGGATTTTCTTTATATGAATAGCCCAACCATTTTTTGCCTGCCGAAGGTTTAAGTGGATAACTATCTTTTCCGCTTTCATTTGGATCTGTAAAATCAAGAACGCCATCAATATCGATAATTGCCTGAACAGAATTTGAACGATTTGAATTAACAACTTTATCTTCAAATTTATTAAGTCCACTAGTTGCACCGACTAAAGCAGCAAGATGTCCTCCGGCCGAACAACCAAGCACGGCAATTTTATTCGTGTCCGTCTTATATTTTTCAGAATTAGCTCTAAGCCATTTTATTGCATCTTTAATGTCATAAATAGCAGCAGGATATTTTGCTTCAGGAGAAAGTCTGTATTCTAGAGATGCTGTAACATAACCTTCCGCTGCAAGTTTTTCTGCCATTGGAATTAAAAGAGATTTGTCGCCTGAACTCCAGCCCCCACCATGAATTAATAAAACAGCAGGATATTTTTTTTTGTCTTTAGGATGAAAAATGTCGAGATGTAGTTTTCGATTCTTTAATAATTTATAAACAACATCCTTTTCCGCAATAACATTTTCCGGAAGTTCCGGTTTTACAATTTTAATAAAAGGATAATCTTTAACTGCTTTATTAAAGGCACTGAAAACTGTAAATGAAGTATCCTTCTGAACAAAATCATCTTGTGCATTGATCAATTGCGGTCCAAAACAAAAAATTATCAAAAATATTTTGAATGCAAAGATTTTCATCGTTTTAGTTTTAAAATAGTTTAACAACAAGATAAAAAAATCCTGAGATTATTTGTATTTTTTAATTTGGAATTTTTTATGACTAAAAACTACATTGAGGAAATAATGATTTTCGAACACTTCGCATTAAATGTTTCAAACCCGGTTGATATGGCTGACTGGTATGTAAAAAATCTAGAAATGAAAATTGTACGGTCATATGATAAAGCACCTTTCGGACGTTTCCTTGCTGATAAAACAGGACGAGTTGTTCTTGAGCTTTATTCAAATAGTTCTGTAAAAATACCTGAATATAAAAATGCTCACTCTCTTGAATTTCATTTTGCATTTATGGTAGAAGATGCAGCTTACCTTAAAGACAAATTATTAAAAGCAGGAGCTACTCTTGAAGAGGAATTAAAACCTGAGGATGGTTCACATCTCGTTATGTTACGGGATCCTTTCGGCGTGCCGCTTCAGCTTTGTAAAAGGGGAACACCTATGATGAAACTTTAAACAAAATTTATTGTTTTACATTTTCTTCGGGAGCCCACTTTTTTTGCCATTCCGGGTAATGGTCAAGTACAGTTTGAGGTGAATAAACATACCACGCATATCCTGTTCTTCTTTCTCTTTCAACATCGGATAACTTATAAACTATTTTCTTATCACGACGGCAAAACATTGACCTGTGGGTACCGAGTTCATAAAATCTTGTCCATATAATTGGTGCTGTTGGATCTTCAACAACAATAACATCTGAGCTAGTTGAATGATATTGATAATCCGCTTTTGGAGCTTTTATCCTTTTAGTTCTTATTCCAAGAATTTTTGATTCTTCAAACCACTTTACAGCACACTGGATGGAATTAATAATTTCATCACTTGGATTATCAATCGACATTAGCACTTTTACAATGTCTGCACTTTCCTCGTTACAAATTGCAGCAGGTTCAAATGTGCGTGCATTCTGAGGATGAAAATCTATATTATCATGCTGCTGACACCAGGCTGTTAATACTCCATTTTCTTTAATCTGAGTTTTAAGAATACAATCAATACCCTTTTGAAATGCTTTGTTAACTCTTTCATAAAGATCGTTCTCAACAAAAGAATATTCCGGTGATTTTTTTACAATGCGAAGCAATACCTCCATTGTTCCGACCATTGCATCATCATTATAAGTGATATACTTTCTATAGCCGCTTGTGTCAGGGTAAAATTGCGGCCAACCGCCATTATCATATTGTGCTCTAAGAGTGAATTCAATTCCTTTAATACATGCTTCTTTATATTTCTCAATATTAGTCTCTGTAAAAACTTTCGCAAGATATTGAATCTGTGAATGTGTGGCTCCATTATCAAAAGTGGTGTTGGTTTCATCTTTTGCTTTCAGAACCGCTGCTTTTTGTTCCTCAGTTAAGATCGCCGTCATATCATAATTTTTTGCCCAGCCTCCATTGTTTTTCTGAAAAAGTACAATGTTATCTGCTATCTTTCCTATTTCAGATGAATTATATCTCTTCTGGTCCGGAAGTGGATAGATTATTTTATCTTCGTCATTAATGTCATACCAATGATGAGCACTATCATAAAAACCATCTACACTAATTGCTTTAGAATTATGCTGAGAGCAGCTAAAACCTGTAATTGCGAAAACTAAAGCAAGTACTTTTGTTATTAAATTCAGTTTATACATGATTATTTAGTATCGTATTTTTTAATAACAAGATATTTTAATTCGGTATCACCCATATTTTTAATTCCATGTTCAGAGTTAGGCGGACAATAAAAACTTGTTAAAGGTCCCGCAACTTTTCTTTCTCCGTTCAGATAAAATTCAGCGGTGCCTTCAAGAACAAAAAAGAATTCATCTTCGTTATGACTATGAGGTGCATGTGTTGCCTTATGAGGAGCAACTACACTCATTTTCAAAGTTCTTCCATCTGAGAAATTTTTATCAGCAAACCAGTATTGGTACCCAACTTTAGTATCAACTGCTCCGGCCCGGTTAAACTCATTTACACAATTCTCTATGGTAAATTTCTTTTCTGAAGTGCTATCTTCCGATTGGGCTTTTATATCAGTAAAAAGTAAAGTTGATAAGAAAAGAGAAAGTAATAAAATCTTTATCATAATTTACTCCACAATTAAACTTCGATAAAAATTTAATGTTGAAACAAAAATAAATATACACAAATACCAACAATTTTATAAAGCTGGGTGGGAATTCGTTCTAGGATTTTATCAAAAAATGAAATTGTAAGTTCCGGTTATATCCTTTACAAACGGGCAAATTTTTTTTGAATCAAACAACTTCCAGAGATACAATAGTTAAATCATCACTGGGCGGATTGCCCGCAATAAATGTTTTTACGTCCTGATATAGTGTTTCATAACTAGCATTGTTTTTTTTAAGACTTACAAGAAGTCTTTCATCATCAAACATTTCATTTTGAGAGTTCATTGCTTCAGAAACACCATCTGAGTAAAGAAACAATTTATTCCCTTTTTCCATAGTAAGGTTATATTCCGGATAAGGAAATTCCTTTATACCAAGTGGCAGCCCGGATTTTGTTTTTAAAAATTTAGCCTCACAATTTGAATATAAAACAGGATGAGGATGACCCGCATTTGCAATAGTTACTTCCCTAGTAGCAGGATCAACTACTGCATAAACCATTGTAATAAATCTTGATGAGGGAATATCAGGAGTTAATAATTCATTTACTTTTTGCAGCAGCTTTGCAGGTGATTCTTCCTGCATTGCAATCATTCTTATTATCATTCTTGCTGAAGACATAAGTAAAGCAGCACTCAGACCTTTGCCCGATACATCAGCTAGCACTACTCCAATTTTACCCGAAGGCAGCTGGATGTAATCAAACCAATCACCGCCAACTTCTTTGGAAGGTTCACACATCCCCGTAATGTTAAAGTTTTCGATCTTAGGAGAATTTTTAGGAAACAGCTTTTGTTGAATTTCCCGAGCTTCTTTCAGATCTCTGAGTATTGTCTCCTTTTCCCTCTTTTCCCTTTCATAGAGTTTCGCATTCTGAATTGCAACAGAAACATGAGCTGCAAGTGCCTTTAACACATTTATTTTATGCCTGGAAAAACCATTTACATTATTATGCTGTGCATTAAAAATCCCGATAATTTTACCTTTGGAAATTAAAGGTATATCAATATGTGATCTACTGGTAAAATCGCAATGAATCTCATCAGGGAATTCGTATATATCCGGGTAGTAAATTGATTTCTGTTTATGGAAGGCTCTCCATACAACTCCTACATTTTCCTTAAAACGTGCCCCTACCTGGTGAACTTTATCTTCCCAACCTGTAACCGCAACCAGTTCAAACTCATTAGCCTTTTCATCGTAAAGGAGGACACCGCATTTTTCAAATCCTAAGGTTTTGGATGCATCTTTTATAATTTGATTCAATAATTCTTTTAAATCCAGTATTGAGTTTATTCTTCTAACGACCCTTTGAACGAGCATGAAATCTTTTTGGTAGAAAAGATCGTCGTTACTCAAAACACTTTCCTCAATTGTTTTTCGGTTTGTCTTTATTTTAGAGTTTGTCTGTAACATTTAAATATGGTTATTTAGTTTTTATAATATCTTTTTTCAAAAGCACTTGATGTTGCCTTTCCATATTAGTTGCTCTTTAGGAACAAACCAAATAGTTCTTTACTCCCTGATTAATGGAATAAAAGTGGTTTCCTAAAACCTAAATCGCTGAAAAGATTAAAATTTACCTTAAACAATTATTAATGACGCTGAAAAAATACAAAAAGTCAAGTACCTGATTGTTTTTTATTTGATGAATGGCAATTATTTCTGATAGAAGAAAATTGGAACGAGATATGGTTTATATATTGCTCTGAATGAGGTTTAAAGCTTTCCTTAGGTTTACCTTTCGAAGTTATTAAGTATTACGGTCCTCTTTGTTTAATAATTTATAAAGAATTACAAATGCCCGGGATTTGAAGGCCATTCCCAGACAAGAGTTTCATCAGTTTTATTATTCAGAAAATCTGAGAATTCATTTTCTGTAAATTCAATTTTATTCCCGTAATAATCATATACTTCACAATACATACAGGAACTTATCGGTATCATAATATGATATACATAATTGCTGTTCCAGGTATACCTGTAAACTTTGGCTCGATGGTAGAATTGATTTACAGATATACTGTCAATTTTTTCTTTGAGCCATTCAGGTGTGTCTCTTTCATAATTGTAAGGTTGAGTTATATCTCCTTTATTACAACTGATAAATGCCAGGAAAAGAAACAAAGAAATAAATATTACCTTTAACATTGTTGCCCCTGCTTTCCAAAATATTTATTATTATTATAAATTTTCACTTCCCGATTTTTCTTCTTCCATTTTTTTATTTGCTTTCATTTCAACGATTTCTTCAACGGCTTCTCTTTTATCCTTATTTAAGAATTCGTAAGTCGATGCAAACATAGTTGTAGTTAAACTTCCTCCGTATTTTCTTATTCTTAAAGCGATCTTAATAAAAATAAAAATGACGAAAAGAATTAAAATTATTACGAAAGAAATGTTTGATAAATCATTATTCATTTTAATTCTTTTACTAAAACAAACAAATAGCTATGAATTATTTGGGGTCTTATCTTAATAACAAACCATATTCTATTAAAGTATCATATATCCTTTTATCATTTCTTAAATCAGGGTTTGTACTATCCCATGATTTTTCTATTGTTAAAACCCTAGATAACTCAGTAAATGTAGTATTAATATGAGGAAAAGTTGGAGCAATCGAAGAAAATGCAAACCAGAAAGATCCGAGATAAATTCTTTCCTGATCAACTGTTACAACAAATGGAATTCCAAAAACTGTAATATTGTTCTCGCAAATGTTCCGAATTATTTTAGCTTTGTTGGAATCGATACCAAAAGAATGCTCTTCCCAATTGTAATGTATTAAATCCTTATAAGTAAGAAATGGTTTTTCAGCAAGACTTAAATCATTAATATCTATATTAGAGGCTTGACTTGCAGTAATAGTAGAATTTTTTAGCAAATAAAAATTAAGTCCGTTTCCGAGATAAGCCTCAGTAATATTGTTATCCGAACAAGAACAACAGATAAAAGAAAAAAATATTATGGAACCCCAAAATTTCTTTTTCATATCAACCTCCGTCAATATTATTAATAATAAAAGGGAAGCTATAGTTTATGAATTGTGATGGATACTTTATGTAGTGAACTGAAGACATTCGCCCCTGCCTCATCAATTTTATTTCATAGCAAACTTATTATTTTGCTTTTCAATAAGCAAAGGTAAAAAGAGGGTTCAATTGATAAAGAGCAAATATGAACAAATGTAAAGTTAAGAATTAACTTCTTTGATAAGTCTTGTTATTACTTCAAGAGATGTAATTCCATCTGCTTCGGCATTAAAGTTTGTTATAATTCTATGGCGCAAAACAGGAATCATAACTGATTTAACATCATCAATGTTTGGAGTATATCTTCCCTGCATAACCGCTCTTGTTTTTGCACCTAGAATTAGATATTGTGATGCTCTCGGTCCGGCACCCCACGTTATCCAGTCTTTTATAAATTGCGGAGAGTTTGCATTGGAAGGACGTGTTTTATTTGCAATGTTAACAGCAAATTCAATTACATTATCAGCAACCGGAACTTTTCTTACAAGCTTTTGAAAATTTATTATCTCTTCAGCATTAAGAACTTTTTTTAATTCCGCTTTATACTGGCTTGTAGTGGTCTGAACTACTTTTACTTCTTCTTCAAAAGAAGGATAATCCAGCCACAGGTTGAACATAAACCTGTCCAATTGTGCTTCCGGCAGAGGATATGTTCCTTCCTGCTCAATCGGGTTTTGTGTAGCAAGTACAAAGAATGGCTCTTCAAGCGTGTATGTAATTCCTGCAGCAGTAACTCTGTGTTCCTGCATTGCTTCGAGAAGTGCGGCCTGTGTTTTGGGAGGTGTTCTGTTTATTTCATCTGCAAGAATAACATTTGCAAAAATTGGTCCTGAAACAAATCTGAAGTTTCTCTTTTTTGTGATTGCATCTTCTTCAATTATTTCTGTTCCTGTAATATCACTCGGCATCAGGTCGGGAGTAAATTGTACTCTATTGAATTTCAAATCCATTACTTCTGCAAGAGTTTTTATGAGGAGAGTTTTTGCAAGTCCTGGGACCCCAATAAGCAGACAATGTCCTTGTGCAAAAAGTGAAATTAAAAGTTGATCGATTATTTCATCCTGTCCTACAATAACTTTGGCAATTTCATCTTTTACATTTTTTACAGTTACATTCAACTCTTCAACAAGTTTAACATCATCCTGCATTTCCATAGTGTCCTTCAAAAAAATAATTCCCGCTTAATTAAAGTGAATGAAATAATAATTTTATATACTCTACGTTCTAATATCCCAGTAAATTTTTTCTTTTAGTTCTTTTATCCATGCCAGGTATTTTTCCTGCTTTTTATATTCATCTGCCAGTTTTTTTATCTCTGTATAATCTTTATCCAGGCTCGCCGGATGCTGGGGTGTTCTTTTTTCAAGAAAAATAATATGATAACCATAATTATCTGTACCATATTCAATTCTGCGCGGAAAACTGATTTCACCTTCTTTAAGTTTAGAAACGGGATCAATTAAAGATTTATCAAGCTGGCTCATATAAAATGTTCCAAGTTCGCCGCCAAATACAGAAGTTTGTTTATCCTCACTATATTTTTTCGCATAATCAGCAAATGTTCCGTCGCCTTTTACGATACTATCGCGTAAAGCGGAAAGAAAATCAATCGTATTAAGATCTGCCTGCTCATCGGCTTTTATTTTAATAAGTATATGCCTGGTGTGAATGGATTCTCCTCTTTTATCAAGAAGCTGGATTATATGAAATCCAACTGGAGACTCAACTACATCTGAAGTTTGTCCAACTTCTAGAGAATAAGCTGCCGATTCAAACTCAGGATAAAACACGCCTCGTTTTACATATCCGAGATCACCTCCGTGTTTAGCGCTCGCCGGATCCTGAGAATACTTTTGGGCAAGTTCAGCAAAATCCGCTCCTGCTTTAATAGAATCTAAAAGTGATTTGGCAAGATCCAATGCATCTTGTCGTGCTTTGCTCGAAGCTTTTGGATTTCTGTAGATGTGTGCAATGGTAACTTTCTCAGGAATTATACCAATACTATCTCTGTATGTGCTGAAGAACTGTTCTACCTCACGACGCGATACCTCGACAGACGAAAACTTTTTATCTTTCATCCGCTGGATCATCAGGTTTTTTCTTACTTCGTCTCTCAATTCTCTTTTAATTTTTTCAATACTCATTCCGTAAATTTGTTCTACCTTTTCTCTTGAACCATATTGCTGTGTAAACAAATTTATCTGGTAATCTATTCTCTGGTTAACCTCTTCATCGGAAACTGTTATAGAATCAAGAGCGGCCTGTGCCAAGACAAGCTTCTCCTCAATCATTGAGTTTAAGACATTTTCCTTGAGGCCGGGAATTGAAGGATCTATATTTTTTTGTGCAGCCAGAAGGTTTGTCTGAAAATCCAACTCACTTTTAAGAATTATTTCATTATCTACAACCGCTACAATTTTATCGAGGACTTCCTGTGCATTAAGAATAGCAGAATAAAATATAAGCAGGAAAAAAATATTTAATTTCATTGATTACCTTAATTTTTTACTTCTATATCATTATCGGAATAAAGCCGCTTGATATACTCATTAATAATCTTTTGTTTTTCTGAAGCGATGAAACTACTCTCAACCTTATCTTTTACAAATTCGAACGGTGGAACGGTTCCCGCAGAATATTTATCCAGAAGTTGTGTAACTATATATGTAGATGAATCGGGTGAAATAATTATACTTATTTCCTGGGGATTTAATTCGCCAAGTACATTCTTTAATTCAGCAGGATAAATTTCATCTTCTCTTAGCATTACATGCGATTGTTTCCGGCTAAAAGAAAAGTTTTTTGCGGATTCTGTTTTTTCCCATCCTTCCTCCAGGGCTGTTCCCCTGAATTGTATGGCATCGTTCTCATTGTCAAATTCTACAATATTGATAATATAGGCATCTTGCCGTAATTTAAATTCATCTTTATGGGCTTCTAAAAATTTCCCCAGATCATTTTCACTGTAATTTAAATTATATTTATCCGAAACATGTTTCAACAGCATAGCTCCTGCAAGCGATCTTTTCGATTCATCAATAATCCTCAGATATTCATCCCCTTTTATAATTCCTTCATTTACAGCCTGTTGATATAATAATTCCTGGTCGATCCAGTTCCTGATAATTTCACTTTTATAAAAATTATTTTTTTCTCCTAAAGTATCTGCCATTGCATCAAGCTGTTTTTGTGTAAGGTACGAATTATTAACCTTCGCCACATAGTCTATCCTGTCCGGTTTTTTGTTGCAGCCTGAAACAAACAGGACTATAACAAGAACAGGAACCAGTTTACTTATTTTCCTGAAATGCTTTTTCAAGTTCAGAATAATATATAACAGGTTCATACCTTTTCTTTAATCTTTCTATGTATTGCTGATCTAATCTTTTATTTTCACTTTCCTGGTATTTCCCCGAAACGTCGGCTCTTGCTTCTTCAAAAGTTTTTGTTCTTGGTAAATCTTTTTCTACAAGTTTTAATATAGAATAACCGCCGGCATTTTTAAAAGGCTTTGAATAATCTCCAGGGTTTTCAAGTTTAGCTGCTTCCTGGTAAAGAGAATTACTTCCCAGGCTGTCAAGAGAGTATTTTCCACTTTTCTGTTTCATTCCGGGTCTCTCTGTTTTGAGCGCAGCTAAAGAGTCAAAATCAGCACCATCCTGTAAAAGGTTATAGTAATAATTTATCAGGGAATCTTTTGTAGAATATATTTCTACAAAACTTATTCTTAGAGGCAAGTTATACTCTGATTTGGTATCTAAATAATATTGATAAAGGCTTGCACTATCTGTCTTGATCTTATCCCAAATTTCATCTTCTTGTAATTTGAAAATATAAATACCGTTTTTGTAATCATCCATTAAAGAAGCAAATTCGGGATCAGTTTTTTCCAGACCCAATGCAGCTTCTTCAAGAATATAGTCCTCGCTAACTGCTCTAATTGCATCATCAAGTATGAATTTGTTTATAATTTTTCCATAATAATTTTTTTTCTCGGAAACTTTTCCTAAAAATTCCCCTACCGAAACGCTTTTGCCAGCATAACTAAATAATGGAAGGTCCTTTAGCTCTTCAAGGGCAGGATGATTTTCGTCAAGCTTAACTGAATCACTCTTCGAAAGAACATAATTTTCGGTTGAGTCATTAACCTGGTAATTATACTTGTTGCGTAAGCTATCTACAAAATTTTCATGCACAATGTTATAGCCCTGCTTCTGAAAAATTTTCTTAAGGTTGTCTTTATCTTCTTCAAATGTTGGATAAGGTCTTTTGTCTATAAGCTTTATTATATGAAAACCAAAGTTGGTTGTTATAATATCAGATATTTGACCGATATTCAGTTCAAATGCCGCTTCATCAAACGGTTTAACCATAGTTCTTCTCCCGAAAAAACCAAGATCTCCTCCCTTTTCTTTCGAACCGGGATCATCCGAATATTTCTTAGCCAGTTCAGCAAAATCTTCCCCTGTTTTTAACTTCTCATATACAGAATCAATTTTTGCTTTTGCTGCTGCAGTATCAACTTTACCATCTGGACTTCTAAAAGCTGCAACAATGTGGCTTGCGCGGATTTCCGGAACCCGGGACTGCTTTTTTGTAACCTTAATAATATGTAAACCAAAACTTGTTTTTACTACCTTCGGAAAAACCTGGCCCGGTTCTGTTTCATAAACAGCATTTTCAAATTCTATCGGGACTTGTCCGGCAGTTATGAAATAAATATCCCCGTTATTTTGTTTCGAATAAGTATCATCAGAATATCTCTGAACCATATCTTCAAAGCTTGCACCTTTTTTAATACTATCGAGCACTGCATCTGCTAAAGCTTCCTTTTCTTTTAACTCACGCGGATCTGCCTTAAACATTATATGACTTACTCTATATTCCCACTTTCTTCTCTCATATAATTTTTTTATTGCAGGATTTACGAGGTATCTTTCGAGAATATATGAAACGCCTACTTTCCCTTTATAGTCTTGTAATTCGGCATTTAACGAAGGATCATTTTCATAATTTCTAACAAGTGCATCTCTCAATTTCATTTTGAAGTTTACATAGAGATCGAGAAAATTCTTTAACTTGGTTAAGCTATCTTTTTTAGCCTGCTCAAGACTTCCCACATTTTTTGTATAAGCTTTTTCAAAATCACCCATCGTAACTTTATTGTTATCATATTTTGCGAGAACAATTTCAGAGTGTTCCGTTGCACAGGAACTTAAAAGAAAAATAAGTCCTGCAGAAAAAAGAATAACTAACCTTGAAGGCATACCTGAATCTCCTTATTTTTTAACAATTTTAGCTGATAAGTTTACCAACGGGCTACGTGAAAATCAAGGTAATCCGCTTAAAATAAATTTTAAAAATTGGAAATGACATTCATAGTGAAGACTATTTTACCCTCGTTCCGCTTTTAACAGAATCCGTAACAGACAAAACCTCCTGTATTCCTTCACTATTTTCCACTGCCAATACCATACCTTCCGATACTAATCCCATTAATTTTGCAGGTTTAAGGTTTGCAACAATAACCAGTTTTTTTCCTAACATCTCTTCAGGATTAAAAGATTTTGCAAGCCCGGCAATTATTTGCCTTTCCTCGTTGTTTAGACGTACCTTCAACTTCAAAAGTTTTTCACTCTTTTCAACTTTTTCTGCTTCAATCACTTCTGCAACTTTAAGTTGAACTTTCATAAACTCATCGAAAGAGATTTGCTCTTCCGGTTTTGGATCGGGAGTTTTGTTTGTTTCTAAATTTTCCATTTGTTTCTCTATTAATTCATCTTCAATTTTAGGGAAAAGTATATTAGGCTCGTTAAGTTTATGTCCTTCTTCAAGATTATTTATACCACTTTCGTTCCAACCTACAGATTTTGCATTCAACATATCAAAAAGTTTTTCAGAGGAACCGGGAATCACAGGAAAGAATAATTCGGCAAGCGTATAGATAGCCTGGAGACAAATATTAAGTGTTGTCCCACATTTTTCTTTATCTGATTTTACAGTCTTCCAGGGTTCGCTGTCATTAAAATATTTATTTCCGGCTCTTGCAAGATTCATTATTTCAAGGACACCTTCTTTAATTCTGTATTTTTCAAATAGTGAAGATATCTTTGCCGGGTATTCTGAAATTAGTTTTAATAACTCATCATCAATCGTTTCTGTCTTACCTTTTGCAGGAATTTTCCCATCAAAATGTTTATGAACAAAAGTAAAAGTCCTGTTAATCAGGTTTCCGAAAATATCCGCAAGTTCATTATTATTCCTTGCCTGGAATTCTTTCCAGTAAAAATCTGTGTCTCTTGTTTCGGGAAGATTTGCCGCAAGTGTATATCTTAAAGGATCGGCTGGAAACATTTTTAAGAAATCTATAACATCGATTCCCCAGTTTCTGCTCTTTGAGAATTTTTTTCCTTCAAAATTTAGAAATTCATTTGCCGGGACATTTTGCGGTAAACAATATTGTTCCTTCCCGGATTCATTCCACGCCATAAGTATAGCAGGGAAAATTATTGTGTGAAAAACTATGTTATCTTTTCCGATGAATGCAACATATTTTGTTTCAGGATCCTGCCAGTATTTTTTCCAGAGATCTGGTTCTCCCTTTTTCTGAGAATATTCTTTTGTCGATGAAATGTAACCAAGTACCGCTTCGAACCAGACATAAATAACTTTTCCAGCTGCAGAGTCAACCGGAACCTTAATTCCCCAATCAAGATCACGCGTAATTGCCCTGTCTTTTAATCCTTCATTGAACCAGCCGCGACAATATTTTAACACATTATCTTTCCAGCCATATTTTTTGTTCATCTCTTCTACATATTTTTCAAGTGCTGGCTGATATTTACCAAGAGGAAAATAATAATGTGATGTTTCTCTTAAGGAAGGAGTTTCACCCGTAATTTTACTTATAGGATTAATTAATTCTGATGGATCATAGAGCGAACCGCAGTTCTCACACTCATCGCTTCTTGCCTGCTCATATCCGCATATAGGGCATGTTCCTTCAACATATCTATCCGTTAAAAACATTTTTGCTTTCTCATCATAAAATTGGTTTGATTTTTTTTCAATCAGAATTTTCCTTTTATAAAATTCAAGGAAAAATTCCTTCCCGGTTTCATGATGAATAGGAAGGCTTGTTCTCGAATAATTATCAAAGCTCATCCCGAACTGTTCAAAAGCTTTTTTATTTACTTCATGATAACGATCAATTATAACCTGCGGCTTGACTCCTTCTTTATCAGCGGTAATCGTGATTGGAACCCCGTGCTCATCAGAACCGGAGATAAATATTATATCGTCGCCTTTTAATCTTTTATAGCGGACATAAATATCCGCCGGAAGATACGCACCGCTCAAATGCCCAAGATGTATCGGGCCATTTGCATAAGGTAAAGCCGAGGTTACAAGAATTTTTTCTTTAGACAAGATTAACCGATAATATTCATAAATGGATGTTAAATATAACTATTTTCCAAGCAGTAATTAAAGGCAGGAAGTTTAATAGTATCTCGTCATAGGCTTAAAGGTTTCAAGATAAATTAAGATTTTTCACCTATCAAAAACCTCTTTTCACCGATTTTTCTTTTTAAATATGTATTTTGTTCAATAACTTTGTCTAGAAAATGAATTAGGAGTTAGTTAAATGAATCATAATAATGTAGACAGAAGAATAACGCTGGGAATTATTCTAATATTTATAGGCGGGTTATTTTTATTAAATAGTTTAGACATAATTGATTTCAGAGTTTCAAGAATAATATTCTCTGCGCCATTTATACTTTTTGTAATTGGCATCCTTATTATGGTTAATTCCGGGAAACGGGCTCTTGGCGGAATCCTGGCCGGCGTAGGATTTTTATGGCTGCTTCCGAGAATTTTTCCCGATATTGATTTTGGACCACATCTTTTTATTCCTGTACTACTTATTCTTCTCGGAGTGTATATGATCGTAAAACATTCCCAAAGAAAAACGGAAAGAGAATCGTTAACTTCAGATGAGTTTTTAAGAAAAGATTTTGTAGATGATGTTGCTGTCTTTGGCGGCGGTCATAAGATAATCAGGTCAGATAACTTTAAAGGAGGCAGCATAACTGCTATTTTCGGGGGATCAGAAATCGATCTTACCAATTGCCAGCTTGCCGAAGGAACAAACATACTTGATGTAGTTGCAATATTTGGAGGCACTACATTAATAGTACCTCAAAACTGGGATGTACAATTAAACGTTACTCCATTGTTTGGAGGATTTTCAAACAAGTCTCTCAAAATTCCGAATATTGAAGTAGATAGAACAAGAACACTGCTTATTAAGGGCGTTGCTATTTTTGGCGGCGGAGAAGTTAAAACCATTTACGGATGAGTTAAATGTCCGCTCATCCCATATTAAAAAATAATAAGAACCTTACAATGTATATGCTTGTGTGGCTCGGCGTTATGGCGAGCTACCAGGCTAATCTTAGCTGGGGAATTGGATTAGAATTAAAATATGCGTTATCAGATAATCTTATCTTCAATTTATTTTTAGTGGGACTTGGACTAAGTCTTTGGTATTCTGCAAAATATATTTCTTTCGAAAATCATTCTATTCTAAAAATATTTCTAAGCCATATCTTCGGCGGAATTTTTATTTCTGCAATATGGCTTGCTCTCGGTTATTACATAATTGTTTCAATTACCCCTGTAAGTGAAAAATATTCTTCGTTTTTCCTTGACACTCTTCCATGGAGATATTTAATCGGAGTTCTTTACTATTTTCTTTTTACTGCTTTTTATTATGTAATAATTTATTATTCCGATTACCAGGAAAGAGCGGTAAAAGAATCAGAATTGAGAAATCTTGTTACACAAGCTGAACTTAAATCATTAAAGTTCCAGATAAATCCTCATTTTATTTTTAATAGTCTTAATTCTATGAGTGCTTTAACAGTAATCAATCCTGATAAAGCAAGGAATATGATTTTGAAGCTTGCTGATTTTTTACGCTACACTCTCGCAAGCAATGAAAGACAAACTACGAGTTTAAGTGATGAAATAAAAAACATCCGGCTTTATCTTGACATAGAAAAAATAAGATTTGAGGATAAATTTGAATTTAATGAAGATATTGAAGAAAATTGTTTGACTGTAAAAGTTCCGAGTATGATTCTTCAACCTCTGTTTGAGAATGCAATTAAACACGCAGTTTATGAAGCTCTTGATAAAGTGACCATTAATCTTACAGCAAAAATCAAAAATAATTTTATGGAAATTAATGTTCAAAATAATTTTGATGATAATTCTGTTAAAAAATCAGGAACAGGTATCGGCCTTAATAATATTAAAAGCAGGATGGAATTACTTTACAATCAGAAAGATTTGTTTAATATTGTGAAGAGAGATGATATGTTTTGTGTTACTATTTATATTCCATTAAATAAGTAATTAAAGGGAAAAGATGAAAGCCATAATTGTTGATGATGAACATCTTGCAAGAGAAATTGTAAAAAAATATCTCGAGAAGCATATTGAGATTGATATAATTACAGAATGCTCAAACGGCTTCGATGCAGTTAAAGAAATCACAAATGCAAAACCCGATCTGATTTTTCTCGATATACAAATGCCAAAACTTAACGGTTTCGAAATGCTCGAGCTTTTAGATGATCATCCGTCAATAATTTTTACTACAGCTTTTGATGATTATGCAATTAAAGCCTTCGAAGTAAACGCTGTAGATTATCTTCTGAAACCCTTTTCTGAAGAAAGATTTAATGAAGCTCTTGAAAAAGCAATTGAAAAAATTAATAAGAAAACTTCCGACGAAGAAAAAATAAACAAGCTTATTTCTCTTAAAGACGAACAGCCGGAAACTCTTGAAAGAATAGTTGTTAAAGACGGTCCAAAAATTACGATTATACCTGTAGAAACTTTGCGGTGGATAGAAGCCCAGGATGATTATGTGAAGATCTATTCCGAAGGTGGAAAATTTATGAAAAAGAAAACTATGAAATTTTTTGAAGACCATCTTGATTCCAATACTTTTATAAGGATTCACAGGTCGTCGATCATAAATATAAATTCTATTAAGCAAATGGAACTTTATGACAAAGATTCTTATAGGGTAATTATGAAAGATGAAACCAAACTTCCTGTAAGTAAGACAGGCCTGCAAAAATTAAAAGGAATTCTTTAATCTCAATTTTTGAAAGAATTTTTCATTCTACATTTTACATTCTACATTCCTATAAATATATTAGTGTCAAATCTTCTCAGGAAATGTTATGAACCTCGATAAAGACCTTCAATCTATACAGGAAGCACGTGACTTAGCCCGCAAAGCAAAGGCGGCTCAGCAGGAATTTCAATTCTTTAACCAGGACCAGGTCGATAAAATTATCAAAGCTATGGCTGAGGCAGGTTATGCAGAATCAGAAAGACTTGCTAAAATGGCTCACGAGGAAACCGGTTTTGGTAAATGGACAGATAAAGTAATTAAAAATCAGTTCGGGACTAAGAATGTTTATGAATCAATAAAAGATCTTAAAACCGTTGGAGTTATTGGAAGTGAACAGAATGGAAAAGTTTTAAGAATTGCTGTTCCAATGGGAGTTGTTTGTGCGTTAGTTCCTTCGACAAATCCAACATCAACAGCAATGTATAAAGCATTGATTTCATTAAAATGCAGAAACGCAATTGTAGTAAGTCCGCATCCAAAAGCGGCAAATTGCACCGCTGAAGCATTAAGAGTTGTAGCAGAAGCAGCAGAAAAAGAAGGTGCACCAGCAGGACTTATTCAATGCATGACAACTCCGACTATTGAAGGAACCGAAGCTTTGATGCATGATAAAAATGTTGATGTTATTCTTGCAACAGGAAGCACACCTATGGTGAAAGCTGCTTACAGTGCCGGTAAACCCGCTTATGGAGTTGGTTCAGGAAATGTTCCTGCTTTCATCGAGAGAACTGCAAATTATAAAAAAGCAGTTGCGGATATTGTTTACGGAACAACTTTCGACAATGGAACTTTGTGCTCTTCCGAGCAATCAATAATTGTTGATGCACCTTTAAAAGAAAAAGTTATTGAAGAAGCCAAAGCAATTGGTTGCTATTTTGTTAATAGTGAAGAGAAACAAAAACTTGCAAAAGCAATTCAAAATAATTTAAGGATTAATCCTGATGTTGTTGGTAAGCCAGCAGCATTTATTGCGAAGTATGCGGGATTCAGTGTTCCCGAAACAACTCAAGTTTTAATTGCCGAATGTATGGAGGTTGGAAAGGGTGAACCTTTATCGATTGAGAAACTGTCTCCTGTTCTAGCTTTTTATACTGTTGATGGCTGGCTTGAAGGGTGCCACAGGTGTATTGATCTTCTAAGATTCGGCGGTGTTGGGCACACAATGGTTATTCATTCAAACGATCAACCAATCATTATGAAATTCGCACTTGAGAAACCGGCATTCAGGATTCTTGTTAATACTGTTGCATCTGTTGGAGCAGTTGGTTATACCACAGCTTTAACTCCGTCGATGACGCTTGGACCGGGAACGTGGGGCGGTTCAATAATCTCGGATAATGTTTCTGCAAAACATTTAATGAATATCAAAAGCCTCGCTTTCGAAACCAATCCTGTAAACAGAGGAAAAAGTGTTACTTCATTTTCAACTCCGGAACTTTCTCACACATCATCAACCCAAAGCAATTTTATGAAAGAGATCGAGGAAAGATTAAAAGCCCGCGCAGGCAACAGACCGATAAAAGATTCTTATCTGCCTTACAAAGAACAACAGCCGAAAAAAGCAGAAGAACAAAAAGAGGTTTACGGAAGCGGAATCAAAAAAGATGATGTGGATAAGATAATAAAAGAGTTTAAGCTTTAATTGGATTGTTTGTTACTTCAAACCAACTATTAATTTCATCTTTCTCTTTACCATTTGTTTTTACATTGAAGAATTCATTCTTTATTGAAGAATATGTATAATCTTTTTCATAAGTAGAAACTTTCTTAACAATATCCTTTAATGCATCAATCATATAATAAAGATCATCATTAGTTGTTGACGGATGAATTGATAATCTTATCCATCCCGGCTTTTCAGAAAAATCTCCTTCGTTAATTTTATCTGTTATAAATTTCGACCTATCATGTTCAACATGTAATAAATAATGTCCGTAAGTTCCGGCACAACTGCAGCCGCCTCTTACTTGTACACCAAAACGATCGTTTAACAATTTTACTATAAGATTATAATGTATGTCATCGACATAAAAAGAAAAGGCTCCGATACGTTCTTCAATATTATCTGCAAGAAGATGCAACCCGTTTATTTTTCTGAATTCCTCAAAACCAATCTTAACTAACTCTTCTTCCCTCTTTTTCATTTTGTCTATCCCCATTTGCTCTTTAAGCTGTATTGCTAAGGCCGCCTTAATAGTTTGAAGAAAAGCCGGTGTTCCGCCATCTTCTCTTGCTTCAATATTATTTATAAACTTATGCTGTTTCCATGGATTTGTCCAATCGACAGTTCCGCCGCCGGGATTATCTGGTACACGGTTATGGTAAAGTTTCGAATCAAAAATTAAAACTCCCGGGGTACCAGGACCTCCGAGGAATTTATGCGGAGAAAATAAAACAGCATCGAGTTTTTCAATCGGATCAGTTGGATGCATATCAATTTTAACATAAGGTGCAGAACAGGCATAATCAACAAAACAAAAACCATCGTTTTCATGCATTAACTTAGCAAGCTTATGTATTGGTGTTTGAATGCCTGTAACATTTGAACAAGCAGTAAACCCACCAATTTTTAGTTTCCTGTTTTTATACTTCTGTAATTGTTTTTCAAGACCATTGACATCAACAAGTCCCTTTTTATCAGGTGAAATAAGAATTACATCTGCAATTGTTTCAAGCCAGGAAGTATGATTTGAATGATGTTCCATATGAGTTACAAAAACAACCGGTCTTAATTCTTCAGGAAGATTAAAATAATCTTTAAGTTGTTCTGGAATCTTTAATCCGAGAATCCTCTGGAATTTATTAACCAATGCCGTCATCCCTGAACCCGCAGTAATAATTACATCATCAGATCCGGCATGGCAATGTTTTTTAATTATCCCATGTGCATGCTGATAAGCATTTGTCATAGCAGTTCCTGTGACGCTTGACTCTGAATGAGTGTTACCGACAAAAGGTCCAAACTTTTCAAGAATTGTTTTTTCAATCGGGGTATATAATCTTCCACTTGCGATCCAATCGGCATAGATTATTCTTTTTTCTCCATACGGAGTATTAAAAGTTTGATTATAACCTAATGTATTGTCCCTGAAAGGCTGAAAATATTTTTCTAATTCGTCCATATATATAAGTTGATTTGATTCTAAAATAACTAAATAATTCCGAAAAAAATATATAAATCTAATAGCAATCTCTTTTCTCATAATCTCATTACTCACCATCTCAGTTATATCTTACAAAAATTTCCTATTTTTGGATAAACATTAAAATCTTTTATAAATGAAATATCTTATCGGTATTGACGGAGGGGGAACAAAAACAAAGTGTGTTGTTACTGATCTTAATGGAAATTCTGTTTACGAAAGTTTGGGTGGTCCCTCTAATTTTTTGGTTTGTGGTTTAGATAAGGTTTCTGAAAATATTATTAATCTGTTAACAGATTGTACTAAAAATCTAAATTGTGATTTTAATAATTTTTCTTGTGTTGTAATAGGAACGTCCGGAGCCGGAAGAAAAGAAGATGCAGTTAGGCTAAAAGATCATTTTATAAAATTTACTAAGGAACAGGTAAAAAATTTCTACGTAGAAAGTGACGCACGAATAGCTCTGGAAGGAGCCTTCACGGGAAAACCCGGGAGTATACTAATTTCAGGCACTGGTTCAATTATGTTTGGCAAAGATAGTGAAGGAAAGATTCATCGAGTCGGCGGTTTTGGAAGACAAGTTGGAGATGAAGGAAGCGGGTATAGTTTGGGTAAAAAAGGATTGCAGGCAATTTCAAAATTCTATGATGGAAGAGGAAAAGGCACTTCACTTGTAAAATTCTTTTCCGATAATTTCGAAATAAATAATGGCGAACAATTAATTAATGCAGTTTATAAGAATAATTTTGAAATAGCTTCCATTGCAGAACAGGTTGTAGTAGCTGCAGGAAATAATGATGATTTATGTGTAAAGATTATTGAGGAGGAGACCGATGAACTTATATTACATATCAAAGCAATGAAGGAAAGACTAAAACTGAAACCTTTTAATGTTTCTTTTACCGGGAGCATAATTGCAAATGATAATTATTTTTCTCAAATGCTTCGTAAAAAGATTAATGAAAGATTTGATGATGTTTTGATTAAGGAGCCGGAACAACCACCGGTTATGGGAGCTTTACTTATCGCAAAAGAATTATTTAACATATAGAATTTTCATTCAAATATTTTTTTGCTTTTTCTTATATTAAATTATTGACAAAATTTTAATTTAATTTTATGCCTTTAAAAAGATCCCGAAATAAAATGATTGCAGGTGTCTGCGGCGGACTTGCTGAATGGCTCGGCTGGGATGCGACAGTTGTTAGAATTGCCTATGTATTAATCTCAATATTCAGTGCAGCTTTTCCGGGAATTTTGGTTTACATTATCCTGTGGGTCGTCATGCCTTCTCCGGATTAGTTTTTTTCACAATAAATTTTCGCAATATTTTTAAAATTTTTATCTATTAATATGAAAAAACACTATTCTATTTTATTTCTCATGTTTGCCTCAGTCTTTTTTTTCTCCTGTGGAAAAACCGATAAAGAAAAAACACTACAAAACAAAAACAAGGCTGTTGAAGAACCTAAAAGTACTCTAAATGCTTGCTCGATGCTGGATAAAAGTGAGATAGAAAAAATCCTCGATATAAAAATGAAAGAACCGGCGCAAGGAAGGAGTAAAGATGGTGGGAAAGGTAATATTTCTTTTTCAGAATGTTCTTACGAATCGGATGAAGGTTCTAAAATATTTTTAAGTATTTATATCCGTTTCTCTCCTTTTAAAGAAGATGCCTTAACTACTTTACAGAGTGTACGAAATTCATTTAAGCAATCGGGTATACCAATCTTTGATGTTGAGGGTATTGGAGATGCTGCATTTTGGGGAAGGAACCAATTGCACGTTTTTCTTGATGATAATTATTATATCATTATAACGATGATTGGATTAAGAGACAGGGATAATGCCATAGACAAATCAAAAATAATTGCTCAAAAAATTGCAGCGGTAATTAAATAGTTATCTAATAACTCATCTTATCGAGTTTAACTTTTCCCCTGAAAATCCAGTAAATCATAAATGTATATCCGATTACGAAAGGCATTCCTATCAAAGCTATAATTAACATTGTCTCTAAAGTTTTTTGTGAAGAAGCCGCGTTATAAATAGTAAGACTGTAAGCGGGATTAATTGTAGAAATAACTATGTCCGGGAAAATTCCTACGGCAAATAGAGCTAACAATGCAGCTATTGCAGCGCAGGATGAAAGAAACGCATTAAACTCTCTCTTATGATGAATCTCTCTTGGAATATTTGCTACAGCGAGCATGTTGAGTAATGCAAGTATAAAAAGGAACGGTGCTTCCTTAAAATGTTGAGTCATATGAGGATAATAAACTAATGTCGCCATTGTTGTTGATACATAACAAATAACAAAAAAGATAATCGCGTTGTTTATCCATCCTCTTACTTTCTCTTCAATTTCTCCTTCAGTTTTCATTACAAGATAAATCGCTCCGTGCATCATAAAAAGTGCAACAGTTGTTAATCCAACCAAAACTGTGTACGGAGTAATTAACCCAAAGAAACTTCCGGCAAATTCTTTATCTGCGCCAACTGGAACACCGGTCACAATATTGCCGAGAGCAACCCCCATCAAAAAGGCTATAAAAATACTCGCAACACTGAATAATACATCCCACATCTGCCTCCACCATTTTGCATCCAGCTTGCTTCGGAATTCAATAGCAACAGCTCTGAAAATCAAAACAAAAAGCAAAATCATAAAAGCCGTATAAAAACCTGAAAAGACCGTAGCATAAACATCTGGAAAAGCAGCAAATAAAGCGCCTCCGCCTGTAACAAGCCAAACTTCATTTCCATCCCAAACCGGGCCAATTGAATTTATTAAAACTCTTCTTTCTTCATCTTTCTTTACAAGAAGATGTAGAGTTCCAACGCCAAGATCGAAACCATCTAGTATTGCATAACCTGCCAATAAAATTCCGACAAGAATAAACCATATTGAATTAAGATCGAATGTGAATTCCATTTTATGAACTCCGCTTAAAGATTTTACTTTTCAAAAATATGTTTATGAGTTTCATATTCAGATCCAATAGTTTCCGGTTCATCGGGCCCGTGCTTTATTTTTTCGTTTAACAAAAAAATAAAAAGAATGAAAAGAAATAAATAAATTATTGCAAATAAAATTAATGAGAACATAATCTGCCCGGAAGTTACTACCTTAGAAAAGGCATCGGAAGTTTTAAGCAATCCGTAAACGATCCAGGGTTGTCTTCCCACTTCTGCTGTTACCCAGCCAAGCTGATTAGCTATTTGCGGACCTAAAACAGAAAAGACAAACACCCAAAGAAGCCACTTATGCTTAAATAGTTTTCCTCTCCACCAGAGTAAAACGCCAAGCATAGAAATAGCAATTAAGCAAAATCCAATTGCAACCATAAAATGATATGATTGAAAAACAATATTTACTGGGGGTGTTTCGCCTTTCGGAAAAGAATCTAATCCTGCAATCGGTTTTGATGCATCTCCATAAACGAGATAACTTAATAAACCCGGAATAGCAAAGCTAAAGTTAACTTCTTTTCCTTCTTCATCTACCCAACCAAATAAATACATATCACCTGCTGCAGAGGAATCATAATGAGCTTCCATTGCTGCTAATTTTGCGGGCTGATTTTCACTCACCCCAACTGCACTTCTGTCCCCCGTGTATAATTGAAATAAAGAGGCAAACAACGCAAGCAGCAAAGCAATTTTTAAAGATGATTTAGCAAAATCAAGATGCCTGTTTTTTAGTATATAATATGCACTTACACTTATAACGAGAAAAGCTCCTGCAAGCCAGGCTCCTGAAAGTACGTGAGATAATCTGTCCATTGAAGAAGGACTAAAAACCATTGCCCAGAATTCAGTTATTTCAGCACGTACATTCAAACCTTCTCCAACAAGGTGGAAACCCGCTGGAGTTTGCTGCCAGCTATTTGCTACAACAATCCAGATTGCACTGAACATTGAACCGAGTGAAACCATAATTGTTGCGATAAGATGTGTTCTGGGTTTTACCTTATCCCATCCAAAAACAAGAAGAGCAAGAAATCCGGATTCAAGAAAAAAAGCAAAAATTCCCTCGGCTGCCAAAGCACTACCAAAAACGTCTCCTACAAAGCGGGAGTATGTCGCCCAGTTAGTGCCAAATTCAAATTCCATTACAATTCCGGTTGCGACACCAATAGCAAAAGTTAAAGCGAAAACTTTAACCCAGAATTTTGTCATTTGTTCATAAAGAGGTTTTTTTGTTTTGATGTACATCCCTTCCATCATTACCAAAATTACTCCGAGCCCTATGCTTAACGGTGGATATATATAATGAAAGGCCACGGTAAAAGCGAATTGAATTCTTGCAAGAATCTCAGTATCCATACTTAAAACCCCTGTTATAAAATAATATTTGGATAATTGTTAGAAGATATATTTTTATCATAAAATAAACAGCAATAATTCTTAAATCTCATTAATTAATAGTTCTAATTTTTTTTCAACTTACTATCAAGCTTCAATTTTTTTGCAAATTCAGAACTGAAATTTTCAATCATACCCGCGGCTTCGCTATTCTTAGTCGCTCTCTTATATGTATCGGCAAGTTTAAGAAATACCTGGTGAAAGTGGATGTTCATATCATCAACAAGCATTTCCTTAGTCCATAAATCAAGGCCAAGAGTTACCTCTTCTTCCTTATCCCACAAAGAAAGCATAAAAGATTTAGCTTCTTTTTTACCTTTGAACCCTGCATCGGTTGCTTCCCATTCAATTTTTTCCGGGACCCTATTATCGTCGAGCTTAACAGTTAGTTTTATCTCAGAAATTTTAGACATCTTTTACTCAATTTTATTTATATCTTAATTACTAAAATAATAAAACAATATTAAGAGTATTTAATCAATTTATTTTTTGAAAGAAATAAATTTAATTTACACCTGTTTATGATTAAAAATTATTACCTGATTTTCATTATTGTTTTATTTCTCAGCGCCTGCTCCTATTCACAAATAGAAGCGAGCGCCGGAGTTTATACCGGCGGTGGAGTTATCTCTGCAAATTCGCCAAGTCAAACAGTATTCACATCCTCAGTATTTATTGAAGCTTTTTTAAATCCAATGGATTATCTTGCCGCGAGATTGAGCTTTATTTATGCTACCGATTTTAACTCTTTAATACCCGAAAGCAAAAATCAATATTATCCTTTCATCAGAGGCATATCCCTTAAGGGGATATACACTTTCTACTTCACTTCTAATATTTTTATGGAGCAAGGATTAGGGGGTGTAGTGCTTAATGACAGAGTTTATATTGATAGAAATGACTGGGATCTGGGTGTTATAGGTTCTTTATTGTGGGGCGCAGATTTAAGAAAGGAAGAATACAACGGGTTCAAGGTTGGGATAGGAACT
>Ga0210098_1000163_pt1 | contig 25129 bp, 19 predicted proteins | sample Joice_ThreeSqA_D_FD_184870 | JGI IMG/M metagenome (GOLD analysis project Ga0210098, IMG submission 184870) | Wetland microbial communities from San Francisco Bay, California, USA, that impact long-term carbon sequestration - Joice_ThreeSqA_D1... | ecosystem: Environmental > Aquatic > Marine >...
TCGCAACGGCGTGGTCCGTTCGGACGGGCGGACCGTCCTCGGAGCCGATGATAAGGCCGGCCTGACGGTTGCGATCGCCGCCGCGCAAGAGGCCGTTGGCCAGGGCTGGCGCATCCGGCCGCTTGACCTCGTCTTCACGCGCCGGGAAGAGACGGATCTAAACGGGGTCTACAATCTGGACTTGAGCCGGATTCGGGCGAGCGAGGGCTTGATCCTCGACGGGGAGGACGCGCCCGGCCGGATCACGATCGCCTCGCCCTATATCTACAATGTCGATATCAGGGTGAAAGGGCGGGCGGCGCATGCCGGGGTCGAGCCGCAGAAGGGGATCAACGCGCTCGCCATAGCGGCCGATGCCATCCACGAACTAAAGCTCGGGAGGATCGACCGCCAGACCACCGCCAATATCGGCAGCCTCACCGCCGGCTCAGCCAGTAACAGCATTCCGGGGGAGGCGTTGATGTTAGCCGAAACGCGCAGCCATTCCCAGAAGAAAGCGCTTGCCCAGGTCGACGCCATGAACCGGGCTTTCAAGCGGGCAGTCCGGCGGCGGCGCGGGGCAAAGCTCGACTTCAAGAGCTCCCTTGTCTGCCGCGGCTACCGCTACGACAAGAAGGACCCGCTCATCAAAGACTTGAAAGCGGCGATGGCAGCTCACGGCTGGACGGTCGCGTGGGAGGAGTCGTGCGGCGCGAGCGACGCCAATGTCTGGGCGGAGAAAGGGATTGAAGCGGTCGAAATTTCGGTCGGGTACCGGGACGCGCACACTACCGGCGAATGGATCAAGGTCGACGATATGTGGTCCGTATATCGGTTCCTGGCTGCTTATGTCCAGATCAAATAGTTCACAATTAGCACACCTTTTTCACATGTTTCACCCAGCAGGCAGAGTTAGAGCGTGCGAAGAAGGGAAGTCTTGTCAAGCATGAAGCGATTTCCGCTACTAACCATTACCCGCCAAGCCACTGAGTCCTCCTGAGGCGGATAAACCCTCCATTCAGTTACCTCCGACAGTGGCTCTGATTACCTTATAGCCCTCCTTTTCCATGGACGAGGCAACTTTTTCCTGAAGCTCTTTTCCGGGGGTCAACGCATTCATGTATCCACCGCGACCGCCGCCGGTGACCTTGGCTCCCAGGGCGCCCAATTCAAGGGCTTTATCGCAGAGGTAGACCAGGGTTTCGTGGGATAGATCCATGTCGATGAGAATTTTATGATTTTCCGTCATCAGGCGGCCCACCGTTGCGAGCTCGTAATCTTCAAGGGCTTTTTTCATCTCAAAGGCCTGGTCGGTAATTTTTTGGAGGCGTTTTTGGAATAGACCCGGATCTTTTTCCCGCTGCTCCTCGACATGGGCGTCGAGCTTAGACGTGTCTGCCGTTATTCCGCTGTTGCCTAACACAACTTCAATGGGTTTTTTCAAATTGATGGGTTGCCAGGTCTTTTCTCCGTTTTTAATATGATACAGTATCAGGCCGCCATAGGTAGAGGCGGTGTTGTCAACCCCGCTGGGGGTGCCATGATAGGCAAATTCGCCCTCCCACCCTAATTGGTTGATCTCATCGATGGAAAGGCCGAGATCAAATTCGTCATTTAAGGCCCGTGCCAGGGAAACGCAGTGGGCGGCACTGGCGCCGACGCCACTGCCGGCCAGCAATGATCCGCCGTAGGTAATTTTGAGGGGGTACTTCTTGACGTCGATTGCCATCACTTCAAGCATGTGGTTGATGGACTCGACCTGCTGGTGCTTTTTTTTCTCTTTATATCCCGGCACCTCGATGCGATTGTCTTCTAAAATCCATCCCCCGCCTTCTTTTAACCTTTCGACTTCACAAACGGTCTCAAAGGGAATTGACGAAACAATGGCCGGGACTTCTTCTAAAACAAATTGATCACCTATTAGAATGGATTTACCGAATGCGGTTCCGATACCCATGGGCTTTTTCTCCTTGATGTTATAGGGTGTTTTAAACGTTATTTTTAATATTATTATTTTTCAAGCTAGATGCAAAGCTAAAAGGATCGGGAAAAAGATCGCTTCGCTTAAGGTTCGTTTCACTTTAGGATCGCTTCGCAATGTCACTTTGTCCCGTTAGTGGACCGCTGCGCTTGAGGAGCGCTTCGCCTGCCCGCCATCGCGAGCTCAGGCGAGGCGGGCGGGCTTTAGGTTGGAGGCAAAAAAGGAATCTTCCTATTTTATTAGGGTGATCGAACAGAGCCTTTGCCTCAAACCTCAAACCTCTTTCAGAATCCTTTCCATTTCTTCTATCAGTGCCTTTTCCTTCCCGATAGCCACGGTGGTTGCCGCTGTCAGGGTGTGGCAGGCGTCTGAGAACCCGCCGAGTTTATTTGTGGCGGCGGGTAATAAAACATCCAGGCCCATGGTTCTACCGGCTCTGATGTCGGCCTCCATTTTGGCCGACACCCGCATGGATATTTTGACATCCTTCATCCCGATGGGGCCGAAACCCGGAATTTCATCAGGAATAATTTGAAAACCGGCGACGTATTTATCGGGATCGACGTGTTCCGTATTTTTGATGGCATCACAGAAGACGCCGATCATTTTGACTCCCATGGGTTTGAATCGATTCTCGACCTGAAACCACTGGATGTGATCGGTCTTTATCAGGGCACCCGACCGGATACGTTTCAGCTCCTCTTCAAATGCCCGTGTCTGAACGGACTTTAGTTCGACGAGCATCCGGTCGGATTCTTCAGTGGCGCCCTTGAGACAGACCCTAACACCCAGGTCCGGTCCGTTTTGATAATAGCCGGCGGCTCCCAGCGTGTCCAGGTAGGCACCGAACTCATCGCAGGGTACCTGCCCCCCGGGGGTGTTCAGATAATAGCGTTCCCCGGCTTGCTGTTCTCTAATTTCTATTTTGCCCTGCTTAACGGCTTCCAGGGTAACATCACGATTTTCGCTTACCAGGCAGCCGTCCACGAAAAATTCGTCGCCCACCGCCCCGATGGCGGCGATATGGGCCAGGTCATTGTTGGCCGGGTTCAGAGTGCGGGCAAACAGATAGCATGTGGTTGAACCCGATATGTCGCGGTCGCCTTTCAGGCCATAGAGGCAGGGATCCAGATTGTGGACTTTCGGATCGGTGGACGCTTCGGCCACATGGTGATCCAGGATCAATGTCAGGTTGCGTCCCCGGTTCAGGTCGGACAGGATCGGGGCGATCCGGCCGGCAAAATCGGCAAAGACGATAATTCCACCTTTCTGCTCATAAACCTTGTGCAGCAACGCCGGATAGGGTTTTTCCAGGCAAAAGCGCTTGATCTCAAAGCCGGCCCTTTCAAAGGTCCGGGTAAGGATTGCGCCCGAGCTGAGTCCGTCGGAATCATTGTGATGAAATATCTGAACTTCTTTGCGGGGCCATTGGGCGATTTCTTCAATGGCCTTTTGCATGTCTTTGATTAATTTCTCGCGCAATAGGGGAACTCCCATTTGGGTTAAGTTTTCAAGTTAGAGGCTATGGATAGTGGGAGCGGCTTCTTTTGCATCCCGCTGTTTTTGAGCGGCGCAGCCGCGATCTGCACAGTCGGGGTGAAAGTAGGGTCGGCCTCCGCGCCGACCGGGATTCATCATTTTAACTCAGATACAGGCGGGCACGGAGGCCCGCCCTACTGTTTTGTCATTCCGGGCTTGACCCGGAATCCAGAGCGGTTTTAAATCAATAGGTTTCTGGATGCCGGATCCGTCATCCCGGATCTGATCCGGGACCGGTATGACAGGCAGAATATAGGCACTTTTTTTGTTTGAGACACACTTTGCTTCGCGAGAAAGTTTTTTTCCGGTGACATACCTGTCATTCGCCCTCATTAACGGAGGACATAATCAAAGTCAATATAATTCGCCCGGACTTGATTGTCTATTATCAATATGCAATAAAGTATCCCATAACCCATAACCTATTACCCATGACCCATGACCTGACCTATATGAAACCATTTAGCCAGTTTCCAGAGGATATAAAAAACCGCATTGGTTATGTCTTAACGGATATCGACGATACCCTGACCAACAGCGGTCGTCTTCCGGCCGTTGCCTTTACGGCCCTGGAACGCCTGAGAAAAGCCGGGATAAAAACCATTCCCATCACCGGCCGGCCGGCCGGCTGGTGTGACCATATAGCGCGGATGTGGCCGGTGGAAGGGCTGGTTGGTGAAAATGGGGCCTTTTATTTCCGTTACGACGACAGCCGCCGCAAAATGCAGCGGCGCTACTTTAAATCTGACGAACAGCGGATCGCCGACCGCAGGCGACTGGGAAAATTGAGGGACGAAATCCTGCACAAAGTGCCGGGATGCAGGGTGTCCGTGGACCAGGCTTATCGCGAGGCCGATCTGGCCATTGATTACTGCGAAGACATCGAGCGGCTGCCGGACCCTGCTATTGATAAAATTGTGAGTTTATTTGAAAGCGCCGGGGCTCAGGCCAAAGTCAGCTCCATTCATGTCAACGGCTGGTTTGGTGACTATAATAAACTCACCATGACAGGGATATTGTTTGAAGAAGTCTTTGGCCATCGCCTGGAGGAAGTAAAGGATCAGATTATTTACACCGGCGACTCTCCCAACGATGTGCCCATGTTCGCCTATTTCTCCAACTCGGTCGGCGTTGCCAATGTCAAGCAGTTCGAGGGCAAAATGGACCACTATCCGACCTGGATAACTAAAAAGGAGGGCGGATATGGGTTTGCGGAGATGGTGGACATATTGCTGGCAGGAGGAAAATAGAATGCAAAAAGACATTGAACGGCGGCAAAGTGAGCGCATACCACACAGATCGGCCATTTTGCACAATACCAATCCGCCTGATTTTTTTTACAGCGGTGCGATGTACAATTTCAGCAAGAAGGGATTGTACTTCGAATCCAATGAGGACCTTTTACAGGGGGATGAAATTTCCATCTCGATAAAAGAACCGCCGGCACAATTTTCAAAAAAATCCGATCAATATTTTAATGTCAAAATCATGTGGTGCAGAGACCTGCAGGAATCCGCCTATCAAGTCGGCTACGGGGCAAAGCTGATTTAACGCACCGGAAATTCAACAATTCGATTGAATCGCAGCTATAAAAGGCAAATAAACATGATAACCATAGAAGAGTACGAACACAGAAGAAGCAGGCTCCAAAAAGAGATCGTTCAAAATAGTCTGGATGCCTATCTGGTCTCTTCGGAAGACAGTATTTATTACCTTACCGGCGCCAGTTACAAACCTTTGGAAAGGCCTTTTTTCATTGTTGTGTGGCCCGAAAGAGCGCCGACCTTGATTGTCCCGATGTTGGAGAAAGTGCATATGACCAAGGCCAACATTGGGACGGTGACCCCTTACTGGGAGTACCCTTCCCCAGGGGGTTCGGGATGGGCCGATGTCTTGAAAACGGAGCTTGGCAATATAAAGGCACTGGGCGTGGAGCCTTCATTGACTTTAGAGATTGCAACGGTTTTAAAATCCTTTTCACCAGACCCGCTTCCCCTGGTTGACAGGATGCGTCTCATTAAATCTGCAGCCGAACTGGAAATGATCAAGCGGTCCTGTCATTACGCTGATCTGGGTATGCAAAGAATCATGAACACCAGTTATTACGGCGCAACTGTCCTGGAGATATTTTCGGAAGCGCGGGGCTTACAGGCTGCTGTTCTGAAGGATGGAGACTATGAACCGCTTACAAGCTCCTTTTTAACGGTGTCGTGGCCGGCTCCTTTTAGCTCCCAACCGCATGGTATACCGAAGATTGACGATCGTCTCGGAAACGGTCCCCTGGTTGCCATGAGTTTTATCAGGGTTAACGGTTATGCAGCGGAGGTGGAAAGGACCTATTTTCATCAAATGCCTTCTGAAGACGAACGGGAGCTTTTTCAGCATATGGAAAACGCCCGCAAAGCCGCTTTTGACCTGGTTAGGCCCGCAGCCAGCTGCTCGGAAATTGATGAAGCCGCCAATAACTACCTTCGGGGAAAAGGATTAACAGACTACCTTCTGCACCGAACGGGTCATGGAATTGGAATGGGCAACCATGAAGGCCCTTATGTTGCCGAAGGAAGTACGGATGTTTTGGAAGAAAACATGGTCATCAGCATCGAACCGGGGATATATGTTCCCGATATAGGGGGGTTCCGGCATTCGGATACCGTTTTGGTTACCAATTCCGGTGCTGAATACTTAACCAGATATCCTATGGACATCGATAATCTAATTGTTCCGGATTATAAACCATTAAAGCGTTTGAAGGGCAAGTTAGTCCGAAGTGCAGTGGGGATAAAATAATGCCAGAAATAATTAGTCCGGGGACGAAGGTTATTTTAAAAAAATTAAAATTAAGATTTGCTGAACTTGACAACCACCAAATATGATATCAGTACTTTTTCCAGAATTGTGATTCTACATATCTAAGATATGGCCTAAATTGTGATATTTTATGAAATCACAGGTTTTTAAATAGGTGGTTTTCTGCCGATTATCTCCATGTATCTGCAATCGTCTAATATTTGCCCAAGGGGAAAACCATGAATTTGATTCAAGATAAATGGTACATTTTATTTTACACCCTTCTTGCTTTTTTGATTACTACATTTTCCTACTCACTCTCGCCCGCAGCCGTTAACAGTTACCCCGCAAATGGGTGGCAGACCTCCACTCCTGAGGAACAGGGCATACAATCTCAAGTGCTTGCCAATATGATTGAAGAGATAAAAATTAAAGGTTACAACATAGATAGCATATCAATAATCCGCAATGGTTACATGGTTCTTGATGCCTACTTTTACCCATTTTCAAAAGGCCAGAGACACATCATTCGTTCCTGTACAAAGAGTATTATGTCGATCCTGGTAGGCATAGCGATTGATAGAGGGTATATAAAAAGTGTCGATCAACCTATTGTTGAATTATTACCGCATAATATAATTGATAGCTTAGGTGACAATAAAAGGTCAATAACACTTGAGCACTTGTTGATTATGGCCTCTGGTTTAGATTGCAGGGACTCTCATCATTACAATTGGAAAGGATTATTCGAAATGAGGCGCAGCGATGATTGGGGGCAACATGTCCTTAATCTACCGATGGTCCGTCCTCCAGGTAGTAAATTCGAGTACTGCAACGGCTTATCACATCTTTTATCGGTAATCATCAACACTACAACGAAAATGAAAACCAGAGAATTTGCTGAAAAGAATCTATTCACTCCCCTTGGTATTTCAGAAATTGAGTGGGAAAAAAGCCCGCAGGGTATTGATGTTGGATATGGTCGGATGTGGTTAAAACCCCATGACATGGCCAAAATCGGATGGCTTTACCTCAATGAGGGAAGGTGGGAGAAGAAGCAACTTGTGTCGAGTTCTTGGGTAGAAAAATCAACGCGTGGACATATTGAAGCTAAACCAGCTCAGCAATACGGGTATCAATGGTGGGTGGATGATGACGGCAATTATTCTGCTATCGGCTCTAGAGGTCAGTATATTATGGTGGCAACAGAGATGAATATGGTTGTGGTATTTACCGGTGACTTACCCGTCGGGAAAACTTCTCTTCCGCTTGAATTAACGATGAAATATATATTTCCGGCGGTTGTATCTTCTGAGTCATTGCCAGCAAATACGAGAGAAGCCGAAAGACTTGATCAATTGGTAAAAAGCGTGTCCACTTCTTTTTCAGATAGTTTTATCTGGGTCTCCAGAGAAGAGGGTATAGCAAAGGACGGTATATTCCGGCGAGCTAAATCTCCAAAATTTAAGTTTGAGTATCCTGTTGGAAGTAAAAAACTTAGTACCACCTCAAAATGGCAGATCATGAGAATGAAAACACCGAACGAGGCAAAATTTGAAGCATCTATAATTGACATTCCGGATAAGATCAAATTAGAGGATTTTGGACCAAGATGGTATATGGAATATCTTCAAGGCATAGGTTCTGATGCTGAGGTTATTGCCAATAAGGAAATAACTTTGAATTGTGGCTCACGCGCATACAGGACAGATATCAAATGGACATATTACGATTATATTAAATTGACATCGCTGGTCGTATCTTCATACAGAGATAAAAAATGTGTCTATCTTGTTATCAATACCGGACGAAACCCAGAAAAAATTGCATCGATTGTTGAGAGCCTGACATTTGAATAGCAGATTACTGGTACCTCCAACTCATCGCAAATGAGATTCAATTGCAGATATCATGCTTAAGTATCTGCAATAAATTTGTGCTTTCCAAATTTCAGATACTGTAAACTTATCAGAACTTTGGGATATCCCTGAAAAAATAATGTTGGCGGCGAAGAATTGGAAAAGATTTATCCTTTGCCCCTGACGATCTTGCCCGTCTAATTCCTCATAACGGATAGACCACCGAACTCGAAAGATATCAGAAATTAGCCGACCTGATTTGATAAAAGCGTACTTTAAGTTATCAAAAAAACAGAATTTTGATTTTAATCCGCCTCTGAAGGGTTGGCCAATAGACTTTTTGAGATAGCTTCTAGTTAAATTTCAGAATTTCCTTCCGCTATGTCTTTTATCGCAATTGCTTTTAAACCGATTGCCTAGAAATTTGGCGGTCAATGGTCAGCCAATTGGCTAACTGGGTGGGCAGCCGGAGTAAAACAAACTCTTCAGACTGAAAAATTTTGCCTTCTTTTTTCTAATATACTGATAATATCTCATTTTTTTATTTTTAGCTCGGCGACCCATTTATCTATTAATATTGGCTCATAATATGCAAGATACTTTCCATCGATAACGGTTTTTGGGCGGCTCATAATATTAACCACACTAATCCGTTCGCGGATCAAGTCGAATATGTATGAATCTTAACTTGTGTATAAGGTGTACATAACCTCATAGAGACCCAGGAGATAGATTATGAAGATAAAGGCAAAAAATGCTGCAGTTGTTTTGCTGTTCCTGTTATTCCCATTGATCCTGTTCGCCTGCAAAACTGGCAGCGGCGATAACGGAGCAATTGCTCTTACTGATGTTGGATCTCGCCCGTTAATGGGCGATCCATTTCAGACCTGCGGCAGCTATTTGGGGTAGCCGGTAATTTTCCGTATGCGCTCATACAGGGGTTTAAGACGCTTGTACATTTTTTTGTAGACATCATGGTAGAGTGCGTCATAGAGCCTTTGGTTTTTTTGATCCGGTTCATAGACTTCACCCACATGGGTCATGGTTTTTACGGCTGATTTGAAATCTTCGTGCAGGCCCAGGCCCACCGCTGCATCAATGGCAGCGCCCAGACCGGAGGTTTCATAAACGTGCGGTTTTGCCGTCGGCAGGCCGAAAATATCGGCGGAGAGCTGCATGGCGTTGCGACTCTGACTGCCGCCGCCCGAGATCCGCAGGCTGGTAATCGGTGTTCCGCTGCGGCGCTCGATGCGTTCTTTGCCTTCGCGCAGAGCATAGGCCAGGCCTTCCAAAATGGAACGATACAGATGGGCGCGGGTATGGACATCTCCAAAACCAATGACGGCGCCCTTGGCTTCCGGGCCCGGGGATTTCAGGCCCGGGGTCCAGTACGGCTGAAGTATCAGCCCCATTGACCCCGGGGCGATGTCGTCCACCAGCCTGTCGAAGAGCGCTTCCGGTTCCAATCCCTGTTCAGCGGCTTCCTGCAGTTCCGGGTGGCCGAATTCCTGTTTAAACCAGTTAACCATCCAGTAACCCCGATATACCTGCACTTCGACCGCGTAATATCCGGGAATGGCCGAGGGAAAAGCCGGCAGGAGCGGAATCGGTTCAATATATCTTTTATGGGTGACATTGATGGTCGCCGTGGTGCCGTAACTCAGGCAGCCGATATGGGGCTCGAGACTGCCCGAACCGATAACCTCACAGGCTTTATCGGCGGCGGCGGCCACCAGAGGCAATCCCTCGGGGATTCCGGTTGCTTCAGATGCCGCGGCCGTAATGCCGCCTAAAATTTGTCCCGGTGGTTTCAAATCGGGTAACAGGGCGGGCTCAAACGGTAAGACCCGCCATTTCCAGTCCCAGCTCGCCGACAGGCGCTGTCTCTTGTAGTCAAACGGGATGTAACCGACCTGAGAACCGACCGAGTCGACGAATTCGCCGATCAGGCGATAGGTCAGGTATCCGGACAGCAGCAGGTATTTGTGGGTTTTTTTCCAGATTTCCGGCTGGTAGGTGCGAATCCAGTTTGCTTCGGCTTCTTCCTGAAGATAGGCGACTGTTTTGCGCAGGCCGGCAACACTGAAAATGGCGCCCCATATACCGGCCACCGGCGGCAGCCCGTAGGTCTTGCGCTGATCCAGCCACAGGATAGCCGGCCGCAGGGGGTTGCCCTTTTGATCCACATTGACGACAGTTGCCCGCTGGGTGGTTAAGGCGACACCGGCAATTCTATTTTTATCCACATCCTTGCGTTGCCATAACATCTGACAGGCCTGACACAGTGCCTGCCAGAAAACTGCCGGATCTTGCTCGGCCCAGCCGGGTTGATCGGAGAAGTACGGGGTAAACGGCACCATCTCCTTGAACAAAAGTTGACCTTCAAGATCGAATATCAGGGCCTTCAAGCTCTGGGTTCCGTTATCGATGGCCAGTATAAGGTCTTTTGTGATCATGAGGCGACTATACCCGAACTTTAGAATTAATCGATATTGGCGTTAAGGGGCAAAGATGTCCGGCCTGGTTTCCGGATAGGTTTTATACCGCTTTTTAAAAATAAAAGTTCCGAAATACGAAAGGCTGGTATAAGGGGTTGTAGAAAAAAACGTTCGAATAGCGGAACGTTTTTTTGACAACCGCTATATATAGGCGCCGCCGCCCCCGGGTGTCAACAATCGGATTTGCACCCGTCGCAACAATAGTTCACGCCCAATATTCAATCTCTAATTTTAACGGTCCTTTCCCGAAATTCTTTTTTGATCATTTCCGCCGCAAAATCTTTATCGCAGGCCCCGAACTCCTGGCTGGAGCCGTAAATAGTTATGGCACCATCCGGTTCGAAACGAACCAGGGCCCCTCCAAGCTCGTGGACCAGCGCATTTTCGAATCCGCGGCTTTTGATTTCGGTTTCGGTGTTGCGCAGAATCTCTCTGTGCCAGAGGTCTCCGGAGCGCAGCAGGACGGCGTTTTTGATCGCGCTGCCGCTGACTGATACCATAAGAACCTTGCCTTTATAGCCTTCGGGCAGGATGACCGCGGGTATCAACCAATCCGCTTCAGATTTCAGCCCGGGGACTTCATTCAATGCATTTTGCGGCGCCTTGCCGTCAAATACCCGTCGAATGTTTGCGGCGAAGAATTGGAAACGTCTTTTGTGAAAATATACGCCATCCGGTTCACCCGCGGCGTGGGGCGACAGAATCACATTGTCCAGCTTCCGCAAGGAACTGTCTCCTGGCAATGGCTCTGTTTCATAAACATCCAGGCCGGCCCCGCCGATCCGGTTTTGTTGTAATGAAGCGATCAACGCCGATTCATCCACCACAGCACCCCGGCTGGTGTTGATAAAAAAGGCATCCGGTTTCATCAACTCCAATTCCTGCTCTCCGATCATGTGGTGCGTTTGTCTGTTTAAGGCCACATGCAGTGTGATAATGTCAGATTGTTTTAGAAGGGTGTGCAACTCGACAACATTGATATCGCTCGCGGGCCGGGTCTGCCGATAATGGTAACCGAGGACCTTCATATTAAAGGCACCTGCCAACCGGGCGACTTCCCTGCCGATGTTTCCCAGTCCCACAACGCCGATTACTTTTTGCGACAGTTCAGAGCCTTCGTAATCCACGGGAAATTTGCCGCTTTTTAGGACCCCATCCAGTGTGATGATGTTTCTATGCCAGCAGAGGATGAAAGCAAACACGTGCTCGGCCACCGCCCGGGAATTGATGCCGGCCGCATTGGCCACATAGATACCCCGTTCGGTGCAGGCTTTGATATCGACATTGTCATAGCCGGCACCGGTCTGGATCAACTTAAGCTTTTTGGCATGCTCCAACAGCCGGGCACCGATCACCGCACCCTCAGGTATGATGACATCCGCATCCCTGATTTCACTGATTAAGTCTTTGTTTCCCAGAGTGACGATTTCCCATTCCTCCGGAAACTGGGCCGCCATCATATTTTCGGTTTTTAGGGAGACCTCCCTGACGATAATGACTTTCAAATTTATCTCTCCGCTAATTGTGGCGCCGTGTATCATTACTGATTCGTTAGAAAATGAAACAATACTGAGCAGGTTAGAATTTGTCAATGCAGGAAGAATGTAATAAAAGATTGACAATTCATCATCAGCGGCTCATTAAAAACAGACAATTTTTTAACATACGGGAGATATAAAGTGGTTGTTAAAAAACGATACGCTTTTTGAGCGTTTTTTTCTACAACCACTTATGCCAGCCTTCTGTATTATGGGTCTTTTTTGAAAAGCGGTATAAAGTGGTTGTTAAAAAACGATACGCTTTTTGAGCGTTTTTTTCTACAACCACTTATACCAGCCTTCTGTATTATGGGTCTTTTTTGAAAAGCGGTATAAAGTGGTTGTTAAAAAACGATACGCTTTTTGAGCGTTTTTTTCTACAACCACTTATGCCAACCTTCGGTATTTTGAAACATATTTTTGAAAAGCGGTATAATTGAACAATGGACAACCAGGTCCCCTCGAAAAACCAGTGCTACCGGATGATATGCGAAATGAAGATGATGGATCACATCGTGATCCATTCGCTGCAGGTCTGCCGCGTGGCCACCTTTCTGGCCGATCATTTAAATAAGCATCAAAATCAACTTAACCATGATCGAATCCGGTCAGCCGCCCTGCTGCATGATATCACCAAAACCCGAAGCTTTGCGACCCGGGAAGATCACGCTCTGACCGGCGCCGAGTATGTGAGCGACCGTGGATATCCGGAAATCGGAAATCTTATCCGGCAGCATGTCAAGCTGGATAAATATTCTAAGACCAGGACCATTTCCGAAGCTGAAGTTCTCAATTATGCCGATAAACGGGTTATGCATGATGAAATCGTCGTCCTTGACCGACGCATGGAATATATCGTGGAAAGATATGCGGAGACACCGGCCCATCGGGAGCGAATTTATCTGCTCTGGCAGAAAACCAAAGAAATAGAGAATAGGCTATTCAAGGATTTGTCCTTTGCCCCTGACGATCTTACCCGTCTAATTCCTCATAACGGATACACCACAGAATTCCAGAAATATCAAAAATTGGCAGACCAGACTGAGTCCGTAAGATAACCTTAAATTATGGAAAACATGATAATTATTATTTTGACTTATATATCAGTTGAATTAAAATTCAGTTTATCCGAACTTTTTTAAGCTCAAACAATTATAAAAAAACAGGAGGAAATAATGGACAGGGAACCATTAATCCACAGAAAGACGGCCATTTCTTACAAGACGGAAGAAAAAACCGTCATGCGCGGATATGATTTAAGCGAGCTGGCGGAAGAGGGCTACTCGTTCTGTGATGCATTGTTTGTGATGTATCAAAACCGCATCCCGACCGCAGAAGAAGAAAAGATGCTCAAATATGAGATGGGTGTATTTATGGAGCACTCCATGTCGCCCTCGGCGGTAGCCGCTATTGGGGTGAGCGCCGGTCGGCCGAATCTGCCCTGCGCAGTTGCAGCGGCTGTTTCGACTTTTGGCGGGGTTCACGGACCGGGGGCCGCCCACGGCTATATGTTGAACAAATACCTCGAGCGCGCCAAAAAAGAAGGCAAGACCGTGGACGAAATGGCCAAGACCCTGGTTGATGAATACATGGATGCCGGAAGACCGGTTATGGGGATGGGGCAGCCCCAGCACATCGACAGCGATCCCCGGGCGGAACCGATTCACCTCCGGCAGGAAGAGCTGGAAATCGAGGGTGTCTACCTCGAGTTTCAAAGGGCTCTCGAAAAGCATTTTCATGCCCGCCGCAAAAAAGAGGGACGCTCCTATGTCGGCGTCAACGTGGTAGGCTCCGGCAATACGGCTTTGATGGAAATCGGGTTTTCTCCCAACGCGGGCTGGTGTCTCGGCAGTGTTTGCCGGGGGTTCAGCTGTGCCGCCCATGCCCTGTTCAATATGAAAAAAGGACGGGCCTGGGGTGCTTCCAGAAATGAGCCGATGGTGCAGATGATTGATTTGTCCATGATCAAATATCTAGGCCCCGAAGACAGGATCGTTCCCAAACAGGAAGACCGGCAGGAGTATGCCAGGAAACAGAAAGAGGAGGGAGAATACAAAAAATGGGTAATTTAACGGAAAAGCCGGAGTTAAACGAGAAAAAAGGGGAAATCGGCAACCTGGACAGCCCGAAAAATCCCTTTGATTATATGAAGCGTGAATACGGAACGGTTCCCCTGGACACCAAGCGGGCACCTTTTCAATGGGTGTCGGAAGTCGCTTATAAAAACGTTCATCGGATTGTTTCAAGAGGTTACGACACGACCGAGGTCATGGAGGAAGGTTACGGTGTCGTCGATATGCTGTTCATTGACTATCAGGCCCGGATTCCTCTGGTCGAGGAGGAGCAGATGCTTAATTATGTCATGATCCTGGCCCTGGAAGACGGCTTGTCCATGCCGGCGGTTATGTCCCGCATGGTGGCCAAGTCCAAAACTTTTTTGACCCAGGCTGCCGGGGCATCCATCCTGGCCTTCGGGCATGCCTACGGAGCCTATTCGGCTTTCGGCAACCGCCTGGAGCAGTATCTTAATAAAGCTGAAGCCGAAGGCATCAGCTTAGGGCAGGCTGCTGAACTGCTGGTAAAGGAGAATATTCATGACGAAGCTCTGGGAGTTTCCAATCTGATGCTCAAAGATCCGGCTGCCAAACGCATGATGGCGCGGGCCGAAAAACTAGGTGTGGCCGGAAAATACATTGAGTTTACCAAAGAGATCGTCAAAGCCGCTCAAAAGCTGAGTGATGAACCGGTTGATCTGGATATGATGGGTGCCACCGGAGCCACCATGCTGGACCTCGGGTTTTCGCCCGAAGCCACCTGGGCCATTCTGGCGGTCACCCGTGCTTTTGCCACCGGTGCCCACTACATTGAGGAAGTTGAGCGTGACGGATACTGCCGCACCGGCCAGACCCTGACCCCCAAAGAGTTTTATGATGGTCCGGAAGACCGTCCGGTTCCGCCGCTGAAAGATCGCAGCAAAGTCGCCAAGTCGGGCATCTGCCAGTCGGTCGACGAATGGGTCGCGGCCCGAGAAGAAAGAAAGAAAATTGTCGGCAGCGGACATTCGATCGTTGAGGAGATAGAGGATCCCAGTAAAAAAAGTGGTATAAGGAAGGTGGGGAAGCTCTAGAATATGGTTTCAGGTTTCAGGTGCCAGGTTTCAGGAAGAATATCTGAAATTCAGAAACTGACACCGGAAACCTATTGAAACTATAATTTAGGCATTTTCAAAAGGAGTGAGCTATGGAAGTCGTAAAACCAATTAAACGCAATGTGCTATTGAATCCAGGTCCGGCAACCACCACCGATACGGTTAAATACGCCCAGGTGGTTCCGGATATATGCCCCCGGGAAAATGAATTTGTAGAGATTATGAATGAGGTCCGCAGGGAATTGGTAAATGTTGTCCACGCCGACCCGGATAAATACACGGCGGTGCTGTTTACCGGCTCGGGAACAATCGTACAGGATGTTCTCGTAAATTCCCTGGTTCCGGAGGGCAAAAAGCTTTGTGTGGTCAACAATGGTGCCTATTCAAGCAGGATGGTGGAGATTGCCGAATATTATCACATCCCCTGCGTCAACCTGGAGTTTTCGACAACTGGATTGCCCGATCTCAATGTCGTCAAAAATACTTTGGAGAAAGACAAAGACATTGCCGTGGTCGCCACCACTCATCACGAAACCGGTACCGGGGTTTTAAACCCGGTGCGGGAAATCGGTAAAATGGCCCATGACAATGGCTGTATGTTTGTGGCAGACACGATTTCAACATACGGACTGCTTCCGATCAACCTTGAAGAAGAGAACATCGACTTTTGCATGTCTTCAGCCCAGAAGGGGCTGTGCGGCATGACCGGTGTTTCCTGGGCCGTGGGTAAAATAGATGAAATCGAAAAATCGAAAAATTATCCCAAGCGGTCATATTACTGCAATCTTTTCATGCAATATGATTTTTTTGACAGGGTCGGGGAGATGCATTTTACCCCGCCGGTTCAGGTCATCTATGCCTTGCAGCAGGCTATTAAGGAATACAAGCAAGAAGGTGAGCAGGCTCGCTATGATCGCCTGACCCAATGCTGGGAAGCCATCCACCGGGGACTGGGTGAAATCGGACTCGATACGGTGATCGACAAAGAAATCCAGGGTCATCTGGTGGTGACCGTTAAAGCACCTGATGGTGACCGCTTCGATTTTTTCAAGCTCCATGACTATTGTTTTGAACGCGGTTTCACAATCTATCCCGGGAAAATGTTTGGTCTGGAAACCTTTCGGTTGTGCAACCTGGGGCAGATTACCCACAAAGATATCGAAGATTTCTTCGTTGTTGCGAAGGAGGCTTTCAAGGAGATGGGCTACACGCTGCCGATAAAGTAAATTCGAGGCTGTAAGCATCGGTTTTAAAAACACCCAAATGGAATAGTGGAATGTTGGAATACTGGAATAATGGGTAAAGGCAAGGATAATACCATTATAAAAAAAGATATTAACCTTAATAAACCCATCGTTCCATTATTCCATCATTCCAATACGAATTGACAAACACAAAGAATTAAAAAGCAACCCAATTTAATTATCTATAAATTATGGAGGACAAAGACATTATGGAAGACAATATTCAGGAAATGTATGCCAGGGCCAGAAAGGCCTTTCGTGAAATCGAATTCTGGCCCCAGGAAAAAGTCGACGAGATGGTTCAGGCTGTGGCCTGGGAGCTTTTGCGGGAAGATGTCCGCCATAAGCTGGGCCATTTGGCGGTGGATGAATCCGGTATCGGCAACGCCGCAGATAAAGTGAATAAAATCAAGAATAAGACCCTGGGCACGCTCTATGATATGCGCGATGCCAAAACCTGCGGCATGATCGAAGAAAATAAAGCCCTGGGCATCCGCAAGTTTGCCAAACCGATCGGGGTAATTGCCAATGTCGTGCCCTGCACCAACCCGGAATCGACGATCTGCTGCCTGGCCCTGAGTACGTTGAAGACCAGAAACGCCCAGATCGTATCGCCCCATCCGCGGACCCAAAAAACATCCTACGAAACAGTCCAGCACGTGCGCCGGGCCCTTGAAAAAATCGGAGCACCGGTGGACCTGGTACAGTGCATTGAGAAGACCAGCCATGCCAAAACCTCCGAATTGATGGCCCACTGCGACTATGCCGTTGCCACCGGCGGGGCGGCTCTGGTCAAGGTCGTCTATGCCTCCGGCAAGCCGGCCCAGACGGTGGGCGCCGGCAATGTGGTCTCGATAGTGGACGAAACAGCTGATTTACCGGCGGCTGCCCACAAAATCAGGCTGTCAAAGGTTGCCAACAATTCGGCATCCTGTTCGTCTGAAAACGCGGTAGCGCTGTATGAGAGCATATACGATGATATGATCGAAGCCCTGAAGTCAGAGGGCGGGTATATGTGTAATACCGATGAGCGTGAAAAACTGCGCCAATACATGTGGCCGGACGGGGTCCATCTGAACCGGGAAATTGTGGCCAAGCCGGTGGCCTTTATTGCTGAAAATGCGGGTTTGACGGTTCCTGCAGGCACCCGCTTTCTGATGGTTGTTGGCGAAAAGATAGGCCCCGAGGACCGTTTTTCGGGTGAAAAAATATCACTTGTGCTCACCGTCTGGAAGTGGACCGACTTTGATGAAATGCTGGATCGTCTGGAGAAAATTCTTAAATTCTCCGGCGAAGGCCATTCGGCCTCCATCCACACCGAAAATGATGAGCAGCGGGTTAAACTCGCCCTGCGGGCCAATGTGGGGCGGATTGTCTGCAATATGCCCCACGCCCATGCCAACAGCGGGGGGTGGAACACCGGTCTGCCCACAACCGATACCCTGGGTTGCGGCTCCTGGGCCGGCAATATTTTCAGCGGCAACATCAACTGGGAGAATTTTCTCAACTATACCCTGCTGTCAATTCCCAAGGAGGAATTCATCCCCACAGCGGAAGATCTATGCGCACAGTATCTGCAAAGATGGGGCCGAGACTAAACCAAAACCTGGAATAATGGAGTGATGGAGTGCTGGAGTTCTGCAGAAAGACTGCAATTCAGCATCCATTACTCCAGTATCCTTAAATAAAACCAACTTTTTTCTATATTGACCATAAATGTTTTATTTATCGGCAACAGCCATACTTATTTAAACTATATGCCTCAGATGCTCTTGATGCTTGTAGATGCCGAGGATCGTGGTTTTGAGCTGATCGTGGATCAATGCACCGGAGAAGGGGCCAGCCTCGAGTGGCACTGGAAAAATCCGGCAAGCCGGGATGCAATCAAAGGGAAGCATTGGGACTATGTGGTTTTGCAGGACCGCAGCGGCGGGCCATTGGAGGAGCCGGATTCTTTTGCGCGCCATGCCGGATTGCTGGATGCAGAAATTCGAAAACAGGATGCCAGGACAATCTTTTATATGACCTGGGCCAACCGCACACGGCCCGATACCCAGGCGGTTCTGGCAGATGCCTACGAAAAGATGGCGCGAGGACCCGGCGCAATCCTGGCGCCGGTCGGCATTGTCTGGGAATCCGTCCATCGGATTGAACCCGCTCTGGAGCTGTATCACCCTGACGGCCGCCACGCCAATCCGGTCGGGTCCTACCTGACGGCCTGTGTGTTTTATTCCGTGCTGTTCAACACCAGTCCCGAAGGATTGCCGGGGACCTTTAGCTTTAAAGGTAAGAAACGGGTAGATCTGAAAAAGGATCAGGCATTATTATTGCAGAAAGTGGCGTGGGAAACGGTCACCTCGATTTCGGATTGATGAAAGGAATGTTATCGATTTTATTTTTGACGGTCAATTAGCACGGAATGTTCCTTAACGCGGAACGCGCACTGCGCAACCCGTAACCCGAAACGTGCAACCCGCAACCCGCAACACGAGGCACCATGATAAAAGCAGTCATTTTCGATTTTGGTCAAACACTGGTCGATTCGGCCAACGGTTTTCGCACAGCCGAAAAAGAGGCCCAGAACAAACTGTTTATTAATTTAGGGTTGACAGTGAAAGAAGACTTTTTGGCGATCTACCGGCGGCTTCGCAAAGAATTTCATGATCGATCCAACTTTTCCCGAAATTCTTTGTGGCAGGAGGTATTTTATTACTACTGTGTTGCTGTCGACAGTGCTTTGCTGGTCTGTTGGGAAACTGAGTACTGGGAAACCGTAAAAAATCTTACCACTTTATTCCCCGAAGCAACCGGGGTGCTTGACTCCCTTCGTGCCCATTATGAAATTGCTCTTATCACCAATACCCAGGGACAAAAGGCAACCGGAACCCACCGCATCAGCCTTTATCCGGAGCTGGAAAATTACTTCAGCGTTATTATCGTGGCCGGCGAAGGCGGGACACCACCCAAACCAGATCCGCAGCCGTTTCACCAGTGTTTGGAGAAATTGGAGATTTTACCATCTGAGGCGGTCTACATCGGCGATGATTGGCGCATCGACATTTGTGGCGCGCGAAATGCCGGAATGCACGCCATTTGGCTCAAGCACCATGCTGTTCAGCGTAATTGGCCTGAAATAGAGAATCCGGGACCGGTAATTACCAAACTGGGTGAACTGCTCGATCTTGAGAGGCTATTAATACGATAGGCCAACTACTGACTTTAACTCAATAAAAAAAATGGGTTTGTGGGAGCGGCTTTCCAGCCGCGATAATTTTCAAAGAGCGCATCACGGCTGGAAAGCCGCTTCCACAGAAGGCGGGCATGTTACTAGAAGACACCTCGGGATATGGTGCTCACCACGTGCCCGGTGCGAAAAGAATAGCGAGCCACAGGCCCAAACCATTTTTTGTAAGCTCCTATCGAGTCGCTTGCCGCCAGATCTGATTTCAACTCGTCGCTGCCATCGGTTTCAATATGGGTTTTCAAGTTCAAAAGTGAGTCACAAAACTGGATCCACCTGATGGCTTCGATTGAATTCATTCCACTGCGGATGGCATTGACCTGCTGGTTGGATTTGGTGCTTTTTGATTTTAAAGGACGAAGCCCTTCTACGAATTCCCAAAAAGTCTTCTTTTTAGTCGTTTGCAGCGTTCTGAATACTTCGGCCGCCATTCCGGCATACCCTACAAGAATGCCGAGCAGTATCTGTACCGCAACATATTCTGGGTTACCATCGGCAGCGCCAGTGAAGGTCTTGACCTCGACCTCAGACAGGGGCGCCCGCATCAGTCGGTAGATGTTGACCATCCGTTTAGCAGAGCGCGGGGTTGAAATCAGGGGTCGCATCATTCCGAGAAGCTCTTTCTCGGGATCACTCAGGGTAAGCCCTTCGGGCGTCAAATCGGGGGGGGATTCATCGTCTTCGGCATCCCGAACATCCTGATTATCTTTGTCGGCACTTTGCTCAGCGTCGTTTTGTTTTGCTTCTTTACCAGTTATAACGCTCTCATCTTTTTCTGGCTGCGATTTATCTTCGCTCTTGTCATCTGCTGCTATTTCTTCGCTGTCCTCTTCGTCTGTGGCGCCACCGGCCTCACCCGCAACGGCTGTCATCGCAGACTCACCTTCTCCATTCCCCTTTGGTTCATCGGCATGGTCATCAGGCTGTTGGGCCCTTTCTACCACAAACGGTTCTGAAGCCGGTTCGGATGTCGGGAGTCGCTTTGCTTTGGTTGGATCAAACAGACTCTCAACCAGTTTACGGTAGCCTGCATCTGTCATCGGTCTGAGCGTGAATGGTATCTGAAATATCTTTTCCAGATAATTATACGGTGTCGATGTCCAGGCCGATTCCTCCTCCCTGGAAATATTGAGCTCATCCGAACCGGAATGAAAAAACTCCTGGTAGTGCCAGCGCAAGGCATTCAACAACCAGCGTGAATCCACAGCGACAACGACTACGAACAATTCGATGGCCAGAAGCAGATGAACCGCCTGGAGCACCTCGACCACGCGCTTTGGTTCGCATCGGTCAAGGTCGTCGATGTAGAGGACCACCCGGTCGATTTTGATCAACTCGCTGTCGATTTCTTTTCCAGGATGATTACGCCTGATCCCCTCTGAAAGTCGATTCGTCAGTGTTTCGAAGTCTTTGCGGACCATCGCAATAATCCCTAATTGCTCGGCATAATCTTTGCTGGCCACACGCTCGTGCAGGAAATCTTCAAGGTATCGTCCGGCTTCAATATCGTCAATCTGGCTCTGGATGCGCTGGGCTTCATGCTTCTTCTGCTCAAGGAGTTCCTTGGACTGATTGAAAATCATCTCCTTTTGCGTCAGATCTGCCCTGAGCACGCCTTCGCGGCGCAGCACCGCTTTATCTGCAAACCGTTTGGTCGTCTCAGCCATTGTTAAAAATCGGTTCACCCGCCTCAAGTGGGGTGACAGCGCGGCTAACAGGCCTCCAATCATGGTTGCCGCGCCCGTGACATATGCCCCGGTGCCCCTGACCCATTCGCCCAAAACGTTGCGGAGCGCCTGGGGCATCAGCAACAGAAAAAGCAGCAAAGCGAGGGTGACGACAGCTATCCATCGACTCAATTTGCTTTCGCGGGCCCACTGCCACAGCTTTTTGGTTCTGCTCCAGGCTGTTTGGGTTTCGCCGATAAATTCCTGCACCTGATCGAAGGCGGCTTCAGCGGCGTCCACTTGCAGTTCTGCGGCCACCCGTTTCAGATCGGCTTTGAGCTCGGTATCTTGCTCGATAAGCTTTTTCCAGTCCCCGGGTGTCATTTGACGCAGGGCCTCGATTGCCTGGCGCGTCTCGCTCAGTTCTTCCTTCTGTGCATCGTAATCCTTCTGGGCCTCATTTTTGGCCTGCTCCAGAATTGAGCTTTCGCGTTTGGCTTCCTGAATCTGCTTGTTGGTGGATTCCAGATCCTCAAACAATTTCTGGCGGGCTTGCGCGTAGGGATCCTCACGGCTGGCCAGGGGCTTGCCGAAAATATCCTCCGAAAGTTTTTCGAAGATCCGCGTAACCAGGCTGGCCCAGAGATTGGTGTCGACGTAATGCCAGGCATTGAAATCAACCTGTGCCATATAGGGCACATACTTTGTGTCTTCTTCGCGTGTGACTTTTTGAGAATACTTGGCCAGGAGCTTGATTTGATCTTTCATTTTGTCCATAAAAAAGCTCTTGCCGATGCCCCAGTCGCCAAAAAGGCCCACTGACAACGGTGGTGTCCAGTCCTTGGCCATGATGACCGAACACAGGGTATTGACATCGCGTTTGATATTTAAATGGTCCTTATCTCTGCGGTCGTCAGCACTGTAACCGACGATGGATGCTGTCCAGAAATCTTCAATTGCCGTCGGTGAGGTTTCGCCGGGTTCAGGCTCCTCTGCAATAGCATAGACATCCAACCAGGCAGCCGCATCCTCGGTCGGATGCTTCTTGCGGATACGGTCACAGAGGGCGGTCTGCAGCTCTCCCCGATTTTCAAAAAGCCCCAAAAGCCTTTCGGCTTGACTGATTTGAAAATCCGGCTCCGGAGGCGCTAACAGGGCGCTGACCAAATGCCGTGAATCAATCATTGCATTGCCCGCCGTGCGGCGGGCAATCGAAACCGCACGCTGGATGGCATTCCACCCATCTTCGTCAAAATCGTGTGCCGCGGGAAGTCCATCGATGTCCGTCCGGCGCGCAATATCGGTTAATCCAAACAAAGATTCCGGCGTTGGCATGCTTTTAGAAGTTGCCGTATGACGTTGGAGCAGCTGTGACCATAGAAAACTTGCCGAAGTATCCTTGTCCGACTCGCCGGCCTGTATCAAACAGCCCAGTAAAAGTTCAAACGATGATATTCCCGGGCTTTCCTCCGGAACAATCTGGCGGGAGCGGATAAGGTAGCCGGCAACCGTGTCAGAATGATCCGGCATGACCAGCTTTTCCAGCTGGGCGTCGGTCAGATTGGGTGGTGGGGCTTGAAAATCTTTCAGATCGGCTTGTTTCATCTCTGGCGCCTGCTGTGCTGCACTGGACCCCGATTCTCGGGGTTCGACTTCCATACGCCTAATCACATTGGCTGCAACAATATCAGCAAATTTCAACAGTTCCCGATCAACCTGGTCCGGTTCTAATTCAGACAGGGGCCTGCCCTGGGGAGGAAAGAAGTTGATTTTTTGAAGTTCTTCCAACGAAGACCATTCGAATGGCTCGACAGCTATGGGCAGAAGCATGATCTGTCTACGTTCGTGTAGAGCGAGCAGATGCGGCCACTCCTCTTTTTGCATATACTCAGACGCAACGGCGGCCTGAGAAACCAGGAGAATCGCCACACTGGCCTTCTCCCGATTCTCGGCAAGCTCACGGGCCCACTCCTTGCCGGGCTCGATAACCTGGTCAAAAAACAGATCAAACTTTTCCTGATGGGCAACCCCTTTTAAATGCTCAAGGATTAAATCGAGCCATTTCCGGTCATCATGCGCATAGCTGATGTAAACACTGGGCTTCTGTGGTGCAGACATGGACAATTCTCCTCGGCTATGCAAGGCTGATTGCCGACGTTAAGGGGATCTGCAGGGATGTTAAACAATTCTGCGTGTGTAGTTATCTTTGACTTGACGAGCGATAAGCCTTTACCAAAGGCTATCGCTAAAAGGCTCAAAATATCTGGTGTGCTACTTATCAAAAAAAACTTTGAATTCCACCGCCGCTCCGGAGCGGGTGGTTCTGACAACTTCTCCGGTTACCATGATAGGTTTTGGGGATTTGGGAAATCTAAAGGTCATGGCTATCTCTTGTCCGATGGACAATGGTTCGATGGTTTTAATAAAAATTCCGGAACCACTTATGTCCTGAATAGATGCATTGAATTCAGAGCCCGAAGTTTTGCAACTTACGATGATGGGCTGGTCTTCTTCAAATAATTTCCTTGCATCTTTCCTGTTTTTTACTAATTCAGTAGTCATTTGTCGACAGAGTGGCCAAAGGGTACTAAGGTTACCATCATGGTCGCAAAGCTCGCTTGCCAAAAGACGATTTTTCGGTCACTTTTAGATTATCATACGGCCCCGGGGATTGCAATTATCAATTTGCAGCTGCCCGTCTTTATCACTGTGCTTAAGATGCCCCATTTGGCTGGATGATCTTTTTTATAGTCAACTTGTTTTTCCCCCGTTTTCTTTCATAGGAAATTTTATCCATCAGTTTTCTGGTAATATGAATTCCGAGCCCTCCGATTTTGGCGCTCATAACGTCTTCAGGGAATTTTACCGTTTTTCTTTCGAGTGGGTTAAAAGCCACGCCATCGTCTTCAATACTTACACTTAGTATATTGTCATCCACCTGCATCGTGAATTTAATTTGATGCTCCCGGTTGTCCTTGAATCCATATAAGACTGTATTTGTGAACAATTCATCCAGGCAGATATTAATTTCTGATATACCAATATCCGGCAGCCCGATATCGCGGCCAAAAGCAGTTAAATGTTGGTTTAAGGCTTTAAGTTCGGACAGTTTGCTGTTGAGTTCAAATGAATAATTTTGCGTTTCCACTTTAATCAATTATGTCCTAATTTTCTTCCCAGCTTAAAATGACTTTGCCGGATTTCCCCGAGCACATGATTTCAAACGCTTTTTCATATTCCGTATAATGAAAGCGGTGGGTAATAACAGGTTGGATATCCAGACCCGACTGGATCATGACGGTCATTTTATACCAGGTTTCATACATCTCACGTCCATAAATGCCTTTGATGGTCAATCCGTTGAAGACGACCAGGTCCCAGTCAATTGCGGTTTTCGGCGGCAGGATGCCTAAAAGGGCAATTTTGGCGCCATGGCACATATTGGGCAGCATCGAACGCAGGGCGTCGGGGCTACCAGACATTTCCATACCCACATCAAAACCCTCTTTCATGCCCAGTTTCTTCTGAGCATCTTCGATCTTTTGCCGCCGCACGTCCAGCGCAAGGCTGGCACCCATCTTTTTGGCCAGTTTCAGGCGATAGGGATTGACATCGGTTACGACCACGTGGCGTGCACCGGCATGCCGG
>Ga0210098_1000164_pt1 | contig 25065 bp, 21 predicted proteins | sample Joice_ThreeSqA_D_FD_184870 | JGI IMG/M metagenome (GOLD analysis project Ga0210098, IMG submission 184870) | Wetland microbial communities from San Francisco Bay, California, USA, that impact long-term carbon sequestration - Joice_ThreeSqA_D1... | ecosystem: Environmental > Aquatic > Marine >...
ATTGCCGGAGTAAATTCTTTAGAGGATAGTCCGTAACGTCCGCCAACTATTTTCGGATATGCAAATTTTAATTCACCATTGCTGAACTTATCTGAAACAGCATTAACAACATCCACATAAAGAGGTTCTCCAATTGCACCTGGTTCCTTTGTTCTGTCTAGAACTGAGATTACTTTTGTTGTTTCAGGAAGAGCATTTACAAAAGCATCGATTGAAAATGGTCTGTACAATCTTACTTTAACAACACCTACTTTTTCTCCTTTGCTTACAAGATAGTTTACTGTTTCATCAACAGCTTCTGCACCGGAACCCATAAGAATGATGATTCTTTCCGCGTCTTTTGCACCAACGTAATCAAAAAGTCTATATTGTCTTCCTGTCAGCTTTGCAAATTTATCCATCTGCTTCTGAACAATGTCGGGACATTTTAAATAAAAAGGATTAACAGTTTCTCTTCCCTGGAAATAAACATCCGGATTCTGGGCACTGCCTCTCAACACAGGATGATCCGGGCTTAAAGCTCTTTGCCTGTGTTCAAGAACAAGCGAGTTATCAATCATCGCTTTAATAACATCATCGCTAAGCTGTTCTATCTTCATTACTTCGTGAGAAGTTCTGAAACCATCGAAAAAATGTACAAAAGGAATTCTTGATTCCAGTGTTGCAGCCTGGGCAATTAACGCGAAATCCATAACTTCCTGAACTGAATCTGAAGACAATAAAGCAAAACCCGTTGAACGGGTTGCCATCACATCGCTGTGATCTCCGAAAATTGAAAGTGCCTGTGCAGCAATAGATCTTGCGGAAACATGGAACACAGAGGAAGTTAATTCGCCTGCAATTTTAAACATATTTGGGATCATCAGCAGTAAACCTTGAGATGCTGTAAAAGTTGTCGACAAAGCACCTGTCTGCAAAGCCCCGTGAATAGCACCGGAGGCTCCACCTTCACTTTGTAATTCACTTACACTCGGGACAATTCCCCAGATATTTTTTTTACCAACTGCCGCCCATGCATCACACCACTCGCCCATATTTGAGGAAGGTGTAATAGGATAAATTGCAATTACTTCATTAGTTTTATATGCCACATACGCTGCAGCTTCATTTCCATCAATTGTTACTTTTGTGCGTTCCATTTTCTCCGACCGCTATATAATTAGAAAATTTTTGATTCGCTTAGCTTAGCCAATATCTATACCATTTAAAATGTTTTGTTTATTAACGCTTTATGCTTTTTTTATTATCAAAAGAGATAAAAATGAATAGCTTAATCTTGTTGTTTTCTTAATTGTGAGAAAAGTAAATTTTATACTTTTAATTACTCTTTATTTAGCCACCTGTAGATGGCATAAATAGTGATTTTCCCCAATGCAACTTTGTTTGAATAATGTTGAAAGTTTTATGTTTTATAAAATTGTTTTTCTTTTATCAATTATTTATTGCAGTTGTGCTTTCTCACAAACTTTTAGATTAAACGGTATTGTCAGAGACGAAAAAACGGGTTCACCTGTTGAAGATTCCAACATCTTTATTGAAAATCTTAACACCGGAACGACATGTGATAAGAATGGAAAGTTCTTTTTAGGAAATCTTGACAAAGGGACGTACTCGCTTACAATAACTCATATTTCTTATTTAGATAGGCATATAAAAGTTACCGTCGATAGTTCCATATCTATTAATATCTATTTAACTTCAGGTCCGATTTCTTTTGGAGATGTAACTGTTACAAGCTCTAAGTTTGAAAGAACAATTAAAGAGACACCAATCCCTTTCTCAATAGTTAATAAAGATGAAATAACTAATAGTCCGGCAATAACTCCTGCTGATGCAATTAAAAACGAACCTGGAGTTTCTTTAGCACGAGATGGCATTTGGCAAACATTTGTTTCTGTAAGAGGATTAAGCCGTTCCAATCTTGTTTACTTAGTTGATGGGAATAGAATTGAAACATCGACAGAATTAGCGGCGGGACTGTCTTTAATAAATCTGGATAATATTAAGAGAATAGAAGTTCTTAAAGGTGCGGCATCTTCATTATATGGTTCGGGTGCTGCAGGCGGAGTTATTAATCTTATAACAGATGATGTAAGTTATAATAAAAATTTTAAATATGGTGTTTCTATTTCAAATAATTTAAGAAGCGTTAATAAAGGAAGTTATGGCGGAATAAATCTTTATATAAAAAACAATTACTTGTATGCAAACCTCAGCGGTTCAATGGAATATGCGGGCAATACTCAAACACCGATAGGAGTTTTACCAAACAGTCAGTACAGAACAAGAAGCATTTCTTTTGCTTCGGGATTGAAATTATTGCCAAACCACGAGCTAAAAATTAATTATCAGAATTATGAAGCAAATGATACAGGATTGCCGGGAGGAAATTCGCTCTTCCCTTCTTCTGCAAAGGTAACATATAAAGAAGCTCAGAGAATCCTTTACAGTGCAGAATATGATATTAAAAATATTTCATTGAGTCTTACAGGTTTGTCTTTAAAATATTTTCACCAGGAAATAGAACGTGATGTTGAAAATATTCCCAACACTGTTACATTAATAAGTGGCAGTCCGGCAAAAAGAGTCATTGCACAATCTGTTACCCCGAACGGAGATCACAAAACAAATGGTTTACAGTTAACCGGGAATTGGGTGCTCGCAGAAAATTATTTTCTTGCTACCGGAATTGAATTCTGGCAGAGAAACTTACTGACAACGAGAGAGAAAAATATCTTAACTCAAATCCTAAGCGAAGATGGAAACAGTGTTGTAAGTGAGACAAATAAAATCATAGGAGAAAAACCTATTCCAGATGCTTACTTTAACAGCACGGGAATTTTTGTTCAGAATGAAGTCTCTTTTCTAAATAACAAATTGAAATTAGATTTTGGCGGCAGATTTGATTTCATCAACATAAAAAATGATGAAGTTAAAAATCCTCTGTATGAAATAACAAACGGTGTTAGAAATGATAATCATTCCAGCCAAACTATAATCTGGAATTCCGGTAAGGCTGAAAACAAATCGTGGAGCGGGAATATTGGTTTACTTTATAAATTAACTGAAGAACTCGATTTAACATTCAATACTGGAAGATCATTCAGATCACCATCTTTAGAAGAAAGATTTGAATTTATAGACCAGGGAAGCTTAGTAAAACTTGGTAACGCCGATTTAAAACCGGAAGAAGGCTATTTCTTTGATCTCGGAGAGAGATTGTGGAATAAGAGATTATCATTAAGAACAAATGTCTTTCTAAACTTGTTCAATAATCTTGTTGCAGAAACATCCGGGGCGTTTGAAGGCAGGCCAGCGCTTGTCAAAAATAATATTGGCGAAGCAAGGTTGTACGGCTTTGAATTCTTCAGTGAATACAATCCATTTAGTGATTTGTTTTTTTACACCACTGTATCTTACGTAAGAGGCGAAGACACAAAAAACAATTTGAATCTTCCTTTAATACCGCCACTTAATGGCAGACTAGGATTCAGATTTCCAATATTTAATTATTTAAACCTCGATTTAAACACAACATTTGTTTCTAAACAAGATAAAATTGCAGAAGGTGAAAAAGTAACTCCGGGTTATGTTTTGTTAAACGCATCGATCGCTTCAGACAAATTCAGAGTTGGAGAAATTAATTTACAGGCAGTTACCGGTATAGAAAATATTTTGGATAAAACATACAGAGATCATCTTTCAACAAACAGAGGTTTAATAGATATTGAACCGGGAAGAAACATTTTTCTTAAGTTAAGATTATCCTGGGATAAAAAATAATTATGGAATGGTTTGCACTCGCTTTTACTTCCGCTTTGCTTTCAGCCGGTTCTTCTCTTTGTGAAAAGAAAGTTCTCTTCAAACTTAGTGCTTTAGAATTTTCATTCGTTGTTTCAGTCTTAATATTAATTTTTACAATTCCCTTCTTCTTCTTTATCGACTACTCAACGATTTCTTTTCAAAGTATGTGGATTTTGTATCTTAAAACTCTCTTGAATTCATTTGCTTTTCTTTTTGTAATGCTTGTGCTAAAAAATCTAGAAATAAGTGAAGCACTTCCATTAATGATTTTAACTCCGGCATTCGTAGCAATTTTTGCTTTCATTATTATTGGTGATGAACTTTCCTCTAAAGAAGTCGGTGGTATTGCTTTATTTATTATTGGAACATACCTGCTGGAAAATGCAGGAAAGAAAAAGCTTGTTTATCCTTTCAAAGTTTTGATAAAATCTAAAAGTCATTTTTATGTTTTGATAGCTCTTCTTCTATTTACTGCAACTTCAATAATGGATAGATTTTTAGTTACCGATTTGAAACTTTCTGTAAATACTTTTATGGGTTTCCAGCATATTTTTTATGCTATTAATTTCCTAATACTATATTTGATAAAGGAAAGGAAATTATCGGTTGAAAAAAATATCTTAAATAATTCTTTATTCTTATGGATAATTTTGATAGCCATTCTAACGGTTGGTTACAGGTATACACAAATTCTAGCTGTTACTCTTGCGCCGGTTGCATTAATTATTGCAGTGAAAAGAATATCAGTTTTCTTTAGTGCTATAGCCGGGGGAAAAATATTTAATGAAAGAAATCTCTTACAAAAAAGTATTGCAACAGCAATAATGATTGCCGGTGCAATATTGCTGCTGAAGTAATATTAATTTGTGCCGTAATAAGAAAAATCAAACAAATTAGTTTGCTAAATAACAAGATTATGTATTTACTAAGCAATTTTTGTATTTAGAAATCCTTTTTATCAAAAGAGAGAAAAAAATTTAGTTTTCAAAATTTACCCTTCGAAATTTTACAACTGCATCATCTTTTCTTTTTCATTTAATGGCACTCGTTATGAATAACTGTTTATTCAATTTTTGAGACTCTTATGTACAATAAAATATTTTCAAAATATAAACGCGGAGACAAGAGCAGCTTAATTCCTTTGCTGCAGGACGTTCAGGATAAACATAATTATCTTCCTGAAGATGCCCTTAGAGAAATTTCTGAATTTTTGGATATCGCTTTAAGCAGAGTTTATGGAGTTGCAACTTTTTATAATCAATTTAAACTGAATGCTCCCGGAGAAAACATAATTAAAGTTTGCCGTGGAACCGCATGCCATGTTAAAAAAAGTGCAAACATTCTTTTCAATATAGAAACTACTCTTAAAGCAAAAGCAGGTCAAACAACAAGAGATAAAAGATTCACGATCGAAGTTGTTAATTGCATAGGAGCATGCAGTATTGCGCCGGTTATAACAATTAACCAGGATTATCATGGACGCATAGCTGTTAAAGATGTATCAAAAATATTAAAATCATACACCGGGAAAAAAGATATTAAATCTAAAGGGGAAGTCCTACCGCCTTTAGCAGGAGAAGCTTTGACACAATGAATTCTTACTTTGGAAAATGTTGTGATGAATGCTGGCATAGCAGCGAGAAACCATGTGAGATGTTCGTTCAGTGTTGCACCGAGGGACCTCTTTGCCATCATAATGAAGAATGTGCCGAAAAAAGAAAATCACTTGGTAAAAAATTAAGATACGAAGAAAACGAAGTTCCTATAATTTTTATTGGAATGGGAACTTGCGGACTTGCAGCCGGGGCTCAGAAAGTTGAGGAAACTATAAAAGCTGAACTATCCAAACTAAGTATAGATGCTTTAATAGTTCCGACAGGATGCATTGGCTACTGTGCTAAAGAAGTGATAGTCGATATTAAACTTCCCGGACACGATAGAATTTCTTACTGCGAAATAACACCCAAAATTGTTCCCCAGTTTATCAAAACTACTCTTATAGATAAAACGATATTTAAAGAAAATCTCCTCGGCACTTTTGGCGAAGCAAAAGAAGATTTGCCGGCACTGAAAGATCATTCTTTTTTCAAACATCAGCTTAAAGTTGTTCTGGAAAATTGTGGAATAATTAATCCCGATTCGATTGATTGTTACATCGCAAACGGAGGTTTCAAATCTTTAGACAAAGTCTTAAGAGTAACGACGTCTGAAGATTTAATAAAAGAAATTATTGAAAGTGGTTTAAGAGGGAGAGGTGGAGCCGGATTTCCGACAGGGAAAAAATGGGATTTAGCTTTTAAACAAATAAGTCCTAAAAAATATATCATCTGTAATGCAGACGAAGGGGATCCCGGTGCTTTTATGGATCGCTCTGTTTTGGAAAGTGATCCTTTCAAAGTAATCGAGGGAATGATTATCGGAGCTTATGCAATAGGAGCAGATAAAGGATATATTTATTGCCGAGCCGAATATCCTCTTGCAATCACAAGGTTGGAAAACTCGATTGAGCAATGTAAAAAATATGGTTTGCTTGGTAACAATATTCTCAACAGCGATTTCTCTTTTGATCTTGTTGTTAAAAAAGGTGCCGGCGCTTTTGTGTGCGGTGAAGAAACCGCACTTATCGCTTCCATCGAAGGAAAGAGAGGAATGCCACGACCAAGACCTCCTTTCCCTGTTGTATCCGGCTTATTCGGCAAACCAACTGTAATTAATAATGTTGAAACTTTTGCAAATGTATATTCTATAATATCAAAAGGAGCCGGATGGTTTTCTTCAATCGGAACCCAAAACAGCAAAGGCACTAAAGTTTTTGCTTTAAGTGGAAAAATTAATAACACAGGTCTTGTTGAAGTTCCGATGGGAACTACTTTGAAAGATGTTGTTTTCCTTATAGGCGGTGGAGTTCCTTATAAAAAGAAATTTAAAGCCATTCAAATTGGCGGACCTTCCGGCGGATGTTTACCTGAAGGTGTAATCACAACTCCCGTCGATTATGAATCGTTAAAAGAAGTTGGGGCGATGATGGGATCAGGAGGATTTGTTGTGATGGATGAAGATACTTGTATGGTCGATATCGCTAAATACTTTTTAACTTTTATCCAGAGCGAGTCCTGCGGAAAATGTGTTCCTTGCAGAGAAGGAACAAAAAGAATGCTCGAAATTATTGAGAGAATTCCTGAAAGCTATAAAAACACAAAAAAGAAAACCGATCAGCTTCAAAGATTTAAAGGTGTAATTCATTTAAGAAGATTAGCAGAAGTTATAAAAGATACTTCTCTTTGCGGGCTAGGGCAATCGGCTCCAAATCCGGTTCTTTCAGGATTGAGATATTTTAAAGAAGAATATGAAGAACATTTATTTGAAAGACATTGTGAAGCGGGTGTTTGTAAAGAATTGCTTTACTATACAATTGATAATTCTCTCTGCACAGGCTGCGGTGTTTGCTTAAGAAAATGTCCGGTCGAAGGTATAGCGGGAGAAAAAGGTCACGCTCATTACATATTAGAAGAAAAGTGCATTAAGTGCGGAATGTGCTTGGATGCGTGTCGTTTTAATGCAGTAAATGTAAACTAAGATTGAAGATAAAAAATGATTCAGCTTACAATAAATAATATTAAAATAAATGCGGAAGAAGGAATAACAATTCTGGAGGCTGCAAAATCAGTTGGAATAAATGTTCCTACACTTTGTCATCTGCAAGGTTTAATCCCTCTTGGTTCCTGCAGAATTTGTTCTGTGGAAGTTGAAGGACAGAGAAATCTTGTCCCTTCTTGTTCTTTTCCTGTTTTTGATGGAATGGTTGTGGAAACAAATTCTCAAAGAGTAAGAAGAGCAAGGAAAACTATTATTGAACTTCTTGTCGAAAACCACCCACAGGATTGTCTTGTTTGTGTAAGAAACAAAACATGCGAACTCCAGGAATTTGCAGAAAGATATGGCGTTAGAGAACACAGGTATACCGGAGAAAAAAAATCTCATGCTATCGATATTTCGAGTCCGGCAATTGAAAGAGATCCGGCTAAATGTGTTTTGTGCGGGAGATGTGTAAGAATATGTCATGACATTCAAAAAATAGGCGCCATAGATCTTACACGCAGAGGATTTTCAAGTATTGTAACAACACCTTTTAACCAGGGACTCGGTATAAACGATTGTATTCTTTGCGGGCAATGTGTTATTGAATGCCCGACTGCCGCATTAAGAGAAAAAAGTTCTCTTAAAGAAGTCACCAGTGCTCTTAACAACAAAAACAAATATGCGGTTGTACAAATCGCACCCGCAGTTCGTGTAACTATAGGTGAAGAATATAATATGCAACCGGGAATCGATGTAACAGGAAAAATAGTAACCGGTTTAAAACGTCTCGGTTTCTGGAAAGTTTTTGATACAAACTTTGCTGCAGATTTAACAATTAAGGAAGAAGCTCATGAATTTATTGAGAGATTAAATAATGATGGAAAACTTCCAATGTTTACAAGCTGCTGCCCCGCTTGGGTAAAATATGTAGAACAAAGAACTCCCGAATTAATTGAGAATATTTCTTCCTGCAAGTCTCCTCACGAAATGGAAGGAAGCATAATAAAAACTTATTACGCAAAAAAGATGGGTGTTAATCCAAAGGATATTTTTGTCGTTTCAATTATGCCCTGTACTGTAAAGAAATATGAATCGACAAGACTCGAGCTTTCCGAGAACAGTTTGCCCGATGTTGATGCTGTTTTGACAACGAGAGAGCTTGTAAGATTATTTAAACTTGCCGGAATTGATTTTGATGAACTTCACGAAAGTCAGTTTGATAATCAACTCGGAGAATCAACAGGCGCCGCAGCAATATTCGGTACAAGCGGCGGAGTAACGGAAGCGGCTTTAAGAACTGCTTACAATGAAATAACAGGCGAAGAATTAAATGAACTCAGCTTTGAATCAATACGTGGTTCTGAAGGAGTAAAAGAAGCCGAAGTAATAATTAACGGGACTAAAATCAATGTCGCTGTCGTTAATGGTATCGGTAATGTAAAAGAGATAATAAATGATGTTAAAAACGGCAAATCAAAATATCATTTTATAGAAGTAATGAGCTGCCCGGGCGGCTGCATTAATGGCGGTGGTCAGCCGATACACAGGAAACGTGAAAAAATAGTGAAGAGAAGAGAAGCTTTGTACGGTATAGATTTCAATAAACCGAAAAGAAAATCTTATGAGAATGAATCAATTAAAACTCTTTATAAAGAATTTTTAATTGAACCCGGTTCCCATATTTCTCATAATATTTTACATACAAAATATTTCAACAGGAAAAAGAGCACAAAATTATTTAGTGATTAAAATTTATCGGACACAATTTAAAATGAAAGTGAAAAAATAAAATGACTAATGAATTGAAAAAATTATTATTAGTGGATGACGATCCTGATCTTCTTGAAGAATATAAATTGCAATTCAAATCCAAAGGATATATTGTTTTTACAGCAGAAGATATTGAAAACGGCTGGGAATTATTTCAGGTTGAAAAACCGGTTGCTGTTGTAGTAGGATTAATAATGGAAGAATATGACAAAGGTTTCGTACTTTGCCATAGAATAAAAAAAGATAGCTGGGGGAAAAATATCCCGGTGTTTCTTCTTACTGCAGCAACATATGCAACAGGTTTTAAATTCAGTTCATCTACATCGGAAGAAAAAGAATGGATTAAATGTGAAGAGGTTATAAACAAACCCGTTAGTGTTGATGACTTAATTGGAAGAATTGAAAACTATTATAAAAAGCAGCAAGCTGAAATACCAGCTTAAAAATATTACTTGCGGTACATAATATTTTAGTCTTTAGAAATTGAAAGTGTACAGAATTTCTTTACTTTGTTATACTCTGTCTCAGAGAACTATTACAGTAAATAACATATATAGCAAATAAAGAATTAGCCAACCAAAGACTACAAATACCAGGAACCAGACCATATTATAGTCCAGAAACTTTTCTTTTAGCTGGTGTAGTGTCATAATATTTTCTCCTAGTAAGTTTCTTTGTTGAATATCTCTACACAGTGAGACAATTTATATACCACCTGATATTTATTAAGATATAAACGATTTTGAAAGGTATCATTTCTTCATTTCTCAAAAACGATAATCAAAAAATTTATTTATCGAAATTAAGAAAGCCTTCGCTCCTTTTTCGGCTGATTAAAGCTAATTCAATAAATAAAGAAAAAAGATAATGTTGGAATAAAGATTGTATAAATGATAAAGAGTTTAATGAATTATACTGGTAAAGACTTAATTAAATCTAAGAGAACAAAAGGAACTTTCACAATGAACGGAATGAATTTATCACTTGTAGATGATGACCCCGAACAGAAAAAAAAGAAACGTTCCGCAAGCGTAGAAATTGATGGAGAACTTTGCAAAGAGTGTCTTCTATGTATCGAAGCTTGTACACCCGATGTTCTGAAAATATCACAGAAATTGAATAAGCAGGGATATCATTCCGTTGAATATATTGGTGAAGGTTGTACCGGTTGCGGTGTTTGTTTCTATGTTTGTCCTGAACCCGGAACAATAAAAGTTTACAAAAAGATCAGCGTATCTTAATATTAGAAAATTTTATGTCAAAGTTATTTATAAAAGGAAATGAAGCAGTTATAAGAGGAGCGATTCTCGCAGGCTGCAGATCATATTATGGTTATCCAATTACACCGGCAAGTGAAATTGCTGAAGCTGCAGCAAAGTATTTCCCTTTAGTCGGAGGCATTTTCCTTCAGGCTGAAAGTGAAGTCGGTGCAATAAACATGACTTACGGAGCTGCATCATCCGGGCAAAGAGTTATGACAGCTTCATCGGGACCCGGCATAAGTTTAAAGCAGGAAGGTATCTCTTATTCGGCAGGTTCGGAATTACCAATTGTTATTGTTGATATTATGAGAGGCGGCCCGGGACTCGGCAATATCGCTCCGGAACAAAGTGACTATAATCAAATAGTAAAAGGCGGAGGACATGGAAACTATAAGCTAATTGTTCTCGCTCCTAATTGTGTTCAGGAAATGTGTGATCTTACAATGTTAGCTTTTGAACTTGCAGACAAATACCGCAATCCTGTTGTGATACTCGCCGACGGATTTATTGGTCAGATGATGGAACCTGTTGAATTGCCTGAGCCTGTCAAAAATATTCCTTCAAAGAATTGGAAAGTAGATGGCACTAAGGAAACAAAAGACAATCTTATAACTTCTATTTATCTCGATGAGAATGATCTTGAAGATCATAATATAAAACTCCAGGTAAAATACAGAAAGATCCAGGAAACCGAAGCAAGGGTTGAAGAGATACAAACTGAAGATGCAGAAATAATTTTAATCGGTTATGGAATTGTTTCAAGAATTCTTCAATCAGTTGTTGAAGAAGCAAGAGCAGAAGGAATAAAAGCAGGTTTGTTAAGACCTATAAGCCTATTCCCTTTCCCTAAGAATGAAATTAATAAACTAGCTGAAAAAGCACAGGTATTTTTTGTCTGTGAAATGAGTAACGGACAAATGGTTGATGATGTAAGACTTGCGTTGAATGGAAAATGCCCCGTTAAATTTTATGGCAGGATGGGCGGCATTGTACCGGGAACACAGGAGATTTTAAATAAAGTAAGAATACTCGCAACATCGTTACAAAACCATGGCGAGTACACAGAAAATCTAAGCGAATCTTTTATTAAAGCCTAAGAAGAAAAATGGTAAGAGATATTTTAGAAAAACCGGGATCGTTTTACAAAGAGTTTATCAGGAAGGCTGGGACTAATAAACTTACAACTCACTATTGCCCCGGCTGTGGCCATGGAGTAATTCATAAGTTAATAGCAGAAGCAATGGACGATTTCGGAATAGGCGATATTTCTGTTGTAATCAGTCCGGTCGGTTGTTCAGTCTTTGCTTATTATTACTTTGATTGTGGAAATGTTCAGGCACCGCATGGACGCGCACCTGCAGTTGCAACCGGAGTAAAAAGATCACTTCCTAATTCTATCGTTATCAGTTATCAGGGAGACGGTGATCTTGCAGGCATTGGCGGAAACGAAATACTTCATGCCGCAAACCGGGGCGAAAATTTATCGGTATTTTTTGTTAACAATGCAATCTATGGAATGACCGGTTCGCAAATGGCTCCTACAACCTTAATCGGTCAAAGAACAACAACAACTCCTTACGGCAGAAGTGCTCAGAATGAAGGTTACCCTATTAAGATTTGTGAATTACTCTCAACACTTGAAGCACCGGTTTACATAGAAAGAGTTGCAATAAGTGATACAAAGAATGTAATGAAAGCCCGTAAGGCTATTCGTAAAGCTTTGCAAAACCAGGTTGAGAATAAAGGATTTTCTATGGTAGAGATTCTTTCTCCTTGTCCAACAGGTTGGGGTTTAACTCCCGTTGATGCTAAAAAATGGGTTGATGAAGTTTTAAGCAAGAATTTTCAGCTTGGAGTATTTAAGGATAAAACAAAAGAACCTGGCATTTCTATGAATTCTGCAAAAGAATTCGATCCTGAAGAAGTTAAAAAAATTATTTTTGAAAATACTCAGAACGGTTCCGCAGTAAAATTCAGCAAATCGGATGTAGAACTTAAATACCAAAATCCAAGAATAAAAGTTTCAGGTTTCGGCGGACAGGGAATTTTGTTCCTCGGCCAGTTGCTTGCAAAGAGCGCAATGATGTCGGGATACCATACCACCTGGCTTCCTTCTTACGGACCTGAAATGCGAGGAGGAACTGCAAATTGTCACGTGAGTATTTCCAATAAAAGAATTGGTTCCCCACTTGTAACAGAAAGTGATGTTTTGATTGCAATGAATTTACCTTCGCTCGATAAGTTTGAAAACAATGTTAGAAAAGACGGATTAATTTTAGTTAACAGTTCTCTAATAGGAAGAAACGTAAAAAGAAGCGATGTAGAAGTTCTTTACATCCCTGCAACTCAAATAGCTGATGAAATAGGAAATACTAAAGTTGCAAATATCGTAATGGTCGGGGCTTATGTAGCACAAACAAAAATTCTTTCTGCTGAATCTGTCCTTTATACTTCGAACTATTCAGTTAAAAAGAAAGAATTTCTGAAAGCAAATGAAGAAGCGTTCCGCAAAGGAATGGAATACGTTATCAATTATAAAAGAAAATCGAACAAAGAGTTTGAGACAGTAATTTTTTAATTAACCCTAAATAATAAAAAACTAATAGGAGAAAACAATGGCACTAATGATAACTGAAGATTGCATTAACTGTAATGCTTGTGTTGATGAATGTCCAAACGATGCAATCTCAGAAGGTGAAAGCGTATATGTTATAAATGCAGACTTATGTACAGAATGCGTTGGATTTTTTGATGACCACCAGTGTGTTAACGTTTGCCCGGTAGAAGGAACGATTATACCTGATCCTGATCACCAGGAAACAAGAGAAGAACTCTTAGCAAAGAAAGAAAGCCAAGCAGGATAAAACTGCAATTAGATAATTAGAAATGCCAGGTTTAAAAAATCTGGCATTTCTACAAAACCCTGAAGGAGTATAACTATGGGGAACATTACTTTTAGAACAAGTCTGTATCTCCTAATACTTTTAATTTCACCAGGTATCCTTTTCGCACAAACAATAAATTTTCAAACTATACCAAGCGATAAAATGCAATTTGGTTTTAGTTTCGATAAACCATTTTATCCCCACAACACTAATATGTCCGTTCTATCCGGAGTTTACCAATTGTCTTTTAATATTCCCGTAAGTTCAAAACTGAATATGATAGGCAGTGTTCCTTTTATAAGTACTAAATACGAGATTGATTACGGATTGATTAAATATAAATATGATAAAAGCGGGTTCGGTAATATTTTTATAGGGGCACAAACTAATCCTGGAATTATGGATAACGGCAAATCAATCATTTCGTTCGGATTGTTTTTACCCACTGCGGAAGAACAAATAGCTTACAATGGACTATACATAAATTATTATGATATTCAAAAATATATTCCAAATTCTCTTGGTTTATATTTTAATTATGCCTACTTCAAAGTCAATAATGAAGGATTTAATTATGGACTCGAGGTTGGACCGAATGTTCTGATTCCGACTGAAGGGAAAAATTCAGAAGCAGAATTATTTATCCATTATGGAGTTAATGCCGGCTACCAGGTAAATAAATTATTGTTTAATGCTGAGTTTTTCGGTATTGCTATAATAAGCCAGCAGGTAGATAATTTCGGCGACAGGCTTATTAATCTTCTCGGCTTTGGAGCTCAATGGAAAGAAAGCAGAATAACTCCAAAAATATTTTACAGGATTTATTTAAGAGAAGAAATGCGGAATGTTATTGATGGTGTTTTAGGAGTTGGAGTTACCGTATCAATCAACTAAAACATAGATTTTTACAAAACAAATGCAACAACCAATCTTAACAGGCAAAGATCAATTCCCATCCGAAGAAATAATTTTTTCACATATCGGGAAAAATAAAACACTTTGGCAATCTCTCTTCCAATACATTCTCACAAATTATCCTGATATTTCTGAACAATGGAGATATTATAACGACGGCAAAAGCTGGCTGATGAAAGTTACAAGAAAGGCTAAAACAATTTTCTGGCTTTCTCTCATTGAAAATACTTTCAGAATAACTTTTTATTTTACAGATAGAGCAGAAGGAGCTATAAACAAAAGCTCCATTTCTGATGAGTTAAAAAAGCAATTTATAGATGGAAAGCACTATGGCAAGATACGCGGGCTTACAATTACTTTTAAGAATAAAAAAGATGTTGAATATGCGAAGGCTTTAATGGAAATTAAGCTTAGTATTAAATAATAAATCAAAAAGAAAAAATTTGAGAAAATTATATCATATTCAAATTTTTGTTATCCTCTTTTTATTCAATTTCGTAACGTACGCAGCAACGATTAAAGGAACCGTCACAGATTCCAGAACAGGTGAACCATTAGCTGGAGCAAATGTTGTTATTATGGGCACACATATAGGTGCTGCTACCAACAACGAGGGTTTTTATATCATTAAAAATTTGACACCGAGGAAATATATAATTAAGACAAGTTTCATAATTTATAAGTCTCACATAGATAGTGTAAATATTACAGGACATGATGAAGTCATTGAATTAAATATTAAACTTAAATCACCTATTATCGATTTAGATTCGGTTTCGACTCCCGCTTTAGAAAGCTATCATAAAAAACTTCAGGAATTGAACGAAATTAAACCTGTCATGTCAATCAATATTGATAGTATGATATTTTCAAATAATTTTTTAACAGCTTACTTTTCAATGACAAATAACATAGATGATTCTTTTTACATATTTAAAAATTATCGTTGTTATAGTGTAATAAAACCGGTTATTACTGATAATAATGGTAAACTGCTTAAACGAAATATAGCTTTGATGGATTGTATGGGTGAAAAAACTTGCCCGGATTCCGGAGACTTAATATTAATTAAACCTGGAGAAACCATACATTATCCTGTAACAAAATTAGAATTTTACAATTTCAGTGTTTTTCCCAAAGGTAAATATTCAGTAAAAATAAAATATGAGTGTAAAAAGCCGGAAGAGATTAATACATTTTATTGCGGAGGTTCTTCTATACAAGTTTTGATAACTGGTTTGAGAGGAACATATATTTCCTCAAATTCATTTGAATTTATTAATCAATAAATTCACTATAGCATAATACTTTTAATGAATAAAAAATAAAGAGAACCAAAACGAACACCACCGACTCAACCTCAAAAGGAATAAGAACTCTTAAAATATCTCTCGCAGGATTATTACTTACTGCAATATTCCAGGTAGTAATAGTTGTAATAAGCGGAAGCACCGCACTGCTTGCAGATACAATTCACAATTTTGCAGATGCACTCACATCGATTCCATTGTGGGTTGCATTTGCATACAGCAGGAGAAAACCAACCCGCTCTATGACTTACGGCTACGGCAGACTCGAAGATATTGCCGGAATAATAATTATCGTAATTATACTCTTCAGTGCAATAGTAGCACTTTATGAATCGATATTGAAATTTGTTAATCCGGGGGAAATTCAAAAAACCGGCTGGGTAATGGCTGCTGCAATAATCGGTTTCATTGGAAATGAAATTGTAGCACACTACAGGATAAACACAGGTAAAGAAATAGGAAGCGCAGCTCTTGTTGCAGATGGAAAACACTCAAGAATAGATGGACTAACATCACTCGCTGTTTTCTTTGCAGCGTTAGGAGTTATGCTCGGTTATCCGGTTGTCGATCCTATCGCAGGGGTTTTTATTTCAATCTTTATCTTCTGGATTGTAGTTGGTGCAACAAAAGATATCTTCAAAAGAATACTGGATATAGTTGATCCTGAACTCATAGATAAAATTGAGGGAATTACTTCATCTATGGAAAAAGTTAAAAGTGTTCATGATGTAAAAGCAAGATGGATCGGACACAGTTTAAGAGTGGATATAAGTATTGCGGTAAATGAAAGTTTATCAGTACGAGAAGGTCATAACGTTGCAGTATGCGTACAGCGTAAGTTGATTCATGAAATTCCACATTTAGAAAATGTTACAATTCACGTCGATCCGGAAAGTGAGATTGGGGAGATAAAACATTCAAATATTTAAGTCAAAAAGACATCGATGTTTTTATTAACTTCTTCATCAGACAGAAACTTCCCATTTTTTATTTGTTCCTTAGCTTCTCTAATAGCTAATTTTTGTTCATCGTTTAGTTTATAAATTTCCAGGTCCTCAGTTTCAATTTCTAAAAGGCGGTAAACTTCTTCAAGTATGACTTGGTTTTCAGTCTTTTGAATCTTATCTATTAATCTTTTTTTTAGATCCGGGGTAGTCATAAGTTATTTAGTGTTTAGAAATAGGTGTGAATGAGTTTTTCTAATTTAGACCTATCCATTAGTTCTATATCATTTGAATTCGCCAGTTCAATAGCAGAGCGAGTAAATTCACTATTTGTAATTACAATTCCTCTTTCAGCATTGTAATGCTTTATCGCAGCGACTATTTCTTGTATGGCTTTATTATTTACCTTATTAGAATATCTCTTAGCTTGAACAACAATTTTTTCTCCAAACTTAGTAATAATCAAATCTGCTCCTTGATCACCTGACAGTTTAGTGTGTTCAACCTTATATCCCATTTTTTCAAAAAGAGTCTTTAAAAAACGCTCAAATTTATAAACTGTAATTAGGTCTATATTTTGTATCGTAATAGAAGAAAAATTTTCAGACTCTAACTTTTTTTTAAAATATTTGAGTTCTATGTCTTTTTTAGTTTTCTTAATTTTCTCTGTTATTTGTTCTTGATCGAAATGTATTTTATTCTCTATCAACAGATCTTTAAATAAGTTAAGATATTTTAGATAATCTTCACCATATATTTCTATTAAATTTCTATTATAGTCTTCTAAAGTATTGGGTTTATTATTGAGTATCCTTGTTTTGAATTCCTCATAATTCTGTTTATTTGCTTCTTCTGTAATTAGTTGGTCTAATTCTTTATCACTAAACACCATACCTTTTTCAGAAATCAAATCTTTTAATTTGTTAAATTCATCGTTATCATAATTAACACTTTTATACCTTACAACGAAACCCCTGATATATTTATAATCATTAGTTGAAATCAATTTACTTTTCTTACGATTAAATTCTTCCAATTCAATTTTTTTTTGTTCTAATTCAATTTTTCGTTGTTTTATTCTATTATTTACAGAGAATAAGTAAACTATTATCCCAAAAATTAGTACAATAAAAAAAGAAAGAAGATCAGTCCTAATCCAATATATTGCTATAATTACTATTAAGACTATTCCGATAAATATTAAACACCCATTTGTTGAGCGTCCCATTTTTGAATCTATTTAAATGTTATTAAAAAGATGCTGAAACAAGTTCAGCATGACAAATTACATTAAACAGGAACATTCTTCAAAAATCTTTCTGTAATAAACTTGTCCAAATCTTCTCTGAAATTAGGATGAGCAATATCAATTAATTCCTTAGCACGCTGCCTTACATTCTTACCGTAGAGATCGGCTATTCCATATTCTGTTACAACATAATGAACATCCCCGCGTGATGTTGTAACTCCCGCACCTTGTGCTAAATAAGGAACGATTTTCGAAATCTCTCCGTTTTTTGCAGTGGAAGGCATAGCAATTATTGGTTTTCCCCCTTTGCTTCTCGAGGCGCCTCTTATAAAATCGAGCTGACCACCGAAGCCGCTGTAATACATTGGACCGATAGAATCGGCACAAACCTGTCCCGAAAGATCGATCTCAATAGCAGAATTAATAGCAACCATTTTTTCATTTTGCGCAACTATAAAAGGATCATTCGTATAATGTGAAGGATGGAATTCCATCAAGGGATCGTTATCGATAAAATCAAAAAGCTTCCTTGTTCCCAACACAAATGAAGCAATAATTTTTCCCGGGTGTAGCGTTTTCTTTTCATTTGTCATCACCCCTTTCTCAACAAGCCCGATAACACCGTCGGAGAACATTTCTGTATGGATTCCAAGATTTTCTTTCCCTTCAAGGTGATTTAATACCGCTTCAGGTATTGCACCTATTCCAAGCTGGAGAGTAGAGCCATCTTCAATTAAAGAAGAAATATGCTTCCCTATTTTCTCCGAAACTTCCTGTTCCCCATCTAAATTATTCTTGTTTTCACGTTTTAACTCGTTAAGAGGCGCATCTACTTCAACACAGTAATCAATTTTATCTATATGAATAAAAGAATCGCCAAGAGTTCTTGGCATTTGAGTATTGATTTGTGCAATAATAGTCTTTGCTACTTCGGTGGCGGGCTTTGTGCATTCTATTCCAACACCAAAACTACAGTAGCCATACTTATCGGGAGGAGAAACATTTATCAGGGCTACGTCAATCGGAAGAATTCCTTTATAAAAAAGATGCGGAACTTCAAAAAGAAAAACAGGAGTGAAATCCGCTCTTCCTTCATTGACTGCTTTCCTTACATTTCCACCAATAAAAAGAGCATTATGCCTGAATTTTTTTTCCATTGAAGGATGTGAATAAGGAGAGATTCCAAATGTAAGAAGATGAATTACTTCAACATTTTCTAAGTTGTCCGAGTTTTCACACATCGCATTAAGAAGAACCTGGGGAGTTGCACAACCTGGATGAACATAAACTCTCATATTAGACTTTATAACCGAAACAGCTTGTTCAGGTGTGCAAACTTTAGAACGGTATGAATCTATCCACTTCATCTTTTATCCTGTTTACTCGCGATCGAGGTGCCAGTACTCCGGCGACCTCCATAAACTGGAAAGTATAAGCTCGCGTATATAGAAAAATTCTTTAGGCAATTTATCATAAAGTTTTGCAAAAAGTTCCTGGTGAGAAAGCATTTCTTTTTTCCAGGCTTCTCTGTCGATAGACATTACTTTACTAAACATCTGAGGTGTATATTCCTCGAGACCTTTCCAGTTTATATCATCATAAGTAGGAAACCTGCCTAAAGGACTTTCAACAGAGTGAGCTTTGCCATTGACCCTGTCGACAATCCATTTAAGCACTCTCATATTCTCTCCAAATCCGGGCCAAATAAATTTTCCGTTTTCATCTTTCCTGAACCAGTTAACACTGTAAATTCTCGGTGGAACTTTCAATTCTCTTCCAAATTGCAGCCAATGATTGAAATAATCTGCCATATGATACCCGCAGAAAGGAAGCATCGCCATCGGGTCCCTTCTTACTCTGCCTACTTCTCCGACAGCCGCGGCAGTTGTTTCAGAACCCATTGTCGCTGCCATATAAACACCGAAGTTCCAGTTGAAGGATTCATAGACGAGAGGAACTGTAGCGCTTCTTCTTCCTCCGAAAATAAATGCACTAACAGGAACACCGTCGGGATTTTCAAATTCAGAATCAATACAGGGACATTGGTTTATCGGTGCCGTGAACCGTGCATTTGGATGTGCAGCTGGTTTCCCACTTTCGGGAGTCCATTCGTTACCTCTCCAGTCAGTCAATTTAGGAGGCGGAGTTTCCGTCATTCCTTCCCACCAAACATCACCGTCTGGAGTAAGAGCTACATTCGTGAATATTGCATTCTCTCTTATAGAAGCCATAGCATTTGCATTTGATTTTTCCGATGTTCCGGGTGCAACTCCGAAAAAACCGGCTTCCGGATTTATAGCATAAAGTCTTCCATCTTTAGATTCTTTTATCCATGCAATGTCGTCACCTATAGTCGTAACCTTCCATCCATTAAAAGCTTTTGGTGGAATTAACATTGCAAAATTTGTTTTACCGCAAGCGCTTGGAAATGCAGCAGCAACATAAGTTTTTTCTCCCTCAGGAGATTCTACACCTAATACTAGCATGTGTTCAGCTAACCACCTCTCATCTCTAGCCATAGTTGAAGCTATCCTTAATGCAAAACATTTTTTACCAAGTAATGCATTACCTCCGTACCCACTGCCGTAAGACATTATCAATCTTTCTTCAGGAAAGTGAACTATATATTTATCCTCTTTATTACACGGCCATGGAACATCTTTAACACCTTGCTTTAACGGCATTCCTACAGAATGAAGACAGGGAACAAAATCTTTATCTCCAAGAATATCCAGAACCTTTTTTCCCATCCTTGTCATTATTCTCATATTAACAACTACATAAGCCGAGTCTGTAATTTCAACTCCTATATGAGAAATTGGAGAACCTAAAGGGCCCATGCTGAAAGGAATAACATACATTGTTCTTCCTTCCATACAGCCGTTGAAAAGTCCATTAAGTGTTGCTTTCATCTCGGCTGGTGCAACCCAATTATTTGTAGGACCGGCATCCTGCTTTCTTAGGCTGCAAATAAATGTTCTGTCTTCAACCCTTGCAACATCCGAAGGGTCTGAAAAAGCGAGGTAACTATTGGGTCGTTTTTTTTCGTTGAGTTTTAGAAAGGTTCCTGACTTAACAAGAAGACTACATAATTCATCATATTCTTCAAGCGAACCATCGCACCAATGCACATTATCCGGTTTGCAAAGAGAAATACAATCATCTACCCAATTCAAAAGTTTCAGATTTTTTACATAAGCAGGATTTTTCATTTTTCCCCTGTACTATTTGTACGCATATTTGAATAAAATTAGCGCTATATGTTTATAATGTTTAGCGATTTATGATTACTATATTTAAAGAACAAATGATAACTTTACAAATAAATATAAACTATTTTTTAATATCAAGAATGTAAAGACTCTTTTCTTGTTATTGAGACTAAAATGTATATATTGATTTTCTGATATACAAAATACAACCATGTATAATAAATACGAAAAGCACCATAAATATAAAAAAGCAGATGCTAGTTTCCCCTGTTTTATTTTAATTTCGCTTATTTCAATTTCAATCTTTTCACTACTGCCGGGATGCGGTAAATCTTTTTCAAAAGATGAAAAGATCAAATCTTCTTTTATACTTGTTAACCAAGATAGCTCCAGCGTAACTTTCCCCGATAATTTTAGTAATAAAGTAATAGTGATGGGATTTATTTATACGAATTGCCCCGACATTTGTCCTTTAACTGTTCATCATATGCAGCAAATACAGGAGAAGCTTAAGAAAGAAGGAAGGAACGATGTGGACTTTGTTGCTTTAAGTTTTGATCCTGACAGGGATAAACCTTATGTACTAAAAAAATATGCTGACGTTAGGGAAATTGATCTTTCCAATTTTGAATTTCTTACAGGAAATAAAACCGAGATCGATTCTCTTTTAAAAATTATGAATGTTTATGCTTTCCCCGGGGATACCACGAAAGGACCAAACGGAGAAAGTTTTTATTATATGACTCACACAGACAGGATAACTTTAATTGATAAAAATGGAAATATCAGGGAGGATTATTCGGGAAGTCATGTCGATATCAATATATTACTTGAAGATATTAAATCATTAATCTGAGGAACTAAAGTGAATATCTTATTTTTCTTTTTTCTCTTTCTGCTTTCAACTTCGGGAGATAATATCCAGGTTAAAGACGCATGGATAAGACCTGCAGATACCGGCATGAATAGCGCACTTTATTTTAAGATAGTTAATGAATCTGATAAAGCAGATACTCTTTACAAAGTAACATTAGAAGATGCAGGAATGGTTATGATACATGAATCTTATAAAAAAGGAGATATGATGGCAATGAGAATGGTAGATGATATTGTTATAAAGCCTCATTCAACTTTCGAATTAAAGCCGGGCGGTTTTCATATAATGTTGATGATGTTAAAAAAAGATTTAAAAAAAGATGACGAGAAAGAATTTGAACTTTATTTTAAATCAGGAAAAAAGATAAAAGAAAAAGCTTTAATAAAAGATATTTTTTAATCTCCCTTTCGCCTTGCCTAAACTATCTCGGCTTCCCTGTTTCTTTGGTATCGTCTTTCATAAAACAATCTCCCTATTTCCGCTCCAACAATAAAAACAACGGATGAATAATAAATCCAGAAGGCAATAACAACAGCAAGTGCATAAGCTCCATAAATTTTTCCAAAAGCAGCGTAATTGTGAAGGTAAAAACCGAATAGCTGCTTGGCTGCTTCCCATAAAAGTGCGGCCCAGAATGCACTAACCAATGTAGCTCTTTTCCCTATTTTTTTCAGGGGAACCGAAAAGTAAAGAACAACAAATACAATAAATATCAATGTAACCGATACAAGAGAAAGTAAAATTTGTTCAACTATGCCTGTTCTTAAAAAATTTAAGAATTCAATTTCATTGGCATATTGAAATATAAAATTAATAAAGGGGACAGAAATAGTAGTCGCAAAAAATATCAATAGAACCATAAGAACCAACGCAAAGTCTCGCAGCTTTCCAAGTATAACATTAACATCAATTTCAACACCGAAAACCCTGTTAAGAATTGTTCGCATACTGCTGAACAACCCGCTTGCGGCAAAGAGAAGCCCGAAACCACCAACGATTCCTGCAATAGTTTTGTACTGAATAAACTCATCGATTCTCTTGAACAAAATTCGTTTAGCAAAATCAGCATATTTAGTGTATGGAATTATCGCATCTATTAAAGTATTTATCTGGTATTGCACGCTTCCAGAATCAAGAATGCTTCCAAGTACTGCGAAAATTATTAATACAAAGGGAATGATACACACGAAAAGCGAAAATGCTAATCCGCCTGCAAGCAAAAACACATGATGATCATCAAAACATTTATATAATCCGCCGAAGTAATGTTTTGAAAATTCCTTTACTTTTCGAAATGAAGGTTTTAAGTTAAGAACAAACCGCAGCTTCCTGAAAGTTTTGTAAAGATTCGATCTTTTTATTTTCTCTAACAGCTTAGCCATTCATAATTCTGGAGATTGTGTTGAAGTAAAGATCAACAAGCTTATCTAAAGAAACACTAATTTTTTCATTAACTTTTAGTTGATTTCTGCATGTTCTTCCTAGAAAGGCAAATGATTGCCTTTTGGCTTTTAGTAATTCTTCAAACTCATTTTTACTATTTTGATTTATTGAAACGATTATCCTCGACTGGCTTTCTGAAAACAAAGAAAAATCTTCTCTCGTTTTTATAGGAATTGTAACCTCGGCTCCAATTGGATTTTTTTCATTAATAATACAACATTCGGCAAGAGCACAAATAATTCCACCTTCAGAAATATCATGGGCAGAAAAAATTAATTTTTTTTCTATTAACTCCAATACGGAATCATGCAATTTCTTTTCAACATTCAGATCGAGTTTGGGAGAATCTCCCACAACTTTATTATAGATCACTTTTAAATACTCGCTCCCACCAAGTTCTTCAAAATCTTCACCGAGTATATAAATCAAATCTCCTTCATTCTTAAAAAAAGAAGTAGTCACTTTTTCAAGTCCTTCAACTAGTCCAACCATCCCTATAGTTGGAGTTGGATAAACTGCAGTATTTGGTGATTCATTGTAAAAACTAACGTTACCACCGGTAACAGGAGTATCAAAAAATCTGCAGGCTTCTCCCATCCCTTCAATTGCCTGCTTGAATTGCCAGTAAATTTCCGGTTTATAAGGATTACCAAAGTTTAAGCAGTTTGTAACTCCAAGAGGAACTCCGCCGGAACAAACAATATTTCTCGCAGCTTCTGCAACAGCAATCTTAGTTCCCTCTCTCGGATTAAGATAAACATATCTTCCATTGCAGTCAGTCTTCATAACAAGAGCTTTATCAGTATCTTTAAGATAAACAACCGCGGCATCGCATCCCGGCCCAACAACTGTATTTGTTCTAACCATAGAATCATACTGTTCATAAACCCATTTTTTTGAAGCAATGTTAGGCGAAGAAAAAACTTTTTCAAAAATTTCAGCCAAATCTTTCGGTTGTGGAAGAGAAAAAAAATCAAACGCTTTTATTGATTTAAGATATTCCGGTTCTTTTGTCTCACGGGTATAGACAGGCGCACCACCCCCGAGCACTAATTCATAAGGAGGAATTTCTGCTTTTAGTTCTCCATCTCTATAAATTTTAAGAAGTGGTTCATCGGTAACATCACCGGCAATTTCACAATTCAGATCCCACTTTTCAAAAACTTCTTTTACTTTATCTTCATAACCGGGTTTTACAACACAAAGCATTCTTTCCTGGCTTTCAGAAAGCATAATTTCATAAGCTGTCATTCCATCCTCTCTCAACGGGACTTTATTGAGATCGACAATCATTCCCGATTCGCCTTTAACGCTCATCTCGCTCGTGGAGCAAGCTATTCCGGCAGCGCCCATATCCTGTATTCCGATAAGCCATCCGTTCCTGATAATTTCAAGAGAAGCTTCCAATAAAAGTTTTTCTGTAAAAGGATCTCCAACCTGAACGGAGGGACGTTTCGACTCAGACTTTTCTGAAATCTCCTCTGAAGCAAAAGTGGCACCATGAATTCCATCTCTTCCTGTCGAGGAACCAACAATCATAACTTTGTTTTTATTTCCTTTGGCAACTGCACTTGCTACATGCTCTTTCTTAACTATTCCAACAGCCATTGCATTTACAAGAGGATTATCCTGGTAAGATTCATCAAAGTAAACTTCACCGGCAACTGTAGGAACTCCAAAGCTATTTCCGTAATCACCGATTCCTTTTACAACACCTTCAAATAAAAATCTTGTTCTTGCATTTTTAAGAGAACCAAAGCGAAGTGAATTTAAAGAAGCAATTGGGCGTGCACCCATTGTAAAAACATCGCGCAT
>Ga0210098_1000167_pt1 | contig 24619 bp, 17 predicted proteins | sample Joice_ThreeSqA_D_FD_184870 | JGI IMG/M metagenome (GOLD analysis project Ga0210098, IMG submission 184870) | Wetland microbial communities from San Francisco Bay, California, USA, that impact long-term carbon sequestration - Joice_ThreeSqA_D1... | ecosystem: Environmental > Aquatic > Marine >...
AATAGTTGGACACACTTATGTTATATGGACATGGGATAATCATTATGCTAAAGTAAGAGTGAAAAGCATAACAAATGAAAGAGTTGTTTTCGATTGGACTTATCAGCTTGCTGAAGGTAACAAGGAACTTAAAGTAAATCCGAAAACCAAAAGAGAACCTTTACATAAAGAAAATTTATCTGGAAGACATTTAGCAGGTAAGTAGTAATGAGATAGATTTCAATTTAATTATTCTTTAAATTTAATTACATAATGAATAAAGTTAGTAGTACGCTGATAATTTTGATCTTCGTATTAAACGTTTTCCTGGGCGGGTCTGTTTCTGCCCAGGAAAATAATTTTTTAAACAAGTTTGACTCAAGCAAAAATATTGTCTCCCCTGTACAAACAGTATTTAGCAGAATTGAATCTGCAATTTCACAGGGAAATGTATCTGTCCTATCATCTTATTTTGGTTCTCAAACTTACCTGAGTTTATCAAATGGAATCAGAGGTTACTATTCTTCGAACCAGGCGTATTATGTATTAGAGGATTTTTTCAGGATGTATAATGTTACTTCGTTCCGTTTTAATAATCTAAATACTGAAGAAAATGTTCCTTATGCAACTGGAGTTTACAATTATGAATTCAGGGGGAAAAGAAATGAAACACAGGCTTATATATCACTTAAGAAATTAGGGCACAGCTGGAAGATAACTCAAATAACAATAAACTAATGTCCGGAATAATTTTAAGGTATTTAAGAGGCGATGGAAAATATTTTACTATCGTCTTTTTTATTTTAATGCTTGTTTTAGCAATTGGAATGATTACTCCGGTAATTGTTAGTTATAATGAAAACAACTGGGGAACTGAACTCAACTCAAAAATTCATAATATTGAAATAACCACGGCTAATTTTTTTAAAGATAAAGAAACACAGCTTCTTCTAACTCATAAAAAATTGAAACAAAATCTTTTAGTAACATTAAGTCCGCCTAATACTTCTTACAGGGGATTAATCAAACTTGTGAATGAAGAAAAATACAACGAATACTCTGTTGAAGTTTTAGCTCCGAATGGAAGGATAATAGCCTGGAATGCAAACATTGCAATAAAAGAAGAAAATATTTTTCCTCTAACTTTTCCCCTAGGACAGGTATTTTTTCACAACACTGAATTGGTGACATATCTTAGTGTGGTCGATACAATCTCAATCGAGCATGATGCATTTTACCTCGTTCTTTCTTTTCCATTTGAAAAACATTACACTATTCAGAATTCTTACTTTAAGAACACCAGTTTTATTAATGATCTTTCCAACAAATTCTATACTCAGTTCGATATAGGTTTTAATTCATATTCTGAGAAATCAAAAGACGGCAGGAAATATTCTTTTGATTTATTAAACAATGCAGATAAGAAAATCGGGGTTGTAAGTTTCATTAAACCTTCACTTGCTTCCTATATAAATTCTATAAGTAATCTGGCAGATGATTTCCAGGCTGTGCTTGTAATACTGGCATGCCTGATCGTTGCAGTTGGCTTTAGAAAAGATTTTAAAAATATTAAGCACAGGCTGTTTAGATTTACGTTACTAATTATTTATATGTCGGTCCTTAGATTACTTCTTTACTCTCTTGCAATTCCTGCACGGTTTATTGAAGGCGAACTTACTGATCCAGCTTATTTTTCGTCGGCGTTTGGAGGAGGTATTGTTAAGTCTCCGGTGGAATTATTCATCACCTCGTTATTTTTTTTAATTATTGCTGTTTACCTGTTTAGAAGCATTTTTCATTACCTAAAAGATGAAGCCATAAAGAAAACAGGAATAAGAATCTTGCAGGTTGCAATAATCATATCCCTTACAATTATTTTCTTTTTATCGGTAAGAGCTGTTGCTGCAACGATGAAGAGTATAATTTTCGATTCAGCTATAAGATATTTTAAAGAACCCGAAATAATTCCCAATCTGCCGGCACTCTTTATGAATTTGAACATATTTATTTTCGGTGCGGGAAGTGTACTGTTGTTGTGCTCTTTTATAATGCTTATAGTTTTCTTTTATATACAGCTTAGTAAAAAAGATAGAATAAGAAGTTTTTTTATTGCATTCGTTGTCTTTGAAATTTTTGGACTTGCTTTTTTCCTTATCCAGAATGAGCCTCTTGTTACTCCTCTTATTATGTTTATAGTTATAGCAGCTATTTTCCTTCTCTCCTATCATTTTTATAAAAAGGAAGAAAGTCCATACAATTATATTTATGCAACTTTGGTAGCTTCGCTATTAACAATATTATTATTAAATCATTTTAATCTTCAGCTCGAAAGAGATTCGTTAAAAACCGTTGCTTATGAAATTACCAGGCCGAACGACAATCTTCTGCATTTTCATATAGAAGAAACCTTGAACGATGCTGTTTCAAATCCAACAATTGTTAATTATTTTTTAAGAAGAAATACTAATTACGACGCAGTTGCTTTCTTAATCTGGTGTAACAGTTCATTGCAGAGAGAATCTTTGCATTCTTCAGTTTCACTTTATAACCGTAACATGGAATTAGTCGGTAATTTTTCAATGGGAATTGATCATCCTGTATTTTCTAAGTCAAAATTTGTAGGACTGAAACCGGAGGAATCAAAAATATTTATACCGGAAAAAACATCCGACAATTATGACCAGGTTTTTACGGGAATAGTTCCTGTTTCGGTAAACGAAATTATTATAGGATATGTCTCCGCTACAGTTGCTTTCGATTTGCAACTAATGGGAAACTCAGGAATACCTGATTTCTTGGAATCTAAAGAAAATATTTTAAGTCCTGTAGTAGATGTAAAACAGCTAAAGATTTTTGAGTTCACCGATTCAAGAGTGACCAGAATTTACGGAGATATTTATCCTTCCCGCGATCATGTGCGACCGATCTGGAATGTGAAATATTCTCAGGATAATGATGCATGGTTAACTCTAACATTAAATGATGAGCAATATCTTACTTATCTAGTAAAAACGGTGAAGGGTGATACTCAAAAAATAATTGCTGTTCTTTTGAGAGAGAAACAGTTTACCTGGAATCTTTTCAACTTTTTCAAAATTTTTGTTATTCACAGCATCTTTATTTTAATTCTTTTCATTTTCATTTTTGTTTCAAGAATAAAGAAAATAAAATACACTTTTAAAGCACAGGTTTTAATAGCTTTTCTTCTTATCTCAATAATACCGGTTGTTTTGCTCGCCATTTATAATAGGCAGGTTGTAAAAGAAAGAAGTCAAACAGCCGTAGTTGATGAACTAAGTGAAAGAGCAAATTATTTAGAGAACCATATTTATGTTCAGAATGAAGAACATCCGGAGAAAGATATTAAAGCTTTATTCAGCGCTGCAGGAAAAGAGCTTGGCATTTCATTCGGTGCTTATAAAGTTACAGACCAAACATTCAATTCCAGTAATGAATATTACACTTCAGGATTGTTTCCTGAAAAGATGAACCCGCAAGCTTATTATCATTTAAATTATTTAAGCTATAGAGAATATCTGACCGAGGAAAAAATAGAAAATTTTGAGTATGATTCTTTTTATAAGAAGATCACCGTCAACAATAAAGATTTTATTATAAACGTGAATGATGCTTTTAACAAAGTCGATGTTATTTTTTCAACTCTGGATATGGATACATTTTTATTCGGCATTTATTCACTTGCCGTGCTTATAATAATAATTATGAGCACTATCCTTGCAAATAATATTTCTGCCCCGATAAGAAGATTAACAAAAGCTACAGTTGCAATAGCTCAGGGAGATATGAATGTTGAAATTGTTCACAAGGAAAAAAGTGAAATAAGAGATCTTGTTCAGAGTTTTAATTCGATGACAAAAGAACTGCAGAAAAATCAAATTGAACTTGCAGAACTCGAACGTGAAAATGCCTGGAAAGAAATGGCTAAACAGGTTGCACACGAAATTAAAAATCCTCTTACACCTTTGAAGCTTTCTGTACAGCAGTTGATAGCAACATTCAGAGATAAATCAGATAAGTTTGATTCTGTCTTTGAAAAGGTAACACAAACAATTTTAACACAGATTGAAAACCTGAGTACTATTGCAACAGAGTTTTCCAGGTTTGCAAAGATGCCGAGCTTAAAACTTGAGTCAATGGATTTACTCCCTGTACTTAAAGATACGCTCAATTTATTTGCTGAAGAAAGGGCAAACATTAAATTAAGTAGTGAAATTGATCTTGCGGTAATTGAGACAGACATAAATCAATTCAGAAGAATGATAATTAATCTTATAAGAAATTCAATTCAAGCTGAAGCAACTGAAGTTGCAATTCAGGTTAAATTGATTGACAGTAATTATGTATTATTGTTTTCAGATAACGGCAAAGGAATTTCAGAAAAAGATAAAAATAAAATTTTTGAACCAAGCTTTACAACAAAGAAAAAAGGAATGGGAATCGGGCTTAAGCTGATTAAAAGATTTCTTGAAGGAATTAATGGGAATATTATCTTACTTGATACTTCGGAAATGGGGACTACATTTAAAATAACTATTCCGAAGTTTGTAAAATTATGATCCAGGAGAAAGCAATTTTAACGCCTCACCAGGCTTCCGCATTACATTATAAAAACCATATCTCTTTAACTGCAAATGCGGGCTCCGGTAAAACTTTTGTTTTGTCGCAAAGGTATCTCGAAATTGCTGTTAATGAAGAAATCCCTTTAAGAAATATTGCTGCAATAACTTTTACTGATAAAGCTGCAAGCGAACTTTACAAAAAGATAGCAGGGGAAGTAGAATACAGATTAACTCTTTCTCCCGATGATCAATTAAGAAAAAAATTAGAAAGAATTAGAAGGCAGCTTGTCTCCGCAAATATATCTACAATTCATGCATTTTGTGTCGATATACTGAGGGAATTCCCTGTTGAAGCTTCTCTTGATGCAAACTTTCAGCCGATTGACGAAAGTCTTTCAAACGAATTAGTCGAACTTTCAGTTGAAGAAGTAATAAAATCTGCGTTTGATAATTCCGGGGAAGTTAAGGAGCTTAAATATCTTATAAGAAATTTTGCATCGAGAAAGATTTTTGCCGACGAATTATTTTTTCTTATCAAAAACAGGAAAAATGTAGCCGACCTTGTCGATAAGGTCTATAACAAATCTGAAAGAGAAATATCAGAACATTTTTACAATTCATTTTTAAGTCTTGCAGAAAAAATATTTCTGAAGAAGAAAGACTCTTTAATAACAAATTTAAAAGTTATAAATGATGCGGTCCTGGTAAAATCTCTTTGGAACCAGACTGCAAAAACGGCTCAGAATCTGCTTAATAAATTAAATAATGAAACTGACGCTGAAGATTTTCTTTTAACTCTTGCGGAGATTCGGGAACTTGTTTGTACAAAAAGCGGGACAATAAAAATCCGTGGCTACGCAGAAAAAGATTTAAGAAGAGGTATTACTAAAGAAATTGAAGAATTTGAAAAGCTTATCAAAGAAACTGATGGAATTACGATCCCTTCCAATCATAGAGAAATTGAGAGCGAATTAGCTAGACTTGGAAAAACAGTAATCAAATTTTTTAATAGGACTGCTTTCTTGTATGAACAAAAGAAAAGAGAAAACGGTTATGTGGATTATGAAGATATTCTTCTTTACACAAAAGAAATTTTGAAGAATAATTATGTACGGGATTCGTTATCTGAAAAATATAAATATATAATGATTGACGAATACCAGGATACAAATGAAATTCAATACAAAATATTTTTACCAATTTTAGATTACTTAAAAACCGGAAATCTTTTTGTCGTTGGTGACGAGAAACAGAGCATTTATATGTTCCGCGATGCTGAACTTGAAGTCTTTGCAGAAACAAAAAAGAATATACAGGATACTTCAGGTTCTCAATATCTTTTAAGTTTGCCTGATAGTTTCAGGATGGCACCGGCAGTTTGCTTGTTTACAAATCTTCTTTTTAAGAATCTCTTTTCACAGCCAAATGGAATGTACAATGAGGTTGAATATTCCGAACTTATTTGTGCGAGAGAAGATGATATTAAAGGAGAGATTGAAATACTTATTGGAGACGAAGATGAAAATTCTCCAGACACTGAAGCCGATTTGGTTGCCAAACGTATTATAAATTTGATCGATGAACGGAAAGAAATTAACTGGAGTGATATAGCGATACTTGTAAGAAAGAGAAAATCATTTAAGGATTTAGAAAAGGTTTTTTCAAAATATAGAATTCCTTTTAATGTAGTTGGCGGTACAGGGTTTTATCAGCGGCAAAGTGTTTATGATGTTTATAATTATTTTTCTTTTTTATTAGATAAAGACAATGATACTGCGCTTGTCGGGATACTTAGGTCACCCTTCTTTAATCTTTCTGACGCTCAAATTTTTGAAGTATCGCGGTATAGAGAAATTAAGTATTGGGATAAACTGAAAAGCTTTTGTAAAACTCACCCAGGATTGAATTTTATTATCTATTCTATAGAAGAAAATCTCACACTCTCTAAAAGTTATGATCCGACTAGCTTGTTAAGAAAAATCTTCGATGAAACAAATTATCTCGCTGTTCTTACTTCAAGAATAAACGGGCAGCAGGAATTAGCAAACATTGACAAACTATTAAGTCTTACAATATCTTTTAATCAACAGGATTTCAGGTCCTTATACGATTATGTTAGTTTTCTTAAGGAATCCATTGATAAAACTGATGATGAATCCCAGGCTGCAGTTGCTGAAGAATCGAACTCGATAAAAGTGATGACAATTCACCAGGCAAAAGGACTGGAGTTTAAAGTCGTATTTCTATTTAATTGTGATGAAACTTCTCCGGTTAGTGCTGTTCGTTCAAAGAACATAACAGTAAGTAAAGAAATTGGTCTTTTAACAAAAGTGCCTTTGAATGAAAATTATTTCGCAGATTATGAATCGGCGCCTGTTGTAAACATTCACAATCATATTGCAAGAAGAAAGGATCTAGCCGAAATTAAAAGACTTTTTTATGTATCGGTTACTCGTGCAATGAATTATCTTTTTATAACAGGAACTCATAAAAAAGATTTTCGCTACAGTGAATATTCTTTTTTAGGACTTTTGCTGGTGGGATTAGAAATGGATCTTGACTCTGAATCTTTCGAACTTTCTTCAAATCTTAAATTCCTTAAAAGAAAAACAGATGGATTTGAAACCACATCTGAAAATGTTTCCATAACTATTCCTATAACTAAAAAAATAGAAGAATGTAAAAGTCACGATAACTCTTTAATTATCAATAAGTTACCAGACAACCTGGAATTGGAAGACATAGAAGATTTTCCAAAGGGAGAAATAATTTCTGCTACCAAGGTTTCAATCTTTCATCAATGTCCGCTTAAGTATAAGCTTACTTATGATTATGGTTTTTCAGGTTTAATGAAACAGCTTAACAACAGGGAACTTGAAAAAATTAATGAGAAATATGAGTTCCAGCCTTTTGAAAGTAGAATTGAAAATAATCCTGATGAAGAAGAGAAAAAATCTTTATCTATGTTCGGCGATGTAAAGGGAAGAGTAATTCATAAAATTCTACAGCAGGAAATCGATAAAAGTGATCTAAAAGAAACCGCAGAAAAAATAATAAAAGATGAATCAGATATTTTCAATTATGACAGTAAATTATTTGGTGAATTAGCAAGTGAAATTGTTTCTGATCTTTTAAATTTTTATGATTCAAAAACTTTTACAGAAATAAAACAGGGTAAGAATTATCACAGTGAGTTTGAAATTTATACAAAAGAAAGTGATTATTTTTTATTCGGAATAATTGACAGGCTGATAATTGATGGGGAAAAGGCAATAATTATAGATTTTAAGACAGATAATTTGTCTCAAAATGAAATCGGAAAAAGATTTAAATCTTACCTAACTCAATTAAAATTTTATTCCTATATTGTTAGCCGATTATTCAGGGCTATTGAAGAATTTCATCTTAAAATTATTTTCATAAAACACCCGGATAAAAATGCGAGTCTGACCATAAATAGGAACGACTTAACGCAAGTAAAAAATGAGATCGATAAAATGGTAAAATCTATAAGAGCAAATACTTTCGGGAAGAATCTCAGTCATTGTCCTGATTGTGCCTTTTCAATTAATCATAAAAATTGTATAGTAACTTAACTTGGGCTCATCATTTATGCAGAAAACAATTTCACAAATAAGAGATATTGAAGTAATCGAAAAAGAGTTGATTAATAATCCTATTGGTGTTCTCGCGATGAGTTTAAAGGATGAAAAAATCTCGCAGCAGGCAATTACATTTCTTTACCAGGATAAAAATATTTATTTTTTCTTTAAAGAGAATGATGAGGAATTCGAAGACATAAAATTGGAAAGCAGCGTTTGCTTTACGATAGTTAAGAATGATAAAATAAAAAAAACAATCAAAGAAGACTTCATCTCTGAGTATAATATTCTTTCAATTACAATTACAGGGCTAATAAAAGTAGTCGATGACCCGAAATTAGCGGGTTCGCTCGTTGAAAATTATATTTCCAAATATTCAAAAGTGGTTGATAAGGAAGGGAAACCTGGTTTAACGAAGGTTGTCTTTATTGATACAGAAGAAATACAGGCATACGAAGAAATGGGAGGTTGATTTGGTTTTCACCTTTCCAGGATTCATTTTCTTATTTTATAAATATTTTGATAATTTTTTCACACTTGAGTTCATTCAAATAAAATCTTTCCTTAAATTTTCTTTACAAAAGATGTATTCTATTTAAAAAAACGGTATTGTTTCATGCTTAATTATGTCTGGATAACTTTACTTTTTCTGGGAATTGTTACTGGCTTAACAACAGACATTATTAACAATAATAGTAATAAATACAGAAACGATGAATCTTTACCTGTAGTTATCACATTTCCAGAGCCTTTTGATCCTGCTGTTAAAAAATCATATGATGTTAATCTTTTAATCAGAAAAAAAGATTTCAATTCTTTTTATGATGAGAGCATCTCTTCTGACTTAACTGTTCGGGCAAAAGTTTCTGTAAATCCTGATAATAAAAAAATATCGGTATTGTTAAAGGCAAGTAAAGAAAGCCCAAAGATATTTCAGGAAATGTCTTTGGCGAGTGGGGACGGAGATGACTTATCCGGAGTGATTGGTAGTCTTTCAGAAATCTCTAATAAAGAAGCAAAAGCTGAAATGACTCTTGAAAATGTTTCTTTTCTTAGGATGAAGAATATTACTAATACAGCAATTGATTATGCAAAACTTTCTGTAAACATTGCTTTAGGTTTAATTGGAATTATGGCACTCTGGCTTGGTATTATGAAAATAGCCGAGGCTGCGGGATTGATTGGAATTATTGCAAAGTGGATGAAACCTATCACAAAAAGATTATTTCCTAATGTTCCATCCGACCATCCGGCGATGGGTTCAATGATAATGAATATTTCTGCAAATATGCTCGGTTTAGGTAATGCTGCTACACCTTTCGGACTCAAAGCGATGGAAGAGCTTGATAAACTTAACCCTGAAAAAGGAACTGCGACAAATGCAATGGTTACGTTTCTTGCAATTAATACAGCAGGACTAACACTTATTCCTGCGACGGCAATTGCAGTGCGGGCTGCTGCCGGAAGTTCTGATCCGACGATAATTATTGGAACTTCTATATTCGGTGCTTTGTGCGCAACCATTACCGGAATTATTGCAGCAAAAGTTCTGGAAAAATTTCCTTTCAAAAAGGGTAGTATGTCCGGATCTATTGAAAAACATAAAAAAGGAATTTTAATTTTTGCCGGATTAATTGTAATAGCCTTGTTGTTTCTTTTTACAGGGATAGGAAAATCTGTTGGTTCATCTTTAAAGTTTTTAAACCCTGAATCATTTAAAACAGTAATTGAACTTATTTCAACCTTAGCAATTCCTTTGTTGATATTTATTTTTGTCGGCTACGGAGTTTTCAAAAAAGTAAAAGTCTACGAACAATTTGTTGAAGGCGCTAAAGAGGGATTTAACATCGCAATCAGGATTATACCTTATCTTGTGGCAATGTTGGTAGCAATCGGAATTTTCAGAGCCGGCGGCGCAATGGATTGGCTAGTAACCTTAATGAAACCCGTTACTGATTTTATTGGAATGCCGGCTGAAGCTTTGCCAATGGCATTAATGCGTCCACTTTCGGGAAGCGGTTCACTTGGAATTATGACTGATATTATTTCTGTACATGGTCCCGATTCATTTATCGGTATCTTAGTTTCAACATTTTTCGGAAGTACAGAAACTACTTTTTATGTGCTTGCAGTTTATTTCGGAGCAGTTAACATAAAAAGAACAAGACATGCTGTTCCTGCCGGTTTACTTGCTGATATTGCTGGAATATTAGGGGCTCTTTTTATTGTGAAACTTTTATTTGGTTAGAGGATGAAAGTTTTCATAACTAGAGAAATATCTGAAAAGGCAATTCATCTTTTAAGAAAAGAAAAATTTCAGGTAAATGTTTATAAAAAAGATAAACCCATCAGTAAGAAAAAATTGATAAAAAACATAAAAGATGCCGATGGCGTTATCTCTCTTCTAACAGAAAAATTTGATAAAGAATTGATTGATAAACTTTCTAAATGTAAAGTCATAGCTAACTATGCAGTTGGTTTTAATAATATTGATGTTGAATATGCAGCTAAGAAAAAAATAATTATCACAAATACACCAGACGTTCTCACAGATTCTACTGCTGATATTGCAATGTCTTTGATACTTGCATGTTCAAGAAGGTTGATGGAAGGAGAAAGGTTAATCAGGCAGGGAAAATTTAAGGGCTGGCAGCCAAATCTTTTTCTCGGGATAGAATTAAAAGATAAAATAGTCGGAATTGTTGGAGCAGGTAGAATTGGTACTGAAGCGGCTATAAGAGCAAAAGCTTTTAAAGCAAAGATAGTTTATTTCTCCAAAAGCAGAAACTACGACCTGGAAAAAAGAACTGGTGCAGTAAAATTGTCGTTAAATAATCTGCTTAGTAGGTCGGATATAGTTTCTATTCATCTTTCTCTAAACGAAAAAACTTATCGCCTTTTGGATGAAGGAAAACTATCTTTATTAAAAAAGTCTGCCATTATTGTAAATACGGCACGCGGGGAAATAGTAGATGAAAAAGAATTAATAAAAATTCTAAAACAGAAAAAAATCTTTTCTGCAGGATTTGATGTTTATGAAAATGAGCCGGCTATTAATCCTGAACTGTTAAAACTCGATAATGTGGTGTTGCTTCCACACATAGGTAGTGCGACTGAGGAGGCGAGAACGGCAATGGCTTTACTTGCTGCAAAAAATGTGATTAATGTGCTAAAAGGTAAGCAACCATTGACCCCTGTTAACTAAAAAAACTAAAGTAAAAATGATTTAGCTGAAAAATTTCAAATTCATAAAGTTGAATATCTATTCATGAATAGGTAATTTAACTTAATGGAGAACTGCTAATGAGAATAGGGATTCCCAAAGAAAACCATAATGAAGAAAGACGAATTGCTTTAACACCGGCTGGTGTCGATGCTCTAACAAGAAACGGACACACAGTTTTTATTGAATCGGGTGCAGGTGCGGGCAGTAATTTTAGTGACGGAGATTTTGTAAAGACCGGCGCTACAATTGTGTATAGTAAAGAAGAAGCTTATAATCTTACCGAAATGGTTGTTAAAGTTGCACCGCTTACAGAAGATGAAGTTGATATGCTGCAGGAAAACCAGGTGCTATTTTCATTTTTACATCTTGCAGTTGGGAAGAAAAAAATCATTACCGAGTTACTAAATAAAAAAGTTACTGCAATTGGTTATGAGTTAATTGAAAATAACGGGGGACTTCCCGTTTTACATTCGATGAGTGAAATAGCAGGACAGCTTGCAATACAGGTTGCTGAAAGATATCTTGAAAGTTTTAACAAAGGAGGACGGGGCATTTTAATTGGAGGAATTCCAGGAGTAGCACCCGCGGCGGTAGTAATTTTAGGTGCGGGAGTGGTTGGAAAAACTGCTGCAAGAGCCGCGCTTGGAAGAGGTGCACAGGTAATTGTTCTCGACAATGATTTAAACAGGTTGCGTAACTTTGAAACTGAATTTCGAAAAAGAATAACTACTGTTGTAGCGAATTCTTATACTATTTCACGTGGTGTCAGGTTTGCCGATATTTTAATTGGAGCGGTACTTATAAAAGGTGAGAAAACTCCACATTTAGTTACTGAAGATATGGTAAAGCAAATGAAAAAAGGTGCGGTAATTGTTGATGTTTCAATTGACCAGGGAGGATGTGTGGAAACAAGCAGGCTTACTACAGTTTCCGATCCTGTCTTTACGATGCACAATGTAATTCATTATTGTGTCCCTAATATGCCTGCGCTTGTTTCAAGAACAGCAAGTTACGGACTGAATAATGCTGCATTCGGTTATGTACAGAATATTGCTGAGAACAGTCTTTCTAATGCTCTTTTAGAAGATCATGGTTTAGCTAAAGGAGTTTGCACTTACCAGGGATATTGTTCTAATGAACCGGTTGCTAGTATTTTCAATGTCGAGTTCAGACGTTTGAGAGTTTTCTCTACTAACTAATAGAGGGGACAATCTTTTTTGTTAATCGTCTAAAGATCATTTAGTTGATCTTATTCATTTTTATTGGAAAAATATGGTTGCAGTTATTGGAGACGTTCATGGTTGTTTTTATACACTTAAGGATTTAGTCTCAAATATAAAAGTTAAATACCCAAACATAGAAATTTACTGTGTCGGAGATCTTGTTGACAGGGGGAATTTCAGCTATCAGGTTATTGAATTTATAAAAGCAGAAAATATTAAATTCACTACGGGTAACCATGACCTGATGTTTTATCATTTTGTTCACCACCCGGGAAGTGAAATGGGAAGAATATGGATATATAATGGTTCAGAACCGACCGTTAATTCATATAAGGATAAAGTAGAAGAGATGCACAAACATCTTGAGTTAATAATTAAGGCTCCACTTTTTTTTGATCTTCCCGACTGCTTTATATCTCATGCTGGCATTTCTACATATTACAAATCCCGCCTTCCAAGAAAGGTACTTAGTAATATAGAACAGGTTAATAAAATTATGAACGAGAATATTATGAACGACCATGGAATTCTTTGGACAAGGGATTCACTTATGAATCTTGGTAAGTTACAAGTGGTTGGCCATACAAGACAGAAGGAAGTCTATCACAATAAAAAAAATAACGCTGTATATATAGACACTTCTGTTTATACAGGAAATAAATTAAGTTCAATTATTGTAAGAGATAGTGAAATAATTGATATTTTAGATGTTCCTACCTATAAAAGAGACATCGAATAATTTTAATTCTTCAATGCCTCTCTGAATGATTTTTAGTATTTTTGCCTTCACATTTTTTATCACAATAAATTATTTATATATTTTAGTGACTAATGTAGAAAGTGGCTAAACAGTCTGTTTTTAATACATTATTATAAGATTTGGCTATGCAACAAATTTTTTTACGGTTTTCTAAATCAATATATATTGCAACTATCTCATTTTTATTTTTTATTAATTTATCCTGCAACGCTCCAAGGAACAATCCTTTCGATCCTTTAAATCCCGATTATGAATATGGAATTATTGAAGGCACTGTACAAACGAATAGTATTCCGAGAACGGGAGTTGAAGAAGTTAATGTGCTATGGAAACCGGAAAATATTATTACTAAAACAGATGCCAGCGGGAAATACAGATTTAGCAGTATCCATACAGAAGACGGAGAATTGATATTCTATAAAGAAGGATTTAAATCAGATACTCTTGTAATAAGTTGGGGAACCTCAAAAAGGGAGTTTACTCAATTATATCTTAACAAGATTCCCGTGCTGGATAGTTCCTTGATATATTCAACTATAGTTAACCAATCGCAAAGGTATGAACTTTTTGTAAAAGCTTGGATAACAGATTTTGACGGATACATAGATTCTGTTTTTGTTTATAACTCTGAACTTGGTCTTAAAAAACCTCTCGATAATAATTACGAGACAACAATAACCCAGAATGAAATAAATGTAGCTGATATAGAGCAAGTGGTTGGATTGGATTTATTTATAGTTGCCAAAGATAAAAATGATAATGAATATACAATTGGTAATGGAATAATAACCCGTGTTATAAAAGATGAAGTTACGGGATTGGTACCGTCAAATGACGATGTAATTATACAACAGCCAATTGATTTTCAATGGAATAAATTTAACGCAGGATATAGCTTTACATTTGCTTTGGAGGTTTATACAAACGAAGCTCAACTTATGCGAAACAAGGAGAATATACCAGCTGATTCCACATCTTATTTTATGACCCAGAATTTACCGCAGGGGAATTATTACTGGGTATTATGGATTATTGACAAATATCAAAACCGTTCGAGGTCAAGGCAGGCAACTTTCCGAATTCAATAAGAAAATTTTGTTATCTTTAGAATAGAAACAAAGGGCACAAATGAATTTTTACGAACCGGAAACTATAGAAAAAATCAGGCTGATATCAAAGGAGCAGTTTGATACGCTTTATCAGATTAGCAGGATTTTAAATTCCGTTAATTATACGGAAAAGCTTATAAGTGATACCCTCGATCTTGTTATTGATGTAGTAAATGCCGAACGGGGACTTTTCGTTCAATACAACGACATCAAAAAAGAATTCAGTATTATTGCAGCGAGAAATGTTCAGAAAGAAAATATTGAAGATCTTTCAGAATTTTCGTCCGGGATTTTGCAGAAAGTTGTAGATACCAAGCAGCCCTGTTTATATCATGATGTACAAAGTGATCCGAATGTTTCGCAATTCCAAAGCGTTCAACTTCAAAATATAAAATCTGTTCTTGGGGTTCCGATTATTAAAGATGAAAGAATATGGGGTGTGATTTTAGCCGATAGCAGGATGAACAGGAAAGAGTTTAATGAAGAAAATCTTACTTTCCTTGATTTTTTCTCGAATATTGTCTCCCTGGCTCTTGCTAAAATAAGTAAGCTTGAAACACTGGAAAAAGAAAATATACTTCTACGTAACAGGATCGATTCGGAAAGAAAAATCCCCAAGCTGATGGGGGAAAGTGTAGTAATGCAAAAGCTTGCTCTTCTCATAAATAAAGTTTCCCGCACAGACGCAACAGTCTTACTTCTTGGAGAGAGTGGAACAGGCAAAGAATTAATAGCACGAGCAATTCACGATTTAAGCAATAGAAATGATAAACCGTATCTTGCACAATTCTGTGGCTCAATTCCGGATACACTGCTCGAGAGCGAATTATTTGGATTTAAGAAAGGTGCTTTTACAGGAGCTTCTTCGGATAAAAAAGGACTTTTTGAAGTTGCAAGTGGCGGAACATTTTTTCTCGATGAGATTGCAGATATTTCTATGGCGCTCCAGGCAAAATTATTAAGAGTTTTACAAAGTAAAGAAATAATGCGTCTGGGGGATACTAAAATTATACATGTAGATGCACGTGTAATTGCCGCAACAAACAAGGACTTGAATCAGCTTGTTAAAGATGAAAAGTTCAGGGAAGATCTTTTTTACAGACTTAATGTTTTTCCAATCAAAGTTCCGCCTCTTCGTGAGAGAGTTGGTGATGTACCTTTATTAACAAATCATTTTATTAAAAAGTTTTCCGATAAAAAAATTCATATTGAAACAGGTACAATGAAAATGCTTGAAGAGTATAGCTGGCCCGGAAATGTAAGGCAGCTAGAAAATGTAATACAGAGAGCTATTATTCTTTGTGATTCTGACAAATTACTGCCGGAACATATTATTATGGAAGAAGATTCAAATGATGCAAACTTTATTGGTACTTTAAGGGACTTTGAAAAAATTCTTCTTTTAAAAAGACTTAAAATGTATAATGATAACCGGACATTGACTGCCAAATCTCTTGGGGTTTCCGTAAGGTGGGTACAACTTAAGCTAAAAGAGATGAATACAAACAAATAATGAAATGCCAAATAACAAATCGGATATCCTGTTTGATAAGTTCGAAATTATCGATACACTAAAAAAGGATCAACACACTTCTGTTTATTTAGCCAATCATATTTACCTCGGCAAGAAAATAATTCTAAAGACTCTTTCTACAAAAGAATTACCAGATCAAACTTTTCTTGAACGGTTTAGAAGAGAAGCAAAAATTCTTGCCAAGCTCGATCATCACAACCTGATAAAGGTTCTCGATTTTGGAACAGCGGGAGATAACTTTTACATATCATTCGAATATTTTGAAGCAAAAAATTTAAGAAAAATTATTAATGAAGATAAACTTTCCGATGACCAAAAAGTCCATATTTCTATACAACTTTTAGAAGCATTAAATGCAGCACATAAAAGCGGGGTTGTACATAGAGATATAAAACCTGAAAATATTCTGGTGAATGCTGAGCTGGAATTAAAAATTGCAGACTTTGGCTTAGCCCTTGCAAGAGATGATCTTTTCTTGACTCATAAATCTACAATTGTTGGAACTCCCGGTTATATGTCGCCGGAACAAATTAGAGGCCAGGAACTAACTCAGCAAACGGATCTTTTTTCATCAGGTATTGTTATTTATGAACTCTTTACAGGGCAAAATCCTTTTATTGGAAAGGATATTAACGATACGATCAATAATATTTTGAATTACAATATTGAAAAAGATGTTAAGCAGATTTCTTTTTTGCCCTCTGATGTACGGGACCTGTTATCGAATTTATTAAAGAAAAATCCTAACAAAAGAACAAGGAATGCACTCGAGGCTTTAACCTATTTTAAGATTGTCGGTAATGAGACTTCCCAAAAAGTTGAAACAACACCAACCAGATCAAATAAAACTAAAGCCAGAATCTTATATATATCTGCGGCTATAATAATTATTATAGCCATAGTAAGATTTTTTATTCCATCGAAGAATGATAAAAGTATTATTGAAAATCCACAACAGAAAATTTCCACTGCTGATACAAATGAAACCTTAGCTATTCATGATAAGATTAATGAAAAACCAATTGCAGATATTGAAACCCCAAATAAGTCAGTTACAAAAAAAGAGAACAGTGTTGAGAAAGTTACTTACGGTGATCTTTTTGTAGAAGCAAATCCGTGGGCAGAAATTTACATTAATAACAGGAAAATTGAGACCACTCCTTTGGGACAAAGTATTCAACTTGAAACAGGAAGGTATGTGTTAAAATTAGTACACCCGGATTTTCCTCCCTATTATGAAAACATTTTAATCAAAAAAAATAAACTACGTTCTGTTAAGATTAATTTTTATGATAAGGTCGGATATTTCGATTGTAAAATTTATCCATGGGGAGAAATATTTATTGACGGGAACTATAAAGGCACGAGTCCTTTGTTAAAACCGGTTATGCTTATTTCCGGAGATCATAATTTATCAATCCGTAACCCGGGTTATCAAAATATAGAAGAAAAAATCATAATTAAACCAAAGGAGACACTTACATTAAAATATAATTTTAATGAGTTGAAGAACAACCAATAATCCTCAAGTTTAATTTTCCCGTCCAAAAAACTTATATTACTGTATAAAATGTACTTTTATTTGGAAGTATGAATAAATATTTAATTGTAGTAATTCTATCTTTTATTTCTTTGCCTGTCTTTTCACAGGATGCAAAACAAAATTTGAAAGACCTGTCTGAAAAATTCGGTAACTTCGAATATTCAGATGTGATAAATGAAGCATCTCGATTAATAAAAGATAAGGACCACTTTAGTAATAATGAACTAATTGAAATCTACAGGATGCAGGGAATAGCTTACTTCACACTTTCTGATGAGCAGAGCGCACGGGTTAGTTTCATTGAAATTCTTAAAGTTGATTCTTCTTTTGAAATGAATCCATCAAATACATCCCCCAAGATAATTTCGTTCTTTGATAAGGTGAAAAATTTATATTTACTAAATTTGGATCACAATGAAGAACCGGAAATTGCAAAACACGACACTGTTTATGTAGAAATTCCTGTTACTATAAGAGATACTGTTAATAAGGAAATTTTAAGGCAGGCTTTATTACGCTCTGTTTTTATTCCGGGTACGGGACATCTTTATTTACATAGTGATTTTAAAGCCTGGGCATTAACAACACTGTCGGTTGCTTCAATAGCTGCAGGAATTTATTACATTATTGACACGAATAAAAAGGAGAAAGAATATCTGCAGGAGACAGATATAAACAATGTTGCAGGAAAATATAATGATTATAATTTTGCTTACAGGATGAGAAATTTCGCTTTCATTACCTATGCTGCTCTTTGGCTTTACAGCCAGTTTGATTTACTTTTCCTTTCTGATACTGGGGATGCAAAAGTCATATCTTATATACCGGGTTTTGATTTTAAACTCAACAATAGTTTTTCCTTTAGCTACCAAATTAGATTTTAAAATACTTTTAAAGAGTTTTTAAAAATAAAAAAGGCGGGAAAACTTCCCGCCTAATTCGATAGAGTTTGGATCTATTAATAATCCATTCCGCCCATACCACCCATTCCTCCCGGAGGCATAGCTGGCATAGCAGATTCTCTTTCTTTCTTTTCATATACAACAGCTTCTGTTGTAATTAAGAGAGAAGCTACAGAAGCAGCATTTTCAAGTGCTGTTCTTGTAACTTTAGTAGGATCGATAACTCCTGCCTTAATCAGGTTTTCATAAGTTTCTGTAGCTGCATTAAAACCAAAGTCGTCTTTTCCTTCTTTTACTTTCTGAAGAACTACCGAACCATCGATACCGGCATTATTAACAATTTGTCTTAAAGGTTCTTCAAGTGCCTTCTGAATTATTTTTATTCCGGTTGTTTGGTCCAAGTTTTCGCCTTCGAGCTTATCAAGCATACTGATTGCACGAACGAAAGTTACTCCACCACCAGATACGATACCTTCTTCAACTGCGGCACGTGTAGCGTGTAAAGCATCCTCAACACGTGCTTTCTTTTCTTTCATTTCTATTTCTGTAGAAGCACCTATCTTAAGTACAGCAACACCGCCGGATAACTTAGCCAGTCTTTCCTGTAATTTTTCTTTATCATAATCAGATGTAGTTTTGTCAATCTGAGCTTTTATTTCATTTATTCTTTTCTTTATATCTTCGGCTTTTCCTGCACCTTCAACGATCGTTGTATTGTCTTTATCAATCACAACTTTCTTAGCAGTACCCAAGTAGGAAACAGTCGCATTCTCAAGTTTGAAACCGCGTTCTTCAGAAATTACAGTACCGCTTGTTAATGTAGCAATATCTTCGAGCATTGCTTTTCTTCTGTCTCCAAATCCAGGAGCCTTTACGGCAGCTATTCTCAAAGTTCCGCGAATCTTATTAACAACCAGAGTTGCTAAAGCTTCACCCTCTAAATCTTCAGCAATAATAAGCATAGATTTTCCCTGTTGAGCAACTTTCTCAAGTATAGGAAGAAGATCTTTCATAGCTGAGATTTTTTTATCGTGAATCAGGATATAAGGATCTTCAAGAACGGCTTCCATTGATTCAGCATCGGTTACAAAATAAGGTGAAAGATAACCACGGTCGAATTGCATACCTTCTACAACATCTAAAGATGTCTCGGTACCCTTTGCCTCTTCAACTGTAATAACACCATCTTTACCAACTTTTTCCATTGCATCTGCAATCAAATTACCAATTGATTTATCATTGTTTGCAGATATTGAACCAACCTGAGCAATTTCATTTCTGCCTTCAACATCTTTGCTTATAGTTTTTAAGTACTCTATTACTTTGTTAACTGCAAGATCAATTCCACGTTTCAAATCCATTGGATTTGCACCTGCGGTTACGTTCTTTAATCCCTCTCTATATATTGCTTGTGCTAAAACTGTTGCAGTAGTAGTTCCGTCTCCGGCTACGTCGCTTGTTTTGGAAGCAACTTCGCGAACCATTTGAGCACCCATATTTTCTACCGGATCTTCTAATTCAATTTCTTTAGCAACTGAAACACCGTCTTTGGTTACGGTTGGTGCACCGAATTTTTTATCCAGCACAACGTTTCTTCCTTTTGGGCCCAGAGTTACTTTTACCGCGTTGGCAAGTTTGTCAACTCCCTTTTTAAGTTTAGTACGAGCTTCACTATCGAATTCTATTAATTTTGAAGCCATTGTTTTATCTCCTTTTTTTTATTTCAAGTTTTATTATAGAAAAAAGCGATTAACCGACAATTGCGAAAATGTCACTTTCTCTCATTATTAAATATTCTTCGCCTTCCACCGTTACTTCAGTACCACTGTACTTTCCGTACAATACTTTATCTCCAACTTTAACACCTAATTTTACTGTTTTGCCGTCGTCCGTAACTTTACCTGGACCAGCAGCTACAATTGTTCCTTCAATTGGTTTTTCTTTGGCTGTATCAGGCAGGATGATTCCACCTTTGGTCGTCTCTTCAGCTTCACTCGGTTTTATGATAACCCGGTCAGCTAAAGGGGTTAAATTCATTTTGCTCATTGTTAACTCCTTTTTTTATAATAAGTTATATTTAAATATTAGCACTCTTAAATGACGAGTGCTAATATAGTATTAAAGAGAAATTTTGTCAAGACTCTAAGGGGATACAAGACTCTGTTTTATCCTAAAAATGAGGTTTAAATAATTTTTATTCTTTATTTTATACTAAGTCCAAAAATCAAATGGAAAAATTTTTATTTAAAGAAGAATTAAGAAGGCTTTGGAGTATAATCAAAGGTCTTGATAAAAAAGTAATTATTATTTTTTTGTCGATTGCTGTTCTTCAAACTATCTCTTACTATTACACATCAAGAATATTCTTCCGGCACTATTTGTTTCAATATTTCCAGTCAAACCCGGACGTATTTTTACTAGAATATTATTACTGGTTTATCGGGGACTTCTTTACACTCTTTGTCCTTCCGGTTTTACTTATAAAATATTTATTAAAAGAAAATCTTTCTGATTATGGAATTTCTCTTGGTGATCACAGGACTGGTTTAAAAATCACTTTTATCTTTTTGATGATTATGATTCCCGTAATCTGGATTGTCTCAGCTTTACCTGAGTTTAGCAGAACATATCCTCATTTAGCCTCAGCACGGGATTCCTGGGGAACATTTTTTCTTTTTGAAATAGGATTACTTGTCTACATATTTGCATGGGAATTTATCTGGCGTGGTTTTGTTTTGTTCGGATTGAAAGAGCAGTTCGGGTACTATGCAGTATTAATTCAGATGATTCCTTTCCTGATACTACATAATGGGAAACCGGCGCCAGAAACTTTCGGTGCAATTATTGCCGGGATCGCTTTAGGAATTTTAGCTTTAAGAACAAGATCAATTTTTTATTGCATAATAACTCACATGAGTGTTATGTTTATTATTGATTTAATATCGGTTCTTCGTTACAGGGCAAACGATTATGGTCTTGGCATTAATTCTTTAATCAATATTTTAAAGACAATATTCTGAGGATTAAAAATGCGGTTTTCACTTAACATAGATCACATTGCTACAATAAGGAATGCGAGGGGAGAAACTCAGCCTGAACCAGTTACTGCAGCTATGATTGCAGAACAATCTGGTGTCGATGGTATAGTTGTTCATCTAAGAGAAGACAGAAGACATGTAAACGAAAGAGACGTAAGACTTTTAAGAGAATTGATTACTACTAAGCTTGATCTTGAAATGGCTGCCACTGAAGAAATAATAAAAATCGCCTGCGATGTTGGTCCCGAGCTGGCAACATTAGTTCCGGAAAAAAGACAGGAACTCACAACTGAAGGTGGTATTAATGTTATTGACAACATAACTCTCTTTCGTGACACTGTCAGAGCTCTTCATAATGCCGAGATCGAAGTTTCACTTTTTATAGAACCTGACATTGATCAGATTGATGCCGCAGCAGAAATTAGTGCAGATTATATTGAAATTCACACAGGTGTTTTCGCAAATGCACTTTCTGAGGAAGAACAGTTCGACGAGTTAGAAAGAATCAGAATTGCTGTTAAACATGCTAAAAAGTTAGGGCTTGGAGTTAATGCCGGGCATGGTCTTAATTATCAAAATATTAAAGTATTCAGAGAAGTTCCTGACATAGATGAAGTAAGTATAGGGCATGCTGTTATTGCACATGCTGTTTTTGTGGGTTTAAAAGATGCTGTAAAAGAAATGATGGGGCTTATTAAAGGTTAGTCATACATGTTCGGGATAAAATATATTTTCCTGGCGGGTATTTGGGAAATAATGTTTGACAAGCTTAAAATAATTGACGGGATTTTTCAACAAGCTGCTGTATTTTCTTTGGTTTGAAATTATATCAGCAATTATCTCGCTTAATTTTATTCCGTAGTGCTTCATAAGAAAAGCACGGATATTATCATAACTATAAAAAACTTTATTAAAAAAGAGACTTCCTTTTAATTCTTTCCACAAATTTTCTTCTACTTTTTGATTATAAAGATAAGATGATCTTTCTGTATCTCCCTTTCCCTCAATTATTGCTTCCGCTGCAAACTGTCCACTAAATATTGCTGAGCTAATGCCTTCGGCAGTTAAAGGATCAGCTAAAGCCGCTGCATCTCCTGCAAGAAAAATTCTGTTTAAAGATAACTTGTTTTTTGCGAGACTGACGGGAATATAAAATCCATGTTTTTCAATATTTTCTATTCTGTTTAGCTTAAGTTTTAAAATGTAGTCATTTATATATTTGTTGACCTTTTCGGTTCTATTGTTTGTCGCAAAAATTCCTAATCCAATTGAGAGATGATTTCTTTTAGGAAAAACCCAGGTATATCCTCCCGGTACAACTCCGAAATCAAATCTTGCAGTGGGAAACTTTTCTAAATCCGTTTTTGAAACCGAAACTTCATATTCAAGGGCAGGTAAATTCTTTTTATGAATTTTTAATCCTGATTTTTTTGCTGAAATTCCTTGTGCTCCATCAGCTCCAATTATGAATTCGGCAGAGTAATTTCCATTTGCAGTTTCAATCAAAACAGATTCATTATTTACACTAAAATTTAAGACTTCACAGTTTTTCATAATCACTGTTCCTGCGGTTTCTGCTTTTCTGAGAAGAGCATTATCAAAGTTTTCTCTCGTGCACATATAAACCAAAGGGTAACTTCTTGTTACGAGATGATGAAAGTCAGCTTGGTGATCGAAAACTTCAACAGAGTAAAACTCATTTTCAAATTCTGAACGAATTTCCGTGTCAAGTAATTCGGCAACACGTTTTACAACTCCTCCCCCACAGGTTTTGTAACGCGGTGGATTAGCTTTTTCAAAAAGAATTACTTTATAACCTTGAGATGATAACTTGCAAGCAGCAATAGTTCCTGCAGGTCCCCCGCCAATAACTGCAACATCAAAAAATTTCTGAGAAGTAGCCATACTTAAAAAAAAGAAATTTTATTCTTTTATTCTTCAAATTTTTTAAATATTATTGAAGTATTATGTCCACCAAAACCGAAAGCATTACTTATTGCAATATCGACAGTTCTTTCCTGGGGTTTGTTAAACGTATAGTTCAAATCACATTCAGGGTCGGGATGTTCAAAATTTATAGTAGGCGGAACAATATTATTTCTTATTGCAAGAATAGATGCGATTGCTTCAACTCCACCTGCAGCACCCAAAAGATGTCCCGTCATACTTTTAGTTGAAGATACATTTAATTTATAAGCATAATCACCAAATGTAGATTTTATTGCATTGGTTTCTGAAATATCGCCTAGTGGTGTTGCAGTTCCGTGCATATTAATATAATCAATGTCAGTTGGCTGCAATCCAGAAGTTTTTAATGCCATTTGCATAGAGAGAATAGCTCCTCTTCCTTCAGGATCTGGAGCAGTAATGTGATGGGCATCGGCAGATAATCCGATACCAACTAGTTCAGCATAAATTTTAGCATTACGATTTTTTGCTATATCCAGATCTTCAAGGATTAATGCGGCGCCACCTTCGCCGATTACAAATCCATCTCTTGTTGCATCGAAAGGTCTGCTTGCAGTTTTGGGTGAATCATTTCTTGTTGATAAAGCTTTGGAAGCATTGAATCCTGCAACACCGATTTCAAGGATTCCTGCTTCACTTCCGCCAGACAATACTCTGTCAACTAATCCATTCTTAATTAATAAATAAGAATCAATAATATTATTATTTGATGTTGCACAAGCAGTAACTATGCAATGATTTGGCCCTCTGAAACCATATTCAATGGCAATTAGTCCAGCTGCAATATCCGGAATCATCATTGGAATAAAGAAAGGGGAGACACGGTTTGGTCCCTCCGTATGATTAATAATTGCCTGTTTGTAAAAAGTATTAAAACCTCCGATTCCACTTCCAAAGATTACTCCTGTTTTTTCTTTATCTTCTACAGGCATACTTTCCGGTTTCAAGCCTGAATCTTCAACAGCCATTTTGGCAGCAGCAAGTGCGTACTGGCTAAAAGGATCGAGTCTTCTTGCAGATTTTTTATCCATAAAGTTGGCTGGATCAAATCCTTTTAGCTCGCATGCAAATTTTGTTTCAACACGTGATGCATCAAAACCTTTTATATAATCGCAACCGCTCACACTATTCATCATCGAATTCCAGAATTCATCT
>Ga0210098_1000172_pt1 | contig 24188 bp, 18 predicted proteins | sample Joice_ThreeSqA_D_FD_184870 | JGI IMG/M metagenome (GOLD analysis project Ga0210098, IMG submission 184870) | Wetland microbial communities from San Francisco Bay, California, USA, that impact long-term carbon sequestration - Joice_ThreeSqA_D1... | ecosystem: Environmental > Aquatic > Marine >...
CGGTAGTCCGCGTGCGTGTCCTGATCCGCTACCGGGAGCTTCCACGTGACGCTCACGTTGGAAAGCGTGAGTTCCGGATCGGTGGCGATCGAATACAGGGTCTCCCGGTGGTCCGGCACCGAGATCGCCGGACGGGGCCGCTCCATCTCCGGATCCCGAATCCCCTGGAAATGCTGTCGGATGAGGTCCTCGATCCTCGCGGGGTCGAAGTCGCCGACGGCCACCACGGCCATCAGGTCGGGCCGATACCAGTCGGCGTAGAAGCGCTTGAGGACCGCGTGGTCGAAGGTCTCGAGGATCTCGGGATCTCCGATCGGCAGCCGCTCCGCGTACAGCGAACCCTGAAACAGGACGGGAAACTGCTGATCCTGGATGCGGGCCCACGCCCCCTGGCCCAGGCGCCACTCTTCCAGCACCACTCCCCGCTCCTTTTCGACTTCCACCGAATCGAAGGAGATGGCGTGCGCCCAGTCCTCGAGGATCTGAAAAGCGGTCTCAACGATGGCCGTGCTGTCCGTGGGAATTGTCAGCATGTACACCGTTTCGTCGAAGCTGGTGTACGCGTTCACATCGGCTCCGAATCGCATCCCGACGAACTGCAGGTAGTCGATCAGCTCCTGCTTCTCGAAGTGCTCGGTCCCGTTGAACGCCATGTGCTCGACGAAGTGAGCGAGGCCCAGCTGGTCCGGGTCCTCGAGAACGGATCCCGCATTCACGATCAGCCGCAGCTCGGCCCGCTTCTCCGGCCGCCTGTTGGCCCGGATGAAGTAACGCAGTCCGTTGTCCAGCCGCCCGATCGTGACCGCGGGATCGACGGGAAGCGGCTGGTCGAGACCGGCGGTGAAGGCGTCGGCCGTGTCCGCGAGCACCTGCGCCTCGAGTCGGCACGGCGAGAGGGCGATCACCGCCGCCAATCCCAGCATCCCGGCCGCGAAAGCCGGACGAATCATCTTCAAGCGCATGAGTCTTCCTGTCGAGAACCTGCGTTCCTGTCGTCCGTGGAGAGCCACCGACCTGCGAACGTCAACCGACTGCTACGGAATACAGGCGACGGGGAGCAGCGTTCCGGCCCGGAAAGAGAAACCGCCGGCGACCCGAAGGTCGCCGGCGGCAGGACCGCGGAAAGAACCGGCTCAGACGATGCCGTATCCGAGCATCGCGTTCGCGACCTTCACGAATCCGCCGATGTTCGCGCCGCTGACGTAATCGACGTAACCGTTCTCGGTTTCGCCGTAGATCACGCACTGCTCGTGGATGTCCTCCATGATCTTGTGGAGCTTCGAATCGACTTCGTCCCGAGTCCACGCGACGCGCGACGAGTTCTGGCTCTGCTCGAGACCGGAGACCGCCACGCCGCCGGCGTTGGCCGCCTTGCCGGGACCGTACATGATCTTCGCTTCCTGGAAGACGGCCACCGCATCGGTGTCGCTGGGCATGTTCGCGCCCTCCGCCACTCCGATGCACCCGTTGTCGACCAGGGTGCGCGCGTCTTCGCCATCGAGCTCGTTCTGCGTCGCGCTCGGAAACGCGAGCTCGCACGGCACCGCCCACGGACGCTTGCCCGGGAAGTACTCGCAGCCGAAGTGCTCCGCGTACTCGCTGATCCGGCCGCGGCGTACTTCCTTGAGGTCCTTGATCCACTCCAGCTTCTCGCGATCGATCCCTTTGGGATCGTGGATCGTGCCCTCCGAGTCGGAGGCCGTGATGGGCACGGCTCCGAAGTCCAGGAGCTTCTCGATCGTGTAGATCGCGACGTTCCCCGAGCCGGATACGGTGCACTTCTTGCCCTTCACGCTGTCCCCGCGGTGGTTGAGCATCTGCTCCATGAAATAGACCGTGCCGTAGCCGGTGGCCTCGGTCCGGATCAGGCTGCCGCCGAACGCCAGGCCCTTGCCCGTGAGGACTCCCTCGAACTCGTTCCGGAGACGCTTGTACTGGCCGAACAGGTAGCCGATCTCCCTCGCTCCGACGCCGATGTCACCGGCCGGCACGTCGACGCGGGCCCCGATGTGGCGGTACAGCTCGGTCATCATCGACTGGCAGAACCGCATCACCTCGCGGTCGCTCTTGCCCTTCGGGTCGAAGTTGGCGCCGCCCTTTCCACCGCCCATCGGCAGGGTGGTGAGGCTGTTCTTGAACACCTGCTCGAAGCCGAGGAACTTGAGGATGCTCTGGTTCACCGTCGGGTGGAAGCGCAACCCGCCCTTGTACGGCCCGATCGAATTGTTGAACTGGACGCGCCAGGCCCGGTCCGCTCGCACGTTGCCTTCATCGTCCTCCCACGAGACGCGGAAGATGATGATGCGGTCGGGCTCGGTCATTCGCTCGAGGATCTTCTCCCTGCGGTACTCCGGATGCTCGAACGTGTAGGGGATGACGCTGTGCGCCACTTCGCGCACCGCTTGATGGAATTCGGACTCGCCCGGATTGCGCTTGATGACCTTGGCCATGAAGCGCTCGAGCTCTTGTCGGATCTCCGCCTGGGCGGGGCTGGTCATTCTCCGTGTTCCTTTCATGGTAACCGGTGTCAGCGGTCCGGAACTCGGCTTTGCACGTCACCTCGTCCGGCCTTCGGGGAGCCATTCTCCAGGTGCTCCAGTCGATCCGGAACGCCCGAGGAGGGGGTTCCCCAACTCCCGGGAAATGCGGTTTTCTGTATCAAGAATCGTGCTACGAGAGAGTCGGAATGGGCGTGCTCGGCGGCGGGGCAGCCGGGCGGGGACAGCGCTCAGTCCACGTCTCTCTCGACCAGGCCGTGAATCATCCGGGAGGCCAGCTCGGCGGGCCTTCCAGCTCCCCGCCGTCGAACCACACCCCTCCGCACTCCGGACAGCGATCCACGATCACGTTCTGAATCACTTCCTTCCGCATTGCCGTCCCGTCGTGCTGACAAACCAGGGTCTCTTCACGCTCGGCCTTCAGCTTCAGCTCGCAGTCGAGGCACGTGGGCACGCCTTCGAACTCCGCGCGGGTTCGTCGCTTGCCACACCTCACGCACGTCTCGCCGATCGACTCGGCGCCCGAATCGACCACGTGCCGGACCACCATGCGCGACAGGTCCGCCAGCGCCTTGAGAGGCACGGGCCTCTCCACGACCTGGTAGGAGCGGTGGAAGAAGCGCGCCGGGTAGTATCGGATCCGCTCGCAATCGAGATCGACGACGAGGTAGTCCCCGGCCTCCGCTCCCACGGCGCCGTGCATCGTCTGAACGAGGGCCGGTTCCTTCAGCGCCGCTCCGAAAACGCGTCCGGTGCGGCTGTAGATACGCCACTCCACGATGTCCTCCTGGGTCGTCCGCCTGCCGGGTCACGCCCCAACCACCACCGCGCGTGGAAGTTGTCGTGATCCTAACGGAGCCCCGCCGGGTTGTCACCACCCGGCCCGGTCAATCACCGCGACTTGGACCGAAGGGCGCGCTTCGGGACTTCCTGTCCCGTACGGACGTGGATCCGCTCGCGACGAGCGGGTTCCGGGGGACCTCCGACGCTTCCGTCGCCCGGGACTAAAACCGGAGCGGCCCGAGTCTCGTAAGGGATGAGAGCACAGGTTCGGATCCGAACGGATTCGGACGACACGAAACAGAGATCCGGAGGTTCACGTGACGGACGAGAGCACAGGGAACGGCGAGAAGGCGGAGGCGGAGGTCGACGGCGTGGAAGTCGAAGTCGAGGTCGAGGCGCCGGAGGAAGAGGCGGGAGAGAAAGAGGAGTACACGGTCTGTGGAGAGGATCTCCTGAGCCGGGTCAAACAGCTGGTGCGCGAAGGCAACATCCGGCGCATCACGATCCGCTCGGAAGAAGGAAACACGCTGATCGAGATCCCGCTCGCGATCGGAGTGGTCGGAGTGATGCTGCTTCCGGTGTGGGCAGCCGTCGGCGCGATCGCCGCGCTGGTCACGAACTGCACGATAGCGGTCGAGCGCCGGGAAGACTGAACCCGGCGCCGACCTTGTGTCCGCGCCGCGCTAGGGTGTCTCGAACTGGATCGGAAGCTCGGTCCAGGCCGCCACCATGCGGTCCCGGCTCATGGCCGGCTTGAAGCGCATCACGGGCACCGTGGCCAACACGGCCGCGTCGAGGTAGGGGTCCCCGCTCGATTCGTCGAGCAGGGAATCCGCGGCGCGTCCCGTCTCGTCAACCCGCACGCGAAGCACGACGGTTCCCGCGTGCCGTTCGTTCGGACGGTACTCGCGCAGCAGCTGCTTCGAAACTTCGTCCCAGTTCTGCAGCTTCGGCGGAATCTCCGCTGCCGTCAGCGCGTCGTGGTCCCGCTCGACCAGCACCATGGTGAACTTCGGTGCGGCCGGGGCCGGTCGCTCCCCGAGAAGGTCGCCGGAGAGCCGGGTCACCCGGAGGGCCTCCTCATCCGACGGCGGCTCGGAATCCGTCGAGTTGACCGGATTGGCCCGCGGAATGCCCCGCTCGAACCCCGCTGCCTGCCCTTTGGCCCGACACCGACCGATCTCCGCGAGAACGGGATCGCCGTGCGGGAGAGCCCGCAGGTCGTTCCGGTCGCGCTCCGATGGGCGGAAGCTGACGCAGTTCATTCGAACGATGTGGACGATCTCGTCCGTCGTGTAGTCACCCGTCGCCAGCATGCGGACCAGGTCCACTTTGAGCAACGGGCCGTTGGCGGCCTGCATCTCCTGACCACGGGCGGGATAGGCGGCAAGCGAGAGTGATCCGACAAGCAGGACCACCGCCGCGCCCTGTCGCCGGGCGTATTCGATCCGGTTCATCTTCAGATACCTCCACGGGGCGGTGGCCGGCCCACGCCCCACCTGCGGGACGAGAGGACGGGCTCGCCGCTGTCAGGTCTCGAATGCGCAACCCCCGTACCTCGTGCCGTCACTGTCACGTAAGTAACTATGAATAATAATCATATGGTTGTTTTCCACATCCGCTTGCCGACCCGATTTCGAGCATTCGTCGTGCAAAAAGGAACATCGGGTCGAGATCGTGCACGGCCGGGACCGCGAGTGAGGGCTTCCCACACGTTGACGCCTCCCGCGCGGCGACAGAGTTTCGACCGGTCGGGGTGGGCGCCGGCCGGGTCCGCCAGTCCGCGATTCAACCTGGAAGGGCAACCGGTATTCCATGCCGAGACCGTCGTCGATCGGGACCTTCGTCGCTGTCGGGATCGGGATGCTGGCGGTCATCGGGGGCTGCAACCGGGATTCCGGACCGCCGGAAAGAGCCGGCTCCGGGACGCCGTCCGACGGGCTCATCCGCCTCCCGCCCGTACCCGAGCCGGGTATGGCGTGGCAACCGCGGACCTACGTGGCGAAGTGGGCTGACGCTGCCCCGCTGATCGACGGTTCGCTGGATGACGTGGAGTGGCGGGCAGCGCCGTGGACGACCGACTTCGTGGACATCCAGGGCCCCTCGATGCCGGCCCCGCGGTTCCGGACCCGGGCTCGCCTGTTGTGGGACGAGCAGTACTTCTACGTCGGAGCGTCGCTCGAAGACCCGCACGTGTGGGGAACGCTCACGGAGCGCGACGCGGTGATCTATCAGGACAACGACTTCGAGGTGTTCCTCGACCCGGACGGCGATACGCACCTGTATTACGAGCTCGAGATCAACGCGCTCGGCACCGTCTGGGACCTGATGCTGATCAAGCCGTACCGGGATGGCGGTCCCGCCGTCGATGCCTGGGACATCGATGGACTGCGGACGGCCGTGTCCGTGGACGGGACCATCAACGACCCGCGGGATGAAGACCGCGGGTGGAGCGTCGAGATCGCCATCCCGTGGGACGTGCTGGCGGAGGCGGCCGGGCGTCCCGCCCCACCGGCTCCCGGCGATCGCTGGCGGCTGAACTTCTCGCGCGTTCAGTGGCGCGCCGAGCTCTCGGATGGCGGATACTCGAAGCTGACGGACCCGGCGAGCGGGGAGCCGCTGCCGGAAGACAACTGGGTCTGGTCACCGCAGGGCCTCATCGCGATGCACTACCCCGAGATGTGGGGCATCGTGGAGTTTGCCGGACCGGCCGACCCGGAGCGCCCGCCCACGGCGCTCACCGAGTCCGAGAGGGCCCTGTCGGCGCTCTTTCAGGTCTACTACCGACAGCGGGAGCGCGCTGCGGAGCGCGGATCCTGGATCGACGACGTCGACGAGCTGGCCGCGGATCGCCCGACCGGCGCCGACCTGCTTTGGCCGCCGGCCATCTGGCTGACGCCCTCCGGATTCGAAGCGACCCTGCGATTGAGCGACGGACGCTTCGCCCACATCCGCGAGGACGGTCTCGCCTGGATTTCGGACTGACTCCGTGCACTTCTCGTCACTCGACTGGATCCTGCTCGTCGGCGTCTACGCGACCATGATCGGTGGGGTACTGCTCCTCAAGCCGTTCATGCGGAGCGTCGCGGACTTCCTGGCCGCGGGGCGCACGGCAGGTCGGTACCTCCTTTCGGTCTCACAGGGCATGGCGGCCCTGGGGGCGATCACCGTCGTCGGCTACCTGGAGCAGAACTACGTGGCCGGCTTCGCGTTGACCTGGTGGGGCTTCTCGCAGGCCATCGTCATCCTCGTGCTCACCGTCAGCGGGTTCGTCATCTATCGTTTCCGCCAGACCCGTTCGCTGACCCTGCCGGAGTTCTTCGAACGGCGGTACAGCCGACGGTTCAGGATCTTCACGGGGATGCTCGCGTTCGCGGCGGGATTGATCAATTTCGGCATCTTCCCCGCGGTGGGCGCGCGGTTCTTCATCAACTACATCGGGCTGCCGGACTCGTTCTCGATCGCCGGCCTCCACCTCGGCACTTTCCCGCTTCTCATGCTGCTGCTGCTCGGCACGGCGATCTTCTTCGTGTTTTCCGGGGGTCAGGTCGCGGTCATCATCACGGACTTCGTGCAGGGCATCTTCGTGAACCTCGTCTTCCTGGTGATCGTCGCATTCCTCCTGACCCAGGTGGACTGGACTCACATCTTCGAGGCGCTGGCCATGGCGCCGGCGGACGCATCTCTGATCAACCCGTACCGGACGAGCCAGGTCCAGGATTTCAATTTCTGGTACTTCATGATCGGAACGATCGGGGTGGTGTACGTCGTGATGTCCTGGCAGGGCACGCAGGCCTACAACGCTTCGGCGAGCAGCGCCCACGAGGCGAAGATGGGCCAGGTGCTCACCAACTGGCGCGAGAACCCCTGGAAGCTGTTCGTCCTGGTCGTGCCCGTGATCGCGTTCACCGTGCTCCATCACCCGGACTTCTCGACCCAGGCCGCGGCCGTCACCGACCTGCTCGCCGACGCGGAATCGGAGACGATCCGCAATCAGCTCCGCGGGCCGGCCGTGCTCGTCACGATGCTCCCGGCCGGGCTCCTGGGTGCATTCGCCGCCGTGATGCTGACCGCGTTCGTCAGCACGCACGACACGTACCTGCATTCCTGGGGCAGCATCTTCATCCAGGACGTCGTCATGCCGTTCCGGAAGAGGCCGTTCACTCCCGAACAGCACATGCGGGCGTTGCGCTGGTCGATCGTCGGGGTGGCCATCTTCATCTTCACGTTCAGTCTGCTCTTCCAGCAGAGCCAGTACATCTGGCTCTTCTTCGCGGTCACTGGAGCGATCTTCGCGGGCGGCTCGGGCGCCGTCCTCATCGGCGGGCTGTACTGGAGGCGGGGCACGACCGCGGCGGCGTGGGCCGCCATGATCACCGGCTCGTCGATCGCCGTCGGCGGCATCGTCACCCACCAGGTCGTTCCCGACTTCCCGATCAACGGTCAGGAGTTCTGGGGCATCGCGATGGCGGCGTCCAGTTTCGTATACGTCACGGTCTCGCTCCTGGGGCCGCGGCGGACCTTCGATCTCGACCGCCTGCTGCACCGCGGTCGTTACGCCCTCGATGGAGAGATCGAGGTCGTCGAGGCAGCGCCCTCGCGCGGGCTCCGTGTTCTCGGCATGGGCCGTGAGTTCACACGGGGCGACCGCCTGCTCTACATCGTCACCTACGCGTGGGTCGGAGCCTGGACGGTCGTGTTCCTCGTCGGAACCGCCGTCAACCTCTCGCGAGATGTGCCCGACGCGGCGTGGGCGGGGTTCTGGAAGGTATACGTATACTTGATGCTGGCCGTCTCCGGCATGGTTGTGGTGTGGTTCGCGATCGGTGGTTTCCGCGACATCCGGGCGATGCTGGGGCGACTGGCGGTCATGGGCCGGGACGAAGAGGACGACGGCTGGGTCCGGACTCGAGAGGAGACAGATGAATGAGGGCGCTCGTGCGCAGCTCCGACAATCCGATCATCACGGCAATGGAAGTTCCCACGATGCCGCCGGACATCGACGACCCATCGGCGGTGTTCAACCCGGGCGCCGTTCGGTGGGGCGGCCGTTACCTGCTGATGCTGCGCGTCCAGACGAGGGGGAGGCGGACCCACCTGGTGATGGCAGAGAGTCCGAACGGACGCGAGTTCACAGTCTGGAACGAGGCGGTGCACATTCCGGGACTCGAGGATTTCGGAGAACAGATCTTCCACGTCTATGACCCCCGAATCACCGCGATCGGCGACGAGTGCCTCGTGATGTTCGCCGCGGACACGGTCGACGGCTGCCGCCTCGGAACGGCTCGCACCCGCGACTTCAGACAGTTCGAGCTGGTGGGGCTCGGCGACCACCCCGACATCCGGAACGGAGTGATCTTCCCGTCCCGACTTGGTGACCGCTACCTGCGACTGGATCGACCCAACCGGGAGCTCAGTCCGGGGGAGCCGGCGTCGGGCGACGCGATCGTCCTCTCGGAGTCGACCGACCTCGTCGAGTGGCACCCGCTCGGAGTCGTGATGCGCGGCCGGCCGCGTTACTGGGACGAACGGATCGGCGCCGGCCCTCCACCCATCCGCACGCGGCAGGGCTGGCTGCTCGTCTACCACGGCGTCGCGACCCACTTCGGGAGCGTCGGCATCTACCAGGCGGGGGTGGCCCTGCTCGACCTCGAGGACCCGGTTCGCCTCCTGGGCCGAAGCCGCGACAACGTGCTCGAGCCGCGAGAGATGTACGAGCTGGTCGGCCAGGTCCCGAATGTCGTGTTTCCATCCGGCATGATCGTCGAAGAGTACGATGCGGAGGGCTTTGCCACGGAGGAGAGCGCGGTACGGGTATACTACGGCGCGGCGGACACGTCGGTCTGCATGGCGACCGGGACGGTCGGAGGGCTGCTCGCGGCGGTGCACGGGAGGTGAGCGACCGGCCGGCGGGAGGAGATGATCCGTCGCTCCCCGGAACGTCAGGCGATGCCGTGACGCCGCGTGTCGCCTACCTGGTCTCGCATACTCACTGGGACAGGGAGTGGTACCGCACGTTCGGCGAGTTCCGGGTCGACCTCGACCGGGTGGTCCGGGCCACGCTGTCGGATCTCGAGGACGGGACCCTCGACCACTTCGTTCTGGACGGCCAGGCGGTGTTGCTCGAGGACTACCTGGCGGGCCGACCGAACGACCGGGAGCGCATTCGCAACCTCGTAACGGAGGGACGGCTGGCGGTCGGTCCCTGGTACGTGCTGCCGGACGAGTTCCTGGTGAGCGGCGAGGCGACGGTCAGGAACCTCGTACTCGGCCACCGGTCCGCGGACGGACTCGGCGGCGTACAGAAGGTCGGCTACATGCCGGACTCCTTCGGCCACATCGCCCAGATGCCTCAGTTGCTGCGCGAAGCGGGAATCGACTCGTTCATCTACACGCGCGGCAACGGCGACGAGATCGATCGACTCGGGTGGGAGTTCATCTGGCGCGCACCGGACGGCAGCGAGGTCCTGGCCGTCAACCAGGTCCGCGGCTACTGCAACGCCGGCGGCCTCGGGATGAGCGAGATCTGGCACGCTCACACTCCGAGAGAGGTCGATCCGGTCCGGGCCGTCAGCCAGGTGCGGGAGATCTTCCGGGAGCACGCCGAACGGGCCCGAAGCGCGGTGGTCCTGCTCAACAACGGCTGTGACCATTTCCCGCCGCCCCGTGATCTCGGCCGAGTCCTCCAGGCGTTGCGGGACGCCTTCCCGGAAACCGAATTCCGCACCGGTGGCTTCGTCGAGTATCTGAGGGCGGTGCGGGACGCGTCCCCGCCTCTGGAGACGTTCGAGGGAGAGCTGCTCGGCGGCCGCCTGCACCACATTCTGTCCGGTGTCTGGTCCACCCGCATGTACCTCAAGCAGGCGAACGAGCGAGCCCAGGTGCTCCTCTCCGAGATCGTCGAGCCTCTGGCAGCCTACGCCCGTTTCCTCGTGGGGATGGACTATCCGCAGGGACTGATCACCGCTTGCTGGAAGGAGCTCCTCAAGAACCACCCTCACGATTCCATCTGTGGGTGCAGCACGGACGAGGTGCACCGGGATATGGAGACCCGCTTCGAGGCCGTGGCCCGGACGGGTGAGCAGCTGGTGCGTCGCGTCCTGACGGATCTGACGCCGACCTTCGGACCGCGCCCCGAAGACGATCGTGACACCGTGCTGTGCGTGGCCAACGCGCTTCCGTTCGAGCGGGCGGAAGTGATCCGGAGGATCGTGATTCTCCAGCCTCCGGCCCTCGATGAGTCACATCTGGTCCTCCGGGACGAAGCCGGACAGCGGGTGCCCTGCCGGATCGAGCGCGTTCAGAGAGTCGAGCGGTTCTGGGGAATCGATTACCGCGTCGAGCTGGACGGGGAACGGCAGGCGGAGCGGTTCATGCCGTACGAAGATCAATTTGGCAGCCGGATCCTCCGGCCGGAGAGCGAGAAGGACACGGCCGACACATTCGTCAGGATCGAGTTCCTCGCCGAACTGCCTGCCCTCGGCCACGCCCGGTTCACCCTGGCGGAGGAACGGGACGGCGCGGACCGGACCGAAGGCGGCAGCCCGCATCCGGTGTCGGTGCGGGACGACGAGATCGACAACGGGCTGTGCCGAGTGCGTCTGCACCAAAACGGAACGTTCGACCTGTTGGACCGATCGACGGACCGCGAGTTCCGGGGGCTGAACCTTCTCGAGGACTCGGAGGACGTAGGCGACGAGTACGACTTCTCGCGAGCCGCTCGGCCGGTGACCGTGAGCGCGGCGGAGTGCGATGGCGCCGACACGTCGCTGCGGGCTGGCGGGTACAGCGGGGTCCTGGTCGCCCGGTTCGACCTGGAGCTGCCCGTGGCCGCGACGGGCGACCGGCAGACGCGGGAGGCCGCGCGCGTGGCGTGCCCCGTCGAGGTCCGCGTAGAGCTCCGGAGCGGCAGCCCGCTCGTACGAGTCGAGACGCGATTCGACAACCGGGTCAGGGATCACCGGCTTCGCACGCGGTTTCCGACCGGCATCGCATCCGACGCGGTCTGGTCCGACGATCACTTCCTGGTCATCCGCAGGCCGCTGTGTCCGACCTCTGGATCGAGCTGGGTCCAGCCACCTCCGGGCACGTTTCCGCAACAGGAGTACAGCCTCGTCCAGGACGCGACGGGCGGGCTCGCGGTGTTCAACCGAGGCCTGCCTGAAGTCGAGGGGACCACGGGCGCGAACGGCGAGGTCGAACTCGCTCTCACCCTGCTACGATCGGTGGGCTGGCTGTCGAGGGACGACTTCGAGAGCCGCCGGCGCTCGAACGCGGGGCCGACTCTCCACACTCCCGCCGCGCAGTGCGCCGGGCAGCACGTCTTCCGGTACGCGATCCTGTCCTTCCGTGGAGACTTCCGGGATGCGGAGGTACGCGAGTCCAGCCGGTCCTACAGGGTGGATCCTGTTACGGTCCAGGGAGTGCTGGCCGGCAGTGCGACCGGCGGCCGGAGCCTTGTCCGTCAGGGGTCGGGCCGGGCGACGATCACGGCGATCAAACGTCATCAGACGCGAGATTCCCTCGTCGTGCGACTGTACAACCCCTACCCGCACGCGATAGAAGAGGCGCTTCTCACCGACGCCGGAATCACCGCCGCCTGGCTCGTCGATCTCCTGGAAGAGCGTACCGACCCGCTCCGCTCGGATCGTCAGCGGGTGGACCTGGAACTCGGACCGCACCGCATCCTGACGGTGGAGCTGGAGATCGAGAAGCCCCGGACGTGACGCGAGCTTCACCGACAGCTCAGACGAGCCAGCGCCTCGGCCAGACCGTCCAGGTGGAACGTGTAGGTGTGCGAGCTCATCTGGAAGTCGCTCACCCGGATGACCGCCGACTCTCCGGCCGCGCTCGCTTCCAGGGCGCGGTTCACGAAGTCCTCTCGAACCTCCGGTGGCGCGACGGCGGCCATTCCGGAAGGTCGCAGAGTCCAGGCAGCCGGTGAGCGCTCCTCCCCGCCGAACGAGTATCGCACCGGCGTGCTGGGCCTTCGCCCCAGGTAGGAGGCCGTGACCACCAGCTCGAAACCCGCCTTCGCACAACGGAAGGTCAGTCCTCCGGCCCCCGACACGAAGCTCTCGTCCGCCAGCGTGGTGATCGATGTCAGGTCAACGCCCGATGCCGGATCCGGGCGCTCGAACAGGTAGAAATCACCGATCGACTCCTGGCCTACCGCGAGGGTCGCGTGAAGGAGGAACATCCCGGACACCAGCATCGCCGTCGCGATCCGCATGTGAACCCCCCGTCTCAGGCCGGAACGGCCTCGCTCCACTTCTCGAAGCGCTCCGCGGCCATCTCCTCGAGGAACGGACGATGATCCGGGTGCGCGATCTCGATCAGGGCCCGCGCGCGCTGCCTGAGATTCTTGCCGTACAGGTCGGCCACCCCGTGCTCGGTGACCACGTAGTGGATGTGGGCGCGTGTGCTGACCACGCCGGCGCCCTGCTTGAGGTATGGAACGATCCTGGATTCCCCTTTTCGCGTGGTGCTCGGAAGCGCGATGATCGGCTTGCCCCGATCGGACAGGGCGGCTCCACGGATGAAGTCCATCTGCCCCCCGACGCCGGAGTACTGCCTCGTGCCGATCGAGTCGGCGCACACCTGGCCGGTGAGATCCACCTCGATCGCGCTGTTGATCGCCGTCACGCGCGGGTTCCTCCGTATGACGGCCGTGTCGTTCGTGTATCCGACGTCCAGCATCGCCACCTGCGGGTTGTCGTCGATGAAGTCGTATACGCGACGCGTGCCCATCACGAACGTGGCGACCACCTTTCCCGGGTGCGTGCGCTTCTTCTTTCCATTGATCACCCCGGCCTCGATGAGATCGATCGCCCCGTCCGAGAACATCTCCGTGTGGATCCCGAGGTCCTTGTGGTTCGTGAGCGCGCCGAGAACGCCGTCCGGGATGGCGCCGATGCCCATCTGCAGTGTCGCTCCATCCTCGATCAGCTCCGCGCAGTAGCGACCGATCCTGTGCTCCGTCTCTCCGAGGACCGGCCGGGGTACCTCCGGCAGCGGATCGTCGACCTCGATGAAGTCGTCGATCTCGTTGACGTGGATCATGCTGTCACCGTGCGTGCGAGGCATGTTCGGATTCACCTGCGCGATCACGCGCCGGGCCGTCTGCACCGCCGCGCGGCTGCAGTCCACCGAGACTCCCAGAGAGCAGAATCCGTGCAGGTCAGGCATCGAAGTCTGGATCAGCGCCACGTCCAGCGGGAGGATCTTGCGGCGGAACAGCTGGGGCGTCTCGCTCAGGAACACCGGGACGTAGCTCGCGTCGCCGCTGTTGATCGCCTCCCGAACATTGGCTCCGACGAACAGGGCATTCACCCGGAAGCTCCCGATCATCTCCGGAGCCGCGTAGGGCGCCGGCCCCTCCGTGTGCAGGTGGACGATTTCCACGTCTCTGAGCTCCGCGGCACGAGCCGTCATCGCCTCGATCAGGCGGCCCGGCGCCGCAGCGACACTGTGTATGAACACGCGGTTCCCGGATTCGATGACGGACACCGCGGCTTCGGCAGTCGTGCGCTTCATGTCAAACCCCTCTTCTTCTATCGTCTGGCGGGCGCCGCACCGCGCGGCGCTCGCTCACTCGAGTCTGGCCCGCAGATGCGCGAGCATGTCGGCGGTCATCGAGGCCAGGTCGTACTCGGGAATCCAGCCCCACTCCTCCCGGGCCACCCGGTCGTCGATCCGGCGCGGCCACGAATCGGCGATCGCCTGTCGGACCGGATCCACTTCGTAACTCAGGCGGAATCCCGGAACATGGTCGCTGATGGAAGCGGCCAGCGACTCGGGAGTCACCTGCATCGCCGTAATGTTGAAGGCATTCCGATGGATGAGACGGTCCGGGCTCGCTTCCATCAGCTCGATCGAACCGCGAATCGCATCCGGCATGTACATCATGTCGAGCTGAGTCTCGGGACCGACGAAGCACGTGTACTCTCCGCGCTTCACTGCTTCGTAGTAAATCTCCACCGCGAAGTCGGTGGTGCCGCCACCGGGCGGCGTGACGTGCGAGATCAGCCCGGGATATCGGACGCCCCGGGCATCGACCCCGAACCGATGATGGTAGTAGTCGCTCAGGAGCTCTCCGGCGACCTTGGACACGCCGTAGATCGTGTTCGGACGCTGGATCGTGTCCTGGGGGGTGGGATCGGGCGGAGTGGAGGGACCGAACGCGGCGATCGAGCTCGGCGTGAACACGGCACAGCCTTCCTCTCGCGCCACCTCGAGCACGTTGTACAGGCCCCCCATGTTCACCGCCCAGGCCTTCTGGGGCGCCTTCTCTCCACGAGCCGAGAGCAGGGCGGCCAGGTGGTACACGCAGTCCGCCCCGTGTGCCCGGATCACGTCCGCCACGGCTTCGGCATCCGTGACATCCAGAGACCTGAAGGGGCCGGCGCCGGCCTCGTCGTCCGGCTCACGGATGTCGGTTGCCAGCACGGCGTCCCGGCCGTATCGCTCCCTGAGCGCCGCGACCATCTCGCTCCCGACCTGACCGGCGGCTCCCGTCACGACGATTCGCTTCATGGAGATCACTTTCTCGGCGAGGTGACGGCTGCGGTGCGAAAGTCACCGCGACCGAGCCTCCGGGACGCCTGAACGAGGCAATTTTCCGGCCACCACCGACGGTCGTCCGACCATCCTCGGGGCCCGCCGAAACGGGGGGCTGACGCATCCGAAGGGCGGCTTTCCGGCGTCTCAATGTGGCCCGACCGGCCATCACCTACAAGCGGTCCGCGACGCCTCGAGAGAAGGGGGTGGCGGAGGGGTCAGACTGTCTCATCGCGTGCCCTGGAGCCCATGCCGATCGACATGCCGTGGGGCCAAATTACGGAGGGCCCGCCGAAACGGGCCCTCCTCCGAGGCTGCGGTAGGAAGCTTCCCCGGCGCAGTGTCGCACCGGGAGGCAGGTCTATGCGCGAGGGGTATCGTTCCCGATCATTGGCTCCAGGTTACGGGATTCTCGGGCCGCATGTGTCGGCCCGCCAGCCGGCCGCCCCTCGCGGAGAATGTGGCCGGTCGTGGTCAGAATCTGCACCTGACCGACTCTCAAACAACGGCCCTATCGTACCGGATGCGATGGTACTTTCGTACCCCGCTGTCTGGCGTGCCTATTGCAGCGGCGTTCGAGTGCGCGGGAGAGCCGAGGATGCCCCTGCGCGGGAGCAGGATACCCGAGGCCGAGGAAGGGCACTGTGCAGATCCAGTCAGGCGCCGCGCGCGAGGGCGTGATGCGGATCCTCGTGGCGGTGGAGCTGCCTCTCATCCGGGCCGGCGTGGTGTCCCTGATCGACGGACAGGACGACCTGCACGTCGAGGGGACGGTGGACAGGCTCGAGGACGTGTTGCCGGCATGCGGCCGCCTCCGACCCGACCTCGTGATCCTGGATACCGATTATCATCGACGGGACCTGTCCCTGATCGACAGGATCCACGAGACGGTTCCGGGAGTCGACGTCCTCGTGCTCGTGAATCATTCCGACGAGGAGTGCGTGATCCGTTCCATGCTGGCCAGACCGGACGCCGTGAAGCTGTCGGGGGCGGCCCTGGATCAGCTGAACGAGTGCTGCCTCCTCGCGCTTCGATCATCGGCCCGGGGATGTGTCCCGAAGACATCGGACGAGAATCGGCTCCTGGGCGCCATCCGCACGGTGGCGTCAGGCGAGATCGCTGCCGGCCCGTGGCTGGACGCGCTGATGCAGGCACACCGAAGCGAGGCCCCGACGTTCAGCCAGGACGGTCCGAACCGGATCTCCGCCCGCGAGCTGGAGATCATCACCCTCGTGGCCCGCGGACTGGAGAACAAGGAGATCGCCGACCACCTGGGCATCCGGGAGCAGACGGTGAAGAACCACCTCGGGCGGGTCATGCGGAAGGTCGGGGTGCGGAATCGGCAGGAGCTCGCCATGCTCGCCGTGCGTCAGCACCTGGTGCCGGCGGTGACCGGGATACGCTAGGAGAGCGGCCGCGACAGGTGCAGGTCGAGCACGGCGTCGAGCTCGAACCCGATGCGAGGAGCGCCCCGGCTCACCGGGGCGCTCTCGCGTCGAGTCAGACCAGCTGCCAGTCCGGGGTGATCATTCCACCAGCTGCAGATACCTGATCAGGGAATCCTCGTCCGGCGGCTCCTCGCCCTCATCGCCGCCGGAGCCGGCCGTCCCCGCGGACATCAGCCGCACGTAGACGTTCCAGTTCCCCTGCGGTCCTCCGAAGTCGCCCGCCGAGTAGGCGCACGCGACCCGTTCGATGAACACGCCCGTGAGCCCGTCGATCGTGAACGTGTTGTTGGCTCCGTTCCCGCTGATGTTCGCCGTATCGATGATCGGGGCCTTCCGGATGCGCGGGCTTTCCGTTTCGCAGGCCTTGTCGATGGCGCAGCCGTTCCGCTGCACGCAGCCGTACTGCGTACCGCTGGCGCCGGGCGAACACCATTGCACACCCGGGTCGCTCTCGATCACGTCCCGGAAGGATCCCGGACCGTCATCGGAGCTGATCAGGGTCTGCTTCTCGCCGCCCGCCGACGCCTGCCAGACCTGCTCGGGCAGAGAGATGCTCGGGCAGTATCTCCCCATGATCGCGTCGCCCAGCCAGGTCGAGCCTCCACTGCCACCCTCGCTCGGCTGGCTGTCCCTCCACCAGCAGGACCAGCTGTCCTCGAAGCCGTTGCAGTAGTCCACATTCGGGTTGGCGTTGAATACCTCCGCGGGCTCGGTCCGGCAGTAGGGTGGACCCGTCCCCGTCGCACCGCTGAAGCTCAGCTTCATGAGAAGGCCGTGGCTGTCCTCCCGGTTGAACCCGAGCGGCGGCTCTCCGTCCGTGTAGTAGCCGTCTCCGTTCGTGTCCCGGAAGTCGAGGAACCCGATCGGGAGCAGGCAATCCTCGATCTCGCCTCCACCCTCCACCCCGTTCGCCGGCGCCGCCCAGGCGGCGGCCTTGGTCCGCACGTCGACTCCGCGGACGCCGAACACCCGCGCGAAGAACGTGCTGATCGGGTTGCCCCTCGTTTTGATGTTCTGGACGTACACTCTGACCTTGGACTCGTCGAGCATCACCTCGACGTCTTCGTCCAGCACCACGGCCGGCCGTCCGCGGATGGTATTCCGCCCCGCGTAGTCCCTGGCCAGGGCCACGGCCCCGACCGAATCGTCCGGATCCACGAGCAGCGCGGATGCTCCGGCCAGCGCTCCGGCTTCGGCGGCGCGCTGCGATTCCGTCCTGGCGGTCAGGAGCTGACCGATGTCGATCGCGATGGCCGCCGCCGACACGACCGCCAGCATGCTGATCGCGACCAGCACGATCGCGGCTCCCCGCTGGTCGGCGAGCAGTCTACGGATCACGGTCCTGGACCGAGTGGTGTTCACAGGGTTCGTCTCCTTCTCGATGCGTCAATGAGCTGCGTGCGACAGGTCGACGGCGATAGGTCGCCGCCTCACCAACGGCCATGAATGCGGGGCGGCTCGTCCGACCCGTTGCTGCGTCCCGGGGTCGACGGGGTCACCCCTGAAGCCAGGCCGGCCTGGGAGCCCGCCACGACCGAATCCGGCAGCGGTGCTCCACCCTCGACTCGGTCCCGGATCATCTGCCTGAGGAGCGCCCACTGCTGCTCCGCAGCGACGATCCTCTCCTGCAGCTCCGCCTTGCGGTTCTCGAGCTCGCGCCTCTCCATATCCAGCTCTTCCCGGACCCGCCTGACTTCGGCATCCGCTTCCTTCTCCCTCGCGCGCCGGCTGCGGGACCGCAGGCTCGGCGCCACTCCCGCGTACTGGCGAACCAGCACGCGCAAGCTGACGAGATGGAGCGCGTACACCCCCAGAAGCAGCGCGGCCAGGTTGAAGACCGGCTGCGGGGCCAGGTACGACAGGACCGCGGCGCTCGCAGCGAGCAGCGCGATGCAGAGTACGTACTCCAGGCTGACCGGAGATTTCATGGGATCGATCCCTTCGGGTTGTTTCGTCCCCCCCAGGAGACTTGTCGGCCTCGATACGGTTGGGGTGAGCGAGAGTCGTGCCGCGAAGCCGGGACGAGGTTGAAATCCTGTATTTATCTGTACAGAACGAAGTTACGTGCCGTGAATGCTGCGCAGGGAGAGAGTCTCGTCCGTTGCGTCCACTCAACTTGCTGTTGCGTCCGTCCTACAACCTGCGGGGCCGTGCGAAGGGATGTACAGGAACATACTACCACGCATGTCAAGCGGAGTCGGGTGCTCCTCCGAGGGAGTTGAACCGCCCGCCCGAAGCGGGATGCCGGCCGTCAGGTCGAGTCCTCGAGGCTCGCCTCGGCCGGCGTGATGAGCCCTCTATGCCTCCTGGGCCTGGATATGCTCGCCAATCAGGATCTTGCTGATCTCCTCGCGCTGGATCTGATTCGTTCCCTCGTAGATCTGCGTGATCTTGGCATCGCGCATGTACTTCTCGATCGGATAGTCGCGCATGTACCCCGAGCCCCCGTAGACCTGCACGGCGTCGGTGGTCACCGACATGGCCACGTCCGATGCGAAGCACTTCGACATCGCCGAGTAGATCGTCGAGCGCGCCTTCGGATTGTGATCGATGTGCCGGGCCGTGGCGTAGATCAGCGCGCGGGCCGCTTCGACCTTGGTCGCCATGTCGGCGAGCAGGAAGCGAAGTCCCTGGAAGGAGGACACGGGCGACCCGAACTGCCTTCGGGAGATCGACCAGTCCACCGCGAGATCGAGGGCGCCCTGCGCGATCCCCAGCGCCTGGGCCCCCACGCCCGGCCGTGAGGCGTCGAACGTCTTCATGGCCGTGATGAATCCGGTTCCCTCCCGGCCGATCAGGTTCTCGACGGGTACGCGGCAGTCCTCGAACACCAGCTCACGTGTCGAGGAAGCGCGGATGCCCATCTTGTCTTCCTTCTTGCCGAAGCCGAACCCGGGCGTGCCCTTCTCCACCACGATCGCGCTGGCGCCGCGCGCTCCCTTCTCCGGGTTCGTCATCACCACGACCGTGTAGATTTCCGCGTCCCCGCCGTTCGTGATCCACTGTTTGAGGCCGTTGAGCACGTAGTGATCGCCGTCCCGTACGGCCGTCGTCCGGATCCCGGCGGCGTCCGAACCGGCCTGCGGCTCGGTCAGCGCGAAGGCGGCGAGCCGCTCGCCGGCGGCGATCGACGGCAGGAACCGCTGCTTCACCTCGTCACTCGCCGACACGATGATCGGCAGCGCTCCGAGGGCCGTGCTGGCGAACGACAGCGAGATGCCGCCGCACGCCTTGGACAGCTCCTCCGTCACCAGCACCATGTTCATGGTCCGGGAATCGCCGGCCAGACCGCCGTACTCCTCGTCGATGAACACGCCGAACAGACCAGCCTCGGCGATCTTCTTCACGATCGGCCACGGAAACTCGCCCGTCCGATCGTACTCGGCCGCCACCGGCCGGATCTCCCTGTCGGCGATCGTCCGGGCGAGATCCCGGATCATCTGCTGCTCATCCGTGAGTTGATAGTCCAGCACGGGGGGTCTCCTGTGTGGGTCCGCGGGCCGCCGGGCCCACGGAAACAGCGGTTATCGGGATTCCGGCCCTACGACCAGAGAAGCGGATGCTGCACGCAGGCGTCGCCACCCTCGAAATGGAGTCGGACCAGGTTCTCCGGCACGAAATCCGCGAAGGACCCGATCTCGTACGACCCTTCCAGGGTTCCGGGACGGGCGAGGTCGACCAGGCGTGCGGCCAGCAGGAGACCGTCGAGATTCACGTCGTTCAGCGTCACCGTGACGGTGTCACCTTCGGCCGTCGCCCGGAAGTCGCCCTCCGCATACAGGCCCTCGAACGTATCGGCCAGCGTCTGCAGCGCGTCAGCCGAACGCTCCGCGTCATCCGCCTCGAACGCGACTTCCCCGTTCAGGCGGTGCTCCCACTCAGGGGTCGCGATCCGTACGTTCTCGGACCAGGGTTCGCGCGCGGCCCCGGCATAGTCCGGGTGCGCCCATTGAACGTTCATGGACCCGCCGGGCTCGACCCGGATGCGCACCAGCTGCGTGGCCGGCTCTTCCGTGTGCACGAAGAAGTCCCCTCCCTCGATGCGGGACTGCAACTCGTAGGGAATCTCGGACAGGATGCGGACCAGCTCGACCGTCACCGTAGGGAGAATGGGCCCGGTGGACGGCTGAATGTGACCGATCTCGATCGCTCCGGTCTTCTGGTCGTACTCGAGCCATTCCCCGGGCAGCGAGGCCAGGCGACGCTGCACGTCGGCCGGCAGCTTTCCGAGGATGACCTTGCCGTTACACCCGGACTGATAGGACATGCGTGATCCGCCTCTCTGGAACTCGGCACCAGGCCCCGTTGGAAGCCTCGAAATCGGTGCAGGATCTTACAATCGCGCCGGGTGCGGGAAAAGGATAACGTGTATGCCATGCAGACTGCGTACTTCAACGGTGAGCTCGTCCCGCGGGCGGACGTCCGAGTGTCGCCGGACGATCGGGGCTTCCTGTTCTCGGATGGGGTGTACGAGGTCCTGCGCGCGTACGGCGGACGGCTGTTCGAGATCGATCGGCACGTGGACCGCCTGGCCCGAAGCCTGGCAGCCATGCGGATTCGGGGCTGGAACGCGGCCGACGCGGCCGGAGTGTGCGCCGAGCTTCTGGAGCGAAACGAGCTCTCGAGGGAAGACGCGCTGGTCTACCTGCAGGTGACGCGTGGCGTGGCCCCCAGGACGCACCGGTTCCCGGATCCATCCGTCCGTCCGACGGTGTACGCCTATGCGTGGCCCTTCGCACCGGACCACGCCCCGGAGGAGGGAGGGCGGGCGATCACGGTTCCGGACCAGCGGTGGGCGCGGTGCGACATCAAGACGGTCGCCCTGATTCCGAACTGCATGGCCAACCAGGACGCTCGCGAGGCGGCAGCCGTGGAGGCGATCTTCGTGCGGGACGGCGTGGCGCTGGAGGGCACGCATACCAATGTGTTCGCGGTGTTCAGAGGCCGCGTGCACACGGCGCCGCTGACCAACTACATCCTGCCCGGCGTGACAAGGGCCGTCGTCCTCGAGCTGTGCCGCGAAGCGGGCTTCGAAGTGGCGGAGGAACCTGTCTTCGCGGACGACCTCTACCGGGCGGACGAGGTGTTCATCGCCGGGACGACGGCGGAGGTCACGCCCATCGTCGACCTCGATGGACGGGCGGTCGGGACCGGGCGACCCGGCGGATTCGCGCTCGAGCTGCTGAGCCGCCTTCGCGCCCGCGCCCGTGCGACCTGAAGGGCCACGGTTCGATCCCCGGCCGACTCGTCAGCGGGACGGCGCCCACCTCACGACGCCCGCTGCGACCAGATCTTCCAGGTAGCGGGCCACGTCGGCCGTCGCGATCGGCCCGAACTCGGCACTCAGGGCATTCCGGATCCCGCTGACGGAGCGCTCGCCGTCGATGAAGTTCACGAGCTCGAACCGCGCATCACCGCTCAGCGGAAAGTCGGGCGAGGAGTACCAGGCGGCAGCCTCGGGCTCCAGCCGGCTGGCCGGAAGTCCGAAGTCCAGGGGGCCCCGCGTGAGTCGAAGCGGGACTCGCTCGTCAGCGGGCCGGAGCTCCGGTGAACCGGATTCGACGGCCCCGGGCCGGTCGGCCAGATCAGTCCGGATCGAGGCCTCCAGGTCCCGCTGGCGGGACGTCCACCTCTCCACCGCCTGCCGCACGGGCGGCGAGTCGTGGAAGTACAGGACCGACTCGAGCGCTTCGCGCTCCCACCCGGCGACCTGGGTCAGGTGGTTGTCGACCTCGCCGGGTGGGGGAATATCCGCACCGGCCGCCCCCCTGTCCTCGAGCTGACGCGCCGTCCGGGCCGCGGCCCCGATCCGCTCCAGCGACCCGGCCGCGACCGCGTCGACGAGGTCCAGCGCCTCGGTCTCGCTCAGGCTCGCCAGATAGACGGTCGTCCCGGCGGCGAGGATCTCGGCTCGTTCCAGCTCCACCGGGTCCACCCTGTCCGGCGTGTCGTCGGACGTGTGGTGCGTGTAGTCGGGACTGTGACCGATCATCACGCCCGGGATCTTCCGATCGATGAACTGCATGTGGTCGCTGCCGCCGCTGTAAGCCGTGACGCGCCAGTTGAACGCGGACCGGCTGCCGCGCGGCGTCCGCACGTTCATTCCGTCCACCATGCGGGCCATCTCCGAGACGACGGTGTTGAGAGCCGACGGTATCGAGGATGGCGTTCGGGTGAGGATCATCCTCGAGTGCAGCAGCTCCAGGTTCTCTCCCACCATGTCCATGTTCAGATTCGCCAGCCAGGTTCCGCCCAGCGGAGGCCCCGCCATCTCAGGGTGGGCATCGAGGTAGGCCTGCGTCCCGTACCATTCCGGCACCCACAGGAATCGGACCGTTCGCTCGGGCTGCTCGAGGCGGCCCGCGCCGATCAGCTGGTGCAGGGTCACCGCGATGTCCAGGATCGCGCCCGAACCGCTGGCGTTGTCGTTCGCGGACTCCTTCGGATGGTCGAGGTGCGCGCTGAGGACCAGCTCCTCCGCCGGGCGCGTCGAACCCGGAATTCGGGCCACCACCACGTCGAGGAAGTACGGCTCGAGTCCGGTCCCCTCGACGCTGCCCTTCAACACGACCCGCTGACCCGACTCGAGCAGGGCGCGCAGCCTCTCACCCTGCCGGTTCGAGAGATTGAACCCGAACGTGACCCGTTCGAGCTCCTCCGAACGCGGCCACATGCCCGTGTACTGGAGCATGTCGGGGTGGTCCGCGGCGCGGTCGTCGTCCAGGTAGGCGACGACGGCGGCGGCGCCGTGCTCGAGCACCGCGTGCCTATGGACCTCGCCGCCGTACCCGGTGGCGAGCACGAACTTCCCGGCCACGTCCTTCCCTTCGTAGTCGGCCTCGGCCGTCCCTGCGCCCACCCACACGAGCTCGGCCGTGACGTCACCGGGGTTGGAGTAGGTGATCAGGCTCATGGCCACCTCCGGGTAGCCGACCAGGCGCTCGTCGGACGGCTCGACCATGCGAAGCTCGGCCCGGTCGATGTCCCAACCCGAGGGCGACTGCCAGGTCTGGTACTCGATCCGGCCATCGGAGGGATACGACTCGATCCACGCATCCTCATCCGAGAACCCGTACGCGCGGAGCTGCGCCAGGACGTATTCGGCGGCATCGCGGTACCCTCTCGAAGCCTGGACGCGGTGGTGCCGCGTGATCTGAATCACGTGGTCCTTCGCGATCTCGCCGCTGAGCGCCTCGTGCAGCACGTCCCGGCGGCGGGCATCGAGGAGAGATGCGCGGTCCTGTGCGGTGGCCGGCCCGACCGAAACGAGCAGCACAAGGAGTGCGGCAGGTATGAGAGTGACGAAACGGCGCATGGGGCCTCCGATGTGTGCTTTTACCCGGGGACGACGCGCGCGGCGTCGTGGCCCGGTCCTGGTACGCGGAGAGTGCTTCGCGGAAATACTGGCGGGGAACCTCGGGAGCTACAAGAGCGGGGCTTCGCCGGCTGCCAGCCCCGTGGAGGCGGCCGGCGAAATCCCGAGCGGAGCGACGGCTACATCTTGGACAGGTCCGTGCGCGACGTGTAGATCTCGTCCGAGTGCTGCGCGAAGTACTTGAAGTACAGGTCACCCAGCGCCCGGAGCTCGTCGTATCCTTCCGCGCCCTCCTGGGGGAGGTTGGCTTCCGCCCAGGTCCTGCACGGATCTCCGCACGGCGCCTCGATCCCGGCCAGGTCCTTGTACACGCGGACGATCTGGACATCGCTCGAGTTCGAGCCGTAATAGTGCTGCAGGACGTGGAAGGCGAGGACGTTCGGGTTGGCCCTCGCCTGCGGCGCGACGACGCGCTCGACGAACTCCATGAACTTCCCCCGGTCCTCACCGATCGGCACGTGAGTGGTGGAAACGGTCACGACCACCGTTTCGGGCGCCTCGTCCATGTCCTGGGCGCGCAGGGCC
>Ga0210098_1000185_pt1 | contig 22723 bp, 15 predicted proteins | sample Joice_ThreeSqA_D_FD_184870 | JGI IMG/M metagenome (GOLD analysis project Ga0210098, IMG submission 184870) | Wetland microbial communities from San Francisco Bay, California, USA, that impact long-term carbon sequestration - Joice_ThreeSqA_D1... | ecosystem: Environmental > Aquatic > Marine >...
CACCCCTCCCGGAGGCATGTGCTCGTTCAGATAGCGGGTCATGTAGGTATACAGGTGCCGTCGTGTGCCCGGGCCCTCGAAGATCCCGTGCGAGCGGTTCGGATACGACAGCATCGTGAAATACTTGTTGTTCTTGATCAGCTCGTTCACCAGCTGCTCGGCATTCTGGTAGTGGACGTTGTCGTCACCTGTGCCGTGGATCAGCAGCAGGTTGCCCTGGAGCCCGGAGGCGTACTTCAGAACCGAGCCGTCCTCGTAGTCCTCGGGGTTCTCGTCGATCAGACCCATGTACCGCTCCATGTACACGGTGTCGTAGTTGCGCAGGTTCGTCACCGCGGCCACCGCGATCCCCGTGCTGTAGATCTCCGGGTAGCGGAAGAGGGCGTTCAGCGTCGCGCCGCCGCCGCCGCTCCAGCCCCAGATTCCGATCCGTGACGCGTCCACGTACGGCCGCTCCGCGATGACACGCGCTGCCGCTGCCTGGTCCGCGCTGTTGACCCTCCCCACTTTCCGGTACTGGGCCTTGCGCCAGTCCCGCCCACGCGGACCGGGGGTGCCCCGGTTATCGACGCTGGCCACGATGTAGCCCTGCTGGGTGAGCATCGTGTGCCAGCCGAAGTTCCCGATGTCCCAGGCGTCGAGCACCGTCTGCGCGAAAGGCCCGCTGTAGGCGTAGAAGAACACGGGGTACTTCAGGGTCGGGTCGAAGTCTGGCGGATACATGATCCAGGCGTCGAGCATCTCGTCGCCCACGTCGACCTGGAACAGTTCGGTGCGGCCGCGATCAAGCTCGGCGAGGGTCCCCTTCAAGCGGGCGTTGTCCACCAGCACGCGAAGCACCTCGTGGTCCGGCAGGCTGATGAGGTCCGTGACGGGCGGCGTCGTGAGGGTCGAATACGTGTGGATGGCGAACGATCCGTCCGGGGAAATGTCGTACGTGTGCGTGCCCGGCTGGTCGGCCGGGGACAGCCGGACCGGGTCGCCGCCCTTCAGCGGCACCCGGTACAGGTAGCGCTGCGTCGCGTTGTCCGGTGAGGCGATGAAATAGACCCATCCTCCGTCCTCGTCGATCAGCTCCACGTCGACGACCTCCCAATCGCCTGACGTGATCGGTGCGAGGGAGCCGCTCTCGCGGTCGACGGCATAGATGTGCCGCCAGCCGGTGCGCTCGCTGATCCACGTCATTCGCTCGTCACCGTCGAGCCACGTCCAGTCGTCGATCGCGTCCAGATACGCATCGTCCGTCTCGGTGAGGAGCGTGCGGATAGAGCCGTCGTCCGCGTCGCACAGCATGACGTTGTTGGTGTTCTGGCGCCGGTTCATTCGCTGGATCGCCACCTCGTCGCCATTCCCGGACCACTCCATGCGCGGGATGTAGTTGTTCCGCTCATCACCGGGCACCTGGCACCACACCGTCGATCCGCCGCCTGCGCTGACCACGCCGACGCGCGCCGCCGAGTTCTGCGTGCCGACCTTCGGGTACTGAACGGGAATGGTGAAGGAGTAAATGGAGTCGGTGTTGTTGATCATCTCGAATACGCCGATGCCCTCCGCGTCGAGCTGCCAGTAGGCGATCGACTTTCCGTCCGGTGCCCAGCGCCAGCCGTCGGCCGGCAGCGGCATGAAGAACTCCTCCTCGTACACCCAGTCGAAATTGCCGTTGATGATCGTGTCCGAGCCGTCGTCCGTCAGCCGTGTGACCTCTCCCGTAGCCACGTCCTCCACGAACAGGTCGTTCTCGCTCACGTAGCCGAACCGCTCGCCCGACGGATCGAACTTGCCGTACATCAGGCTGGACTCCGGCCGATCCGCTCCCATTTGCCGAAGCGCTCCGGTGACGAGATCGAGAACCCAGTAATCGCCCCGCGAGTTGAATCGCCACACCCGCCTGGAATTCGTGTAGATCAACAGCTTGCTGCCGTCCGGGGACCACTCGTAGTTCTGGATTCCGAGCGGCCGGGTCGCTCCTTCGGGAACGAGCTCCGAAGCGGAAACCAGCACTTCGCGTTCGCCCGTGGCGGCATCGTAGCGGACCAGATCGCGTCCTCCGCCGGCCTGGCTTCGCTCCAGCATCGTGTAGGCGGAGCCGTCCTCGAGCCACCTGGACTGGCCCGGAAAGTCCGGGAAGAGATCGCCGGATCCGAACATCCGGTCCAGCGTCACCTTGCTGGCGTCCGTCGTTTCCTGCGCCGACGCCACGCCCGGAATCAGGAACAGGGAGGCCAGGATGAACAGCTTCGGAAGGCCCTCGATCACACGATTCAGGTATTTCATGGTTTTCCTCGGTTCAGCGGTTCGTGCGCTTCACGCGTCTCGTGAGAGATCGCAAAGATAAGAGGATCCCTCTTCGTATGCTCTACTGACAGATACGGCCGGGCAGGCGTTTATCCCGTCCGGTCTTCTGATGCGCCGAGGCCCGGACCGGTCACCTGCCGGCCGGGCCTCCAGCGCCATGGCAGCGCGGTCGCTCAGTCCATCCGGGAACTTTCCGGCGTGCCTCCGGGAGGCATGTTCTCGTTCAGGTAGCGCGTCATCTCGGTGTACAGATGAAGGCGCGTCCCCTCTCCTTCGAAGATCCCGTGCGAGCGGTTGGGATACGCCAGCATCGTGAAGTGCTTGTTGTGACGGATGAGCTCGTTCACCAGCGCCTCGAAGTTCTGGTAGTGAACGTTGTCGTCGCCCGTCCCGTGCACGAGGAGCAGGTTGCCTTCCAGGTCGCGGGCGTGCGTGATCGGCGCTCCAGCCTCGTAGTCCTCGGCCGCCTCGTCCGGCAGTCCCATGTACTTCTCGGTATAGATCGTGTCGTAGTACTTCTGGTGCGATACGGCCGCGACGGCGATCGCCGTGCCGTATACGTCGGGGTACTGGAAGATCAGATTGAGCGCCATCTCGCCGCCGCCGCTCCAGCCCCAGGTCCCGACGCGCTCCGGATCCACGAAGGGCCGCGAGATGATGATGCGTGCCGCGGACGAGAGATCCGCGACGTTCAGCTGCCCGATCTTGCGGTACAGGGCCTTTCGCCAATCCCGGCCCCGCGGACCCGGCGTGCCCCGGTTGTCCACGCTTGCCACGATGTAGCCCTGCTGGGTGAGCATCAGGTGCCACAGGTAGTTGCCGCCTCCCCAGGCGTCCTGGACGGTCTGTCCCCACGGTTCGCTGTAGCCGTAGAACAGGATCGGATACTGCTTCGCCGGGTCGAAATCCGGCGGGTACATCATCCAGGCATCCAGTCGCGCCTCGCCGATGTCCACCTGAAAGAACTCGACCTTTCCGCGATCGAGAGCCGCCACGGTTTCCTTGAGAGTCCGGTTGTCGACCAGCGTCCGGATCACCTCGTGGTCGGGCAACCGGATGAGCTCGGTCATCGAGGGGGTGCCGAAACGGGAATACGTATGGAGCGCATAGCGACCGTCGGGTGAGATGTTGTACCCGTGCGTTCCCGGCTGATCCTCCGGTGTGAGTCTCTCCGCGTCTCCTCGACCGTTCAGGCGGGCCCGATACAGGTAGCGCTGCGTCGCGTTGTCCGGGGAAGCGGTGAAGTACACACGGCCGCCGTCCTCGTCGATCCGCTCCACCCCGATGATCTCCCAGTCGTCTCCGTCATCGGTGATCGCCTTGACCTTCTTCCCGTCCCGCGACACCCGGTACAGGTGACGCCAGCCGGTTCGCTCGCTGATCCACGTGAACTCGCGGTCGCCGTTCAGCCAGTTCCAGTCGTCCACGGCGTCCAGATAGGCCGGGTCGGTCTCCGTCAGGATCGTGGTGGTGGCACCGGTCGATCCGTCGCACAGCATGACCTGGTTGGTGTTCTGGTGCCGGTTCATCCGTTGAATCACGATCGCGTCGGAGTTGCCCGACCATTCCATGCGCGGGATGTAGTTGTTCCGCTGATCGCCCGGTACGTCGCACCAGGTCGTGGAGCCGCCCCCGCTGGGGATGACGCCGACCCGGGCCGCGGAGTTGGTGGTCCCGGCTTTCGGATATTCAACGGGGATGGTGTAGGAGTAGACCGAGTCGGTGTTGTTGATCATCAGGAAATGGCGCACGCCCTCGGCGTCCAGCTGCCAGTACGCGATGGATGCGCCGTCCGGGCTCCATCGAAACCCGTCCCGGTCGAAGAACTCCTCTTCGTAGACCCAGTCGAACGTCCCGTTGATCAAGGTGTCCGAGCCATCGGACGTGAGGCGCGCCTCATCGCCGGTCGCGATGTCTTCCACGTAGATGTCGTGCTCACTCACGTAGGCCACGCGCTCGCTCGCCGGATCGAACTTGGCGAACATGAGGCTGGACTCCGGTCGGTCGGCGCCGATCTGGCGCAGATCGTACGTCTCCAGGTCGAGGACCCAGTAATCGCCCCGCGTATTCTGCCTCCATACCCTGCGCGAGTTGGTGAACACGAGAAGCTTCTTCCCGTCCGGTGACCACTCGTAGCCCTGGATGGGCATCGCCCTCTCGCGTCCTTCCGGCATCAGGAGTGACGCCGAGACGAGGATCGTCCGCACCCCCGCTTCCGTCTCGTATCGAACCAGGTCGCGTCCCCCGGCAACCGCGTCGGAGGGCTCGATCGTCGTGTAGAACGTGCCCCCGTCCAGCCAGCGGGCCTGTCCGAAGAAGTCGCCCCGGAAGTCGGATGAACCGTAGAGCCGGTCGAGAGTCACCGTCGCCGGATCCACTTCCTGGGCCGGGGAGGCAGGGGCCAGGAGCAGGGAGATGAACAGCAGAATCCTGGCGCCGCGGAAGGCGCCTCGTGTCAGGGATCGCATCACATGTCTCGCGGGTTTGCCGGGATCGCCTCACGGGATGGAAGATCCCGCCGACGCAGGGGACCCCACCCCCGTGGTGAAGCCCGCGGGACAACCTATCGAACCGGATGCCGCTGCGCAGTCCGACGAGTGGGCTCAGAGCCCCAGAAGCTTCAGGATGTCGTTCAGAAACGCGAAGCCCATGAAGAAGACGACGACCGTGGCGCCGGCGACGTTGGTATAACGCACGACCGCCGGAGGCAGGGGTCGCCTGATCGTGCCCTCGAGGACGAGCAGCAGGAAGTGTCCGCCGTCCAGTACCGGAATCGGAAGGAAGTTGAGGATCGCCAGATTGAGTGAGAGAAACGCCACGAAGGCGAAGAACTGGGGCCAGTTCATTCGATAGGCCTGTTCGCTCATGCGGGCGATCTCGACCGGCCCGCTGACCTCGCGCAAACCGACGGCGCCCGTGACCAGGAGCTTGCCGCTTTCCGTGATCATCCGGGTGTGCCGGCCGACCTCTCCGGCGCTGTAGGCGAGCGCCCCGCCCAGGTCCCCGTCCAGGAACTCCGTGCCGAGATGAGCTCCGAGCCACCCGAAGCTCCCTTCTGCCTCGAATTCCGGGTCGGGCTGGGGCACTCTGATGTCGATGCCCGTCCCGCCGCGCAGGACTCGCAGCGAGACGGGAGCGGTGGGTGCCATGGGCATGGCCCCGAGCCACTCGTAGAACGTGGGCGTCGGCCGGCCTTCCACCGCGACGATGCGGTCGCCGGTCTTCAGGCCCGCGCGGTCGGCCGGAGAGCCGGGCTGTACCGTTCCCAGCACCGGCGGCAGGGGCGGCAGCAGGGAAGCGAGGAGCTGAAGCCGCTCGGGCTCCGCCCCGGGAATGATCACCGTGAGGCTTCCACCGTCGGCGAACTCGAGCGGCTGGCGTCCCGCCTCGACCGCCAGAAGAGCCATCGCGAAATCGGCCCAGTCCCCGACGTCGCGTTCCCCGACCCTGACGACGTCCACGTCGGAAGGCATGGAAGACCATCCTTCAGCTCCCGCCGGAAGGTCTTCCTCGAACACGGCGCTCACCCTCGCCGGAGTGGGCGTGGACGCCCCCCCCGTGGATCCGAGGAAAGTGTAGATGGCGAGAGCGAGCGCCGCGTTCGCCGCGACGCCGGCGATCACCACGATCATCCTGCGGTGCACCCGGTGGAACGCGAATCCGTTCGGCCACTCCCGGCGATCTTCCTCGGTCCCCTGCATTCCCATGATCCGCACGAAACCACCGAGCGGAATGAGCGCCAGCTGATAGTGAGTCTCGCCGATTCGGAACCGGAGAAGCGGCGGCCCGAAGCCGACGGAGAACGAAGTGACCGGCATGCCGGCCCATTTGGCGGCGACGAGGTGTCCCAGCTCGTGCACCAGGATCAGCGCGTCCGTGACCAGCAGAAGCAGAAGTACGGCCAGGGTCATCTGCTCACCTCTTCGTTCCTCGGGCCAGGAAGGCGTCCCCCCGGTTTCTCCGGGGCAGCTCGCCTCGTGTTCACTTCTCCTGGGAGCGCAATTTCCGTTCGGCGCCCGTGCCGGCGGGCCGGGAGGACAGTGTGTGGCGCCCCGCCCTCCTGGACAGGCGGGTCCGAACCGCCGGAGCTGTAGTGTGGATAATCCGCTAAGTACAGTAACAACAAATTGTTAGTTTGCCGCATCCACGCCTTCGCGACCGCGGCGTTCGACCGTAGGATACCTCGGGCTCCGGACAGGGCGACGCGTCGGAAGCAGATTCCCCTTGGCGGGTTCGTTGCGACGACGCCACACGGAGCCGGCCCCACCGTGGCACGGCCCCGGCACCCGTCCCGCGATCGTTGTTCCCGGCCGGTGAAAACCGTAACTTCGTCGATTCTCACGCCTTTTGGCTCGAAGAGTCTGCGCCGGCGCGTGGGCGCCGCACTCTCAGGAGGACGCCAGATGGACAAGCGGTTCGCCGGGCTCCGCACACGGATCGGTCTCCTCCCGGGACCCGTGACGGTGGCGTTCGTCCTGGCTTGCGGGGCCTGCTATCCGGACGAGATCACCAGCGCGGACGAGACGGACGTCGTCCTCACCACGCGCCGCACGGAAGATTTCTCGCCGTACAGCACCTACGCCATGCCGGATACCGTGATCGACATCTGCGAGGACGCCGCCGACCCGGAGTGCGAGGACGCGCTCGACGTCGATCACAGCTACGACGCGCAGATCCTGTCGCAGGTCGCGGCTCGCATGCAGGCCTACGGCTTCCAGCGGGTGCCGATCGACCAGGTGGACGGTGCGAACCTGCCGGACCTGTTCGTGCTCGTCTCGGTCTTCGCGACCGAGCGCACGGCGTACACCTACTATCCGTGGTGGGGCTGGTGGGGCTGGGGCGGCTACTGGCCCCCGGGCTGGGGTCCCGGGTGGGGTCCGGGTTACGGCGGCTCCGTTTCGGTGACCCGATGGGACCAGGGGACCCTGGAGATCGACATGATCGACCCGATCGACACGGACGTCGAGCAGCAGATCTTCCACGTGCAGTGGGCGGCCACGATGAGCGGCGTGATGGGCAGGACGGGCTTTGACACGGCCCGGATCGATCGTGCGATCGACCAGGCGTTCGACCAGTCGCCGTACCTCGGCGGCGGCGCCGATTGAGAGCGCGAACCGGAGCCATGCGATGAAGATGATCAGAGGGATGTTCGTCTCGCTGGCGCTCATCCTGATATGGAGCGGAGAGGCGAAGGCACAGGACTGGTGGTGGGGGATCATGTACGAAATGTCGGCAACCTCCAGTCTGCCGGGCAATTCGAACATGGACTTCGACTTCATCGAGGACTTCAGCTTCAGGGGGATCGGGATCGAGGCGCGCTACCTGCCGGAGCCTGGCGCGAAGTACTCGTTCGGTTTCAACGCGAGCTGGAACGTCCTCAACGAGAAGAGCGAGTTCGGCACCGACCGGAACACGATCAGTCTGTCGCGCACGGACGTCACGGGTACCCAGCTCCGGTATCTGAATTCGGTGCCCTTGATGGCGAACGCATCGTATTACTTCGGCGGCAGGGGCGGCATTCGGCCGTTCATCGGGATCAACGCCGGTACCTACTATATCGAGCGGCGCGTGGACATCGGCGTCAGCGCGGTCGTGGAGGACAACTGGCACTTCGGCTGGGCGCCGGACGCGGGCATCGTCGTTCCGCTCGGCGGACCCGAAGTGGCCATGCTGGTCATGGCGCGCTACAACTGGGCTTTCAGCTCCGATGGCTCGGGGGACCAGAAGTACTGGGGCTTCAACATCGGAATCGCGTACCGCTGATCGGCGGGATGCCGAATGAATCCGTGCGGGGGATGCCACCACACCGGCCTCCTTCGTCGACATTGACGGACGAGAAAGGCGGAGTGCCTTGGCCGAGGTTCAGATTCGCGACGGGGAGGACGTGGGGAAGGCGCTGCGCCGGTTTCGCCGCAAGGTCCAGAGGGATGGAATCCTCAAGGACTTCCGGAAGCACCGCCACTACGAGAAGCCGAGCGAGGCGAAGCGGCGCAAGGCGCAGGCCGCGGAACGCAGGCGTCGCCGGCAGTCGCGTCGCAAGCAGCGAGATTGACAGGGCCGGTCACGCCCACATCTCCTCGTACATCAGATACTGCGATTCGGCCATTCCGAGCGAGCGGTACGTCTCCTGGGCCGGCAGGTTGTCCCGATCCACGTACAGTCGGATCCCGATCACCTTCTCCGCGAGAGCCGCTTCACGCACGTGCTCGTGGAGTCCGCGGTAGATCCCCTCTCGTCGGTGCCGTCGCGACACGTAGACGCTCTGCAGCCACCAGACCTGCCCGTTGCGCCAGTCACTCCACTCCGTGGTGATCATCACCTGGCCCACCACCTCCTCGCCTTTCACGGCCACGAAATAGCGTCCGCGGGCCGGATCCCGGATCAACGCCTCGACTCCCTTGCTCAGCGTCCTGCGGTCCAGCTCCCGGCCCTCCGTTTCCCGGGCCATCGCCTGGTTGAACAGCACGATGCGCCCGACGTCGTCGGCGTCGGCCTCACGAATGACAACCGCCATGTCACGCTCTCCTGTTGGGGCGACGGAGCCGACAACCTCTCTCCGTTTCGCCCGGCAGGCAAACCTCCCGCCGGCCCTGACGGCAGGGTCCGGGCGGCGTACCTTGCCGTATGACCCTCGACGATCGCGTCACCGAGATCTGCATCGTCCTGCTGACCGGAATCGGCGATGTCGTGCACGGACTCCCGGTCGTCAACGCGCTCAAGGACGATGATCCGGCGCGGAGGATCACCTGGGTGGCGGAACCCGCTCCCGCGCGGGTCCTACGGGAGCATCCAAGCGTGGACCGGGTGATCGAGTTTCACCGGAGCCTCGGTCTCCCTGGAGTCCAGCGTCTTCGAGACGATTTCCAGGGCCGGCGCTTCGATCTCACGTTCAACATGCAACGACACCTCAAGGGCGTCTTTCCGACCCTGTTCTCCGGCGCGCCGCTGCGGATCGGTCTGGACCGCGAAAAGGTGCGGGAAGGCGTGTGGCGGTTCAGCAACCGCCACATCGAGCCCGGCCCGTGGGCGCACACGCAGGACGTTCTGCTGCGTTTCCTGGAGCCTCTCGGAATCCCGCGGCCGGAGCCACTGGAGTGGCGAATCACGTTCAGCGAGCCGGAGCGTGCGGCCCAGGCCGAGTTCTTTCGTCACCTGCCGACGGGTCCGGTCGTCGGACTGGTGCTCGGCTCGAACGTGATCCGGAAGGACTGGCCGGCGGAACGCTACGTCGAGCTCTCCGACGCGATCGCGGATCGCTACGGAGCCACGATCCTGCTCGTCGGGGGCCCCGCACCGCGTGAGGCGGCTGCCGCCCGCCTCATCCTCGACCGCACTGGAAGCCGTCCGATCTCCACTCTCGGTGACGACGTGAGGCGGATGATGTGGACGGTGGAAGGGTGCGATCTCGTCGTGAGCCCGGATTCGGGCCCGCTTCACCTGGCCCACGCGATGAACGTCCCGGTGGTCGGCCTGTACGGCCACACGAATCCGGAGAGGGTCGGCCCGTACCGGCGCTTCCGCGATCTGGTCGTGGATGCGTATCACGATCCGGGAGAGGCTGGGGATCCGGCACGGACGGCGGCCAGGGAAGGGCGAATGTCACGCATAGAGGTGGCGGACGTTCTGGAGCGGGTGGAGCGGGCGTTCGACAGCTACGTCCGCCCGGTGGACGTCGAGAGCTCAACGGAGATACGAACATGATCCGCATGTGTAGGGCGCGCCTCGCGACGGTCCTCGCCCTCGCGGTCCTGCTCGTCGGCACCGGTCGGCTGAGCGGCCAGGAGGCTGGCCGCTCGGGCTCGCATGCCGCCGACCTCGTTCCGCCCCAGGAACAGCCGGTCCTGCGCGATCTGGTCTCTGCCGTGTCGTCCAGGCGGATCGAGGCGGACATCCGTCGCCTCGTCTCGTTCGGCACGCGGCATACACTGTCGGACACTGTGTCCGAATCACGGGGAATCGGAGCCGCCCGGCGCTGGATCAAGGCGGAGTTCGATCGGATCTCGGAGGAGTGCGGCGGTTGCCTCGAGGTCTCGTATCAGCGGGTCCTGGAGCCCGACGGGGATCGAATCCCCGAGCCGGTCGAGATCGTGAACGTCATCGCGATTCAGCGCGGGATGAACGATCCGGGCCGTTACGTCATCATGTCCGGGGACATCGACTCGCGTGTATCCGACCCCATGGACGCCACTTCGGATTCGCCGGGCGCCAACGACAATGCTTCGGGAGTGGCAGGCGTGCTGGAAGCGGCCCGCGTGCTGAGCTCGAGACGGTTCTCGGGAACCATCGTCTACGCCGCGCTTTCCGGTGAGGAGCAGGGTCTGTACGGAGGCAGGAACCTGGCGGCCCTGGCGGCGAGCGAGGGATGGAGAGTAGCGGGCGTGCTGAACAACGACATGATCGGCAACGTCGAGGGCATCACCGGGATCGTGGACAACACTTCCGCCCGCGTGTTCTCGGAGGGGACGCGCGCGGTGGAGACCGAGCGCGAAGCACGGATCCGACGGTTCACGGGAGGCGAGGTCGATTCCCCTTCCCGCAACCTGGCGCGCTACGTGAAAATCCTGGCGGAGCGCTACGTCCCGAACCTCGACGTGATGCTCATCTACCGGTTGGACCGGTTCGGACGCGGCGGTCACCACCGCCCGTTCAACGAAGCGGGTTTCGCCGCCGTGCGCATCATGGAGACCAACGAGAACTACCGTCGGCAGCACCAGGACCTGCGAACCGATGCCGGCGTCGAGTACGGAGATGTGATCGCCGGGGTGGACTTCGAGTACGCCGCGAAGCTCACGGCGCTGAACGTCATCACCCTGGCCTCGATCGCCTGGGCGCCGCCGGCGCCCTCCGGGGTGCGGATCCGCGGGGCGGTCTCTCCCAGCACGACCCTGGCGTGGGAACCGGTGGATCGGGACGTGGCGCCAGATCTTGCGGGATACCGCATCTACTGGCGTCTCACAACGTCACCTGAATGGAATCATACGGTCTACGTGGGAGATACGGTCGAGGCGACGCTGCAAGACGTGATCATCGACAACTGGTTCTTCGGCGTCGCGAGCGTGTCAAACAGCGGATTTGAGAGCCCCGTGGTGTTTCCGGGGCCCGCGGGAGCCTTCTTCGGCGGCTCGACCGACCCCTGAGTGGGCCGGACGGCCCGGATTCGGCACGGTGATTGCCCGTCAAACGCCCCGAAAAGCCGAATCACGAGCGAGGAAGGCGAGCACCACACGTGAATCCCGTTGGCGCGCTCCGGCGTCTGTTCGCGCAGGCGCCGGAAGAATCACTCCTCCAGACCGGGGGAGATGGCGAGCTCATCATCGCCCGGGCGCGCATCATCCTGACCGGCTCGCTGCTCGCCCTCGCCGGGCTGGCCTACCTGCGGACGCCGGAATCTGCACAGTCCCGCATTCACCTGGCAGGCGGACTCCTCGCGGTTCCGCTCAGCCTCCTGATCTTCCTCATGATCCGGCGGGCCCACTACCGGTGGTGGATGGGGCTCACTACGACCCTGTTCGACGTGACCATGGTCAGCGCGGCGCTGTCCGCGTTCCTGATCGCCGGCAACCCGCACGCCGCGCTCAACAGCCAGATGGTGTTCCCGCTGTACTTCCTCGCGCTGTCGGCGACCACCATCCGGCTCGACCATCGGGCCTGCGCGATCGCGGGGCTGGCCGCCGTCGTCCAGTACGCCGCCATCGTTCTGATCGCCCAGAGCGTCTGGGACATGAACGCGCCGCAGTACGCGCCGTTCACCTATGGCACGTTCGACATCGGGTCGCAGGGCGGGCGCATCGTCATCCTCGGCGCCATGGGCTGGCTCGGGACGCTCGTGAACCTGCGAATGCAGAAGCCGCACATCCTGTCGGCGGCCGACTCCCTGACCGGAATGATGAACCGGCGCACGTTCGAGGAACGATGGCAGGGAGAGGTGGCCCGGTCGCGTCGCTACGGACGACCGATCTCGATCGCGGCGATCGACATCGACTATTTCAAGCAGTTCAACGACACGTACGGACACGCCGCGGGCGATGCTGCGCTGCAGTCGGTGGGCCGCGTGCTCCGGAGCCGCATCCGGGCCGGCGACTTCGCGGCGCGGATGGGCGGGGAGGAGTTCGTCGTAGCCCTTCCCGAAACGAACTCGGTGAACGCGGTGGCGATGGCGGAGCACCTCCGTAAGGCGATCGCGGAAACCCCGATCCGCGTCGCCGGCCACCGGGGGTCGGCCAACGTGACGATCAGCATCGGAGTGGCCTCGTGGCCCGAGCACGGAGAGGAAATCACGCGCCTTCTCGAGCGCGCGGACAACCGGCTGTACGAGGCGAAGCTCGCCGGGCGCGATCAGGTGAGAGGACCCGGCGGGACGGGCGGTGGAGCCGAGACGACGCGGCCGCACTCCATGACGCGGGTCAAGCCTGTCTGAAGATCCTCCTGAACAACAGCCAGCACACGAACAGGGCCGCGAGGATCCACAGCCCCCCCCACACGAGGGTGGGCACGCCGGTCATTTCTGCCAGCATGCGCGCATCGGACCGAAGCTCCGGACGGTCCAGCACGTCACTCTTGATGTCCAGGACCGCGTACAGACAGCTCGTGAGACCGAGGGTCCACAGCAGCCTGCGGTTGACGGCCGGTGACAGGTAACGCGCCGCCGCCACGAGCGCCGCCCCGAAGGAGAGCCCGAACAGGAGCCCGAACGGGTTTCGGACGTACAGGACAGCCACGAGGCCAATGAACACACCGATCGCGCCCGTGATCCACGGAGATCGTCGCTCGAGCCTGGCGGCGAGGAGAACCAGAACCGATCCCCAGAGAAGGCTCCCGAGGTACCCGGCCGAGAGGGTGAGAAACGCGTCACCCCCACCGCAGTAACAGGCGCCGCCCAGGTCGGGGGTGATGACGATCCTGTCGATCGCGCCGCCGGTTGCCACCGCCGCGAGTCCGTGGCTGATCTCGTGCAGCAGGACGACGAACAGCTTCAACGGCAGTACGAGCCAGGTGTTCCACAGGAACCACAGGGCGACGAAGAACGCCGTGAAGCCTGCGATGAAACGGGCTCTCGACTTCGTGGCCGACTCGACCTTCGCCCTTCTCCGCTTCTCAGCCATGCGCTTCCCTCGACCCTCGGATCCACACTCACGTCCGTCGCGGGACTGATCGACGACAGGTATTATGGCGAGGTATTCCTGCGACCGATACGAGAGACGGCGGCATGAGGATTCTGCACATCGCGAGCGAGGCCGTTCCCTGGGCCAAGACAGGCGGACTCGCCGACGTGGTGGGTGCGCTGTGTTCGCATCTCGCGGCTTTCGGTCACGACGTTGCGCTCGCCCTTCCGTTGTATCGGGACCTGCACGCGCCGGGCCCCGAGCCGGGCGGCCCCGCGGTCGCCGTATCGGCGGGAGCGGGTCAGTCCGCACGTGTCCTGCCGACCAGGTATCCCGGCGGGATCGAGGTCTGGTGGGTGGACGCGCCGGAGCTGTTCCACCGCGACGGTCTGTACGGGACAGCCGACGGAGATTACCCGGACAACGCCCTCCGGTTCGCCATCCTGGTTCGCGCCGCCCTGGACGCGACACGCGTGCTGAACTGGCATCCGCACGTGATCCACGCCCACGACTGGCAGAGCGCCCTGGCCCCCATCTACGTGGCCCGGGGCAGGAGCGATGCCCCCGCACACCCTGCAGTGGCCACCGTCCTGACGATCCACAACATGGCGTACCAGGGCGTGTTCTCCGTTGAGGCGGCGAGAGCAGCGGAGCTTCCGGAGTCGGAGTGGCTGCACCAGGGAGGGGGAGTCGGCCTTCTGAAGGGAGGAATCCTGGCGGCTGACAGAGTGACGACGGTCAGTCCGCGGTACGCCCGCGAGATCGAGACCCCCCGCTTCGGGTTCGGCCTCGACCCGTGGATCGCCGGCCTCGATCCGCCTGTCGCGGGAATCCTCAACGGGATCGACACCGACGTGTGGAATCCGGCGGCCGATCCGATGCTGCCGGCCTCCTACGACGTGGCGGACCTGCGGGGGAAGCGTGAGTGCAAGGTGGCGCTGCAGGAGGAGATGGATCTGCCGGTGGATCTGGAGGTGCCGCTGTTCGGAATGGTGTCCCGCATGGTCGGACAGAAGGGGCTGTCCCTCGTCGAAGCCCTGGGGGACGAGCTCGTCGAGCGGGACGCCCAGTTCGCGTTCCTGGGTACCGGCGAGCGGCACTACGAGCGCCTGGTCGAAAGCCTCGCGAAGCGCCACGCGGGCGTGGCCGCTCACCTGGCGTTCTCCGAAGAGCTGGCCCACCGGATCGAGGCGGGCGCCGACTTCTTCCTGATGCCGTCGGAGTTCGAGCCCTGCGGCCTGAACCAGATGATCAGTCAGAGGTACGGCACGCCGCCCATCGTGCACCGGGTCGGAGGGCTGGCCGACAGCGTGACGCACGCGTCTCCGGAGGCGGTGGAGGCGGGGGAGGCGACCGGTATCGTATTCGATCATTTCGATGCGCCCGCCCTCTCCTGGGCCGTGGACTACGCCGCCGACCTGTTCACGAGACCGGCCGCACTGGCGGGGATCATTCGGACGGGAATGCTCCGGGACTTCTCGTGGGACCGGGCGGTGCGGGAGTACGAGCGGCTCTATCGCGAGGCCGTGGAGACGATCGGAGTCACCTGATGCGAAGCGACCTGAGGATTCTGGGGCTGGTCATGGCGGGAGGCGAGGGCCGGAGACTCCTGCCTCTCACCGAAGAGCGGAGCAAGCCTTCGGTTCCTTTCGGCGGCAGCTACCGGATCGTCGACTTCGTGCTGTCCAGCCTGCTGAATTCGGGAATCTACTCCAACTTCGTCCTCGTCCAGTACCGGTCGCAGTCACTGATCCATCACCTGAGGGAGGGGTGGCGGATCAGCACGCCGCACCCGGATGACTTCATCACGGTCGTTCCGCCCCAGATGAGGGTCGGCAGGGTATGGTACAGGGGCACCGCGGATGCCGTGTACCAGAACTTCAACCTGATCTACGACTACCGACCCGACCTGATCGCCGTCTTCGGCGCCGACCACATCTACCGCATGCACATCGGTCACATGGTCCGGTTCCATCGGAAGAAGAAGGCGGACCTGACCGTGGCCACGCTCCCGGTCCCCGTCTCCGAGGCCTCCGCGTTCGGGGTGGCACGAGCGCGAGAGGACGACACGATCGTCGCCTGGGAGGAGAAGCCGGCCGATCCCCCCGAGATGCCGGGCCGGCCCGGCTGGTCGTACTCGTCGATGGGGAACTACATCTTCGAGCCCGGTGCCCTGGTGAACGTCCTGAAGCGTGTGATGGAGGAAGATCTGGAACCGGACTTCGGGAAGACGATCGTGCCGCTGATGGTCGAGGACCCCGCTTATCGGGTCGCCGCCTACGACTTTCACCGCAACGAAGTGCCGGGAGTGAAGCCCTACGAGGAGAAGGGGTACTGGCGTGACGTCGGCACACTGCAGGCCTACTGGTCGGCCCACATGGACCTGCTGGGTGCACAACCCAGGTTCGACCTCAACAACCGCTTGTGGCCCATTCATTCGCAGTCATATCACAGGGCCAGCCCACGCGTGTTGTCCGCGACGCTCGAAGACTGCTCGCTGGGGGTAGGCAGTGTCGTTGACGGGGCCCGGATTGTCCGATCGGTGATCGGGCGCAATACCTGGATCGAAACAGGCGCCGAAATCGTGGACTCGATCGTCATGGATCACTGCCGGATAGGACATGACACTCGGATCCACCGCGGCATCGTGGATCGCTACAACTTCATTCAGGATGGAGAGGTGATCGCCGTGGACGCGGCGCAGCGGCGTGAAGGCGCGAAGGTCGAAGGAGATCTGATCGCGATTCCACGCGGCCGTACCCGTCCGATCTGATCGCGACGGCTCAATGAGCTGGAGAACTAGAGGAGGAGGATCAGGAGGGCCACCAGGCAGACGCCGAGTCCCGTGACGGCGAGGAGCGGAAAGCGCCGGTCGAAGATCGCCCGGCTCGCGGCGAAGATCGACAGGAACACGGCCAGCGTGGAGTACAGGCCCGCCAGGGCCGCTTCCCAGAGCCGACCGTCGGGATACAACAGCACCGCCGCGCCGGATACCAGGGTGCCGAGGAACAGAAGACGTTCGGTCAGCGCCTCCTCGGGCCGCGGTCGCTGCGTGGCCGGCAGCCTGCCGCTCAGGGCCAGCGCCAGGAGGGCCACGAGCTCCACTCCGATCACCGCGAACCATCCGATTCTCGCGGACGACAGTCCGGCCCCCGGCTGAAGCGCATTGGAGAGTGCCGAGAACGCGATCGACGTGACAGAGATCGCGCCCAGCGAGTAGATGCCGAAGGCGATCAGGCGCCCCACCACCAGGTTGGCGAAGAAGGTCCCTGGAGCGTCGCGCCGGAACCGGAGTGACGGAACGGCCGCCAACGGGTTGCGCGAGACGACACCGGGCGGCCAGTGGCCTGCCCGTGCGGCGCGCAGGACGGCGGCAGCTTCCGCTCGGGTGCGCGCCACATCCTCCGATCCGACCCAGCCCCGCTCCGCCGCCTCTGCGAGCTCGTCCTCATCCAGCAGTCGCGGGGCCGACTCGGGATCCTGCCAGACGTCGAGGAAGAGATCCGTCAGATGCCAGACGGCGGTCTCGGGTTGCGGCGGCTGCACGAAGTTCGTGTAATAGCCCAGGAATCGGGCCTGATCGTCGTATACAGCCCCTACCTCGTACGAGCGGCCCGGAAACATGAACCACATGATCGCCCCGCCGGGGGGTACATCCGCCTCGCCCACGCGTAGCGGCGGATCATCCGGCTCGAGCACCAGAAGCGAGATCTTGCAGTCCGCGCCGTCGTGCAGCAGCTCCTGCGAGAAGTGCTGCACGTCGTCCGGAGGGCGCCGATACACGATCGCCACCGTCGGCGTCCCGGCGGCGCCTCGCGCCGGAACTCCCCGGGTACGCGATCGCCGGCTGATCAGGCGCTTAGGTAGTATGAGTAAATGTCCGATTCTGCTCGGCCATCCGCGCCAACAACGGTGCGGGGGCAAAGCGGTTTCCGAGCGCTTCCGAGTATTGCGAGAGCGCATCCGCTATCGTCTGGATGCCCTCCGCATCCGCCCAGCGCAGGATGCCTCCGCGAAACGGCGGGAATCCCGTGCCGAGCACCATTGCCAGATCGACCGCGTCCGGGCTCTCGACGACCGATTCGTCGAGAGCGTGGGAAGCCTCGTTCACCATCGCGTACAGGCAGCGGCGGCGAATCACGTCGTCCGGGGAGTCGGACAACGCGGGGACGGCGGCAAGCCGCGCTCCGCCGGAGAACATGCCGTCCACGGAAGGATCCGGGCCGACTTCCCGGCCATCCTTGTAACGGTAGAAGCCCAGACCGTTCTTCCTGCCGAGTCGGGCGTCCTCCATCATCCGGTCCAGCACTCCGGAAGGGCGCATTCGGTCGCCGAACGCGTTCGCCATCTCGCGACTGGCGTGCCTCGCGACATCGAATCCGATCTCGTCCAGCAGCCGCAACGGCCCCATGGGCATGCCGAAGCTCACGAGGGCTTCGTCGATCGCCCCGACCCCGTATCCCTCGTCGAGCAGGAACCCGGCTTCGTTCAGGTACGGCGCAAGCAGTCTGTTTACCAGGAATCCCGGCTTGTCGGCCACCAGGATCGGTGTCTTTCCGAGCGCGGTCACGAGCCCGAATCCGGTCGCCAGTGCCTCCGGGCCCGTGCGGGGCCCGGCCACGACTTCCACCAGCGGCATCTTGTGCACGGGATTGAAGAAGTGAATCCCGAGGACGGAGGCGGGGTCGCGGGCGCTGTCCGCGATCCCGTCCACGGACAGCGAAGACGTGTTGGTGGCCAGCACGGCCCCGGACGTCGCGTCCTCGGCTTCCCGCAGGACCTGCTGCTTGACTGCCATCCGCTCGACGACGGCCTCCACCACGAGGTCCGCGTCGGCGAGGTCGGCATAATCCAGGCTGCCACTCAAGAGCGCGAACTTGAGCGATGCCTCCTCCTGGCTGAACAGCCGGGCTGCGGCGGCCTTGCGAAGCAGATCTCCCGCGTGCCTGAGTCCGGCATCCAGAGCGTCACGGTCGATGTCCTTCAAGACGACCGGCAGATCGTGCGCCGCCGCGAGCTCGGCGATCGCCGCCCCCATGACCCCGGCTCCGATCACGCCCATTCTGCCGACCCGGCGCCCACGGTTCGCCACGTCCTCGGGAAGTGCCTTCCGGGCACCCTGCGAGAGCTGGAACAGGCGGACGAGGTTGCGGGACTCGGGCGTAACCGCGAGCTCGCCCAGTGCGGCGGCTTCCAGTGCGTACGCGTCGTCCGCCTTCATTCCGACCGCGCCCGCGAGGACTTCGATCGCCCGGTACGGCGCCGGATAGAACGGTCCCGCCTCCGCCGAGATCCTCTTTCGCGCCGCACCGAACATGATCCTCCGGCCGGGTCCCGTCCGTTCGAGCAACCGCTCCCCGAAGCCGAGGCTCGGGGCCGACTTTTCGACCCGGCCACCGACGACATCGCCCACGAACTGGCGTACCTCGGTCGTGAAGCGAGCCGTCGACAGCACCCGGTCCACCAGCCCCAGACGAAGGGCACGGGAAGGCCGAACGGGCTTGCCTGAGAGGATGATGCCGAGCGCGTTCTGCATCCCGACGAGCGCCGGGAGCTTCACCGTCCCGCCGAAACCGGGCAGGATGCCCAGCTTGACCTCGGGAAGTCCGATCGCTGTGGCGCTCCTGTCGGATGCGACCCGGTAGTCGCAATGCAAGACCAGCTCGGTGCCGCCGCCCATGCAGGCGCCGTCGATCGCGGCGATCGTAGGCACCCTGAGCCGCTCGATGCGTCGGAAGACGCGCTGTCCTTCGGCGCTCGCCGCCCTGGCCTCGGCGGCCGTGGACAGGTCGGCGATGGCCTGCACGTCCGCGCCCGCGATGAACGCCCCTTCCTTGGCGCTGTGAACCACGAGCGCCAGGATCTGGCCGTTCGCGATGCGGGACTCGAGCTGCGACAACAGCGCGTCGAGTTCCTTCATCAGCGCCGGTGTCAGGACGTTTGCGGAGGAATCAGGTCGGTCGAAGGTGAGCCAGCCGACGTGATCGCGATCGATGTCAAATGCGAGACCGGAGGTGGATTCTGACTTCGGGCCGTTCATGGGATCGTACACGCGCCAGGGTCAGAGGTACGATGGCCGGCGAGGCCGAATTCGGCACGGGCCGGCGGGTCGGCCGGGCGTGGGCGCGCGGCTGTGCGGCGCGCCCACGTCTGACGGTCGACGGGCGGTCAGAGGCGAATGCGCTCCTGGCCGTTGGAGGTCTCGAGGCGGAGCGTGTCCACCTGCGTCGGGTCGATAAGGAGGCTCCACACGCGCTCGTGCGTCACGTCGGTCCGCAGGCGGGTCTGCACCCACCAGTCACCGGATGGCAGCGACTGCGTGACGTAGCCTTCCGCATTGGTGGTATCGGTGTACACCTGCCGGCCCAGCTCCTCGACCATCGTCTCCTCGATATCGAAGTAGTCGGCGTAGTTCTCGTCCTCCCACGTATCCCGGACGGCCTTGAACGAATCCACGCGGGCCGTCACGGAGTCCTGCATGGCCGTGAACCGATCGAACAGGGTCTGCTTCTCACGATTCAGTCGCCCCTCGGTGCCTTCGAGCTGCTGGAACTCTTCGTACTTGGACATGTACTCGCGCGTGCCCCGGGCACGAGGATCCATGCCCTGCATCTCGTTGGAGAGCGTCTGCATGCGGTCACGGGCCTCGGACCACTGAGATTCCTTCTGGCGCCATTGCTCCTGCAGGGAGCTGATCTCGTTGAAGGTCGCCAGCATGTCCTCCGGGATTTCGGGCTTGGGCGAGGAAGCTTCCGAGTCGAGGGCATCGAACACGGAGTCCCGATCGAACGGATAGAAGTAGACCTCGAGGTTGGCCTCCGGCACCGGACCATCCGCGCCCTCTCCGAGCACCTGGACAGTCACCTCGGAGCCTCCGCACGCTCCGAGAGCGATCGCGGCGCCTACGATCAGGAAGGAAAGACGATTGCCTCGCATCCGTGTCTCCACGTTGGATGAGCGGTGAATCCCACATCGCGACCGGCAAATCTACCGGCCGGGCCCTCTGTTTTCAATCACGCGAAAGGGGCTCCAGTCGGAAGCCCCCGGGGTACGTTGTCGGTGGACCTGCATGCAACGTGGGGTGCGGCACACCTCACTCGTATACGATGTCGTCCAGCAGATACTCCTTCGGGTTCACCTGCCGGCCGTCGATCAGGACCTCGTAGTGAAGGTGCGGCGCCGTCGCGAGCCCTGTCTTCCCGACTTCTCCCAGGACGTCGCCCCGGGCCACGCGCTGGCCCCGCTTGACCTGGATGCTCCCGGCGTGCGCGTAACGGGTCTTGTATCCGAAACCGTGGTCGATCTCGACCGTCTTGCCGTAGCCGGCCCTCGTCCCGGCGTAGGTGACGGTGCCCGCCGCGGACGCGAGGATCGGCGTCCCCGCCAGCGCGGAGATGTCGATGCCGGGATGAGGCCGGTTCACCTGCAGGACGGGATGCATGCGGCTGCGGCTGAAGCTCGAGCTGATCCACGACTCTTCGGCCTGCACCGGACGGATCGAGGGCCGAGCCAGGAAGACTTCCCGATGGAGTTCCACCGAGTCCTGCGCCTCCTCGATCGAGCTGCCCAGCAGGTCGAGGCGGCGCATCAGGAGATCGGCGTCGTACGCCGTCGCGTAGGTGCGTTCGGCGAGCTGCGGCGAGGTAGCGAGAAACTCCTCCCTCTCCGCCGCCGCAGGCAGCGGTCCACCGACTCCCACCGCGCGCACCTCTTCATCGAGGTCCGGAAGACCCGCCAGGAGCCTGAACTTCTGCTCCTGCTTCGACAGATCGTCCACGGAGCTCGCCAGCGTACCGACCTGGCTCTCCACCTTCGTCAGGTTCTGCGTGAGGTGTCGGTTCTCGAGCCGCAACCGCACGAGCTCCACCTCGCGGGCCGCATCAAGACCGAGGCTCACGAGGAATGCCGCCATGACGAGCCCGAAGACGACCGCGGTCACCCCGGCGAGCCGAACGACGCGCCTCGATATGCGTATCGTACGAATGCGTCCCCCACCGTCCGGCATGACCTGCACCGTCCAGTGAGTCGGTGCGTCGTTTCCGGTACCGGCGGAGCCGTGTGACGACATATTTTTCCGTACCCTGCTATCCGTTTCAGATCGACCGGTCTCGCCGGCCCCTCCCGCCCCGAGATCCGCCGCCGCGCCGGCTACTGAGCAAGACGCGGGCCCGGACGCACACAGATGCACCAATCCGTCGAATCGGTGTAAGTACAAGTGCACTGTATGTTTGGCTTCGGCTCCGACGAACAGACGGATCCGAGCGGGACGACAGGACACTAAACCGGGCCGTCGACGGGTGTCAAGCGAGCCCGGTCAGCCGCTCCGGGGCTCGCGCTCGAACCGGGGAAACAGCACGCTGTCCGCGCGCTCCGGCAAGGCAGTGGGGAGCCGGTGGGGAAGCTCCGCCAAAGCAGGCATTTCGTCGCCACCGAGACGCTCCCACATCTCGGCCGCCTTGGCCGGAATGAACGGCTGCAGCAACACGGCGGTGGTCGCCAGCCCCCGTGCCAGCGCCGCCAGAACGGCATCCAGCCGCTCCGCCTGCTTCGGTTCCCTGGCCAGCTTCCAGGGCTCCTCGGAGTCGATGAAGCCGTTGGCGGCGCGCACGATCGTCATCGCCGCGTCGAGCCCGTCGTGCAACCGGTGCTGCCGCATCGCGTCGACGTACGTCTCGAGGGCGTCGTCGATCGCATCGTCGAGCGCGGTGCCGCCCGGCGGAACGATCGCACCGTCGCGGTACTTCCGGGCCATCGCGACCGTGCGGTTCAGCAGGTTGCCGAGGTCGTTCGCGAGGTCCGAGTTGTACCGCTCGTCGAACTGGTCGAGGAACGCTTCGACCGAGGGGAAGTCCCGGTCCCGGTCCCACGGGATCTCGCGGAGCAGAAAATAGCGGAAAGCGTCCGGTCCGTGCCGGTCGATCAACTGGTCGAGATCGAGCTGCTTCGCCTCCGACTTGGAGAGCTTCCCGCCCCCGATCTTGACGAATCCGTGGCCCCACACGACGTCGGGCAGCTCAAGGCCCGCGGACAGGAGCATGGCCGGCCAGATCACGCAGTGAAAGCGCGTGATGTCCTTGCCGATCACGTGGAGGGCAGCCGGCCAGGTGTCCGCGAATCCGTCGCCAGGATAGCCGATCGCCGATATGTAGTTGGGAAGGGCGTCAAACCACACGTACACGGTGTGGCCGTCCTCGTCGGGAAACGGAACTCCCCACGGGACCCGGGAGCGGGAGGCCGAGATGTCCTCCAGCCCTCCTTCCAGCAGGCGCAGGATCTCGTTGCGACGGCTCTCCGGCTGGACGAACTCGGGGTGCGCCTCGATGTGC
>Ga0210098_1000186_pt1 | contig 22675 bp, 20 predicted proteins | sample Joice_ThreeSqA_D_FD_184870 | JGI IMG/M metagenome (GOLD analysis project Ga0210098, IMG submission 184870) | Wetland microbial communities from San Francisco Bay, California, USA, that impact long-term carbon sequestration - Joice_ThreeSqA_D1... | ecosystem: Environmental > Aquatic > Marine >...
CCTGTTTACCTTCGGGTTGTTTCATAATTTGAAATGGAAATTACAGAATGGAAAGTACGATTCAAAAAGCGAAGTTCATTCTTTCGATGAACTTCGCCTCAAATTTTATTTTCTTAAGAACCAGCCTTCTTTTCGATGACTATCTCATTAATAACGACATCTTTAAGAGGCTTGTCTCCCGGCTTTGATGTTTGAACTTTACTTATTGCATAAACCACATCCATTCCGCCAATCACTTCACCAAAAATTGTATGATGACCATTTAACCATGTTGTCGGAATAACGGTAATGAAGAACTGGCTGCCGTTTGTATTGGGACCTGCATTTGCCATTGCAAGATATCCGGGCTTATCAAATACAAGAGAAGGGACAATTTCATCTTCAAAACTTTTACCCCAGATACTTTGTCCGCCTCTTCCGGTTCCGGTTGGGTCGCCGCCTTGAATCATAAATTTATCAATCACTCTATGAAATATTACTCCGTTGTAATATCCCTTTTTTGCAAGTCCGACAAAGTTTTCAACTGTTTTGGGTGTAAGCTTTTCGAACAGCTTGATCTCAATATCTCCCATATTTGTTTTAATAGTTGCAACAAGGATTGAATCGTTGGTCGCTGTTGAATCTGTCATTATTTTACTTTCATTATTATTATTTGAGTTTGAAGCTTTGCATCCTATAATAAACAGAACAAAAAGAAATGAAAATAGAACCGATTTCATGTTTCGCCTCCTATGGTTGAATGAATCCAGATGTTATTAAAATTATTATTGCTATTCCCAAAGCTATTCTATAATAAATAAAAAGAAAGGTCGTGTTTTTTCTCAGGTATTTTAGAAGAAAATCTATAGCGATATAGCCACAAATTCCTGACACAATAGTTGAAACAATCATATTGGTTATCAGTGAGAGATCGATGAATTTTAATGATTCATAAAGTTCGAAAACTCCGCTTAGAAAAACAGCCGGCATACTAAGAAGAAAGGAAAATCTTGCAGCAGATTCTCTATCCAATCCTACAAACAAACCCCCTGTAATTGTCGTTCCCGATCTTGATGAGCCCGGTATTAATGCAAATGCTTGTGCAATTCCAATAATAATAGAATCTTTTATTGTAATATCTTTAATCTCTTTTTTAAACTTCGCAGTTTTTTCTGCAATTGCAAGAATTATTGCAAGACCAATAAGGCTTCCGGAAATGACATATAAATTTTTAGTAAGTGTACCTTCTATGATATGTTTAAATGAAAGACCAAAAATTATAACAGGTATAGTTCCAATAATTATGAACCATCCAAGTTTGGAATTCAGGCTTTGATTTGTAAAACTTTTTCTTTCTTTAAGATTATCAGTAACAAAATTATTGATAATATTAAAGATGTCTTTCCGGAAATAAATTAATATGGAAATTAAAGTGCCTAATTGTATAACAGCTATGAATGACGTCCATTTTTCCGGTGCCTCGGGAGACACAAGATGTATCAGCTTTCCGGCAAGAGTAAGATGACCCGTGCTGCTGATTGGTAAAAATTCTGAGAAGCCCTGGATTATTCCAAGTACAATTGCGTCAATAATATTCAATTCTTTCTCCTAAAATATATAAGATACACCCAGGCCCAATCCAACAGAAAGCGAATTAAAATTTACAGGCTCGTTAGCATTCCCTAAAGGTTGTCCATTATTCTTTGGTTCACCGTTTATATCATATCTTGCCTGCGCAGCAATCTTTGCATAAATATTACCTCCCAACAACGTATTTCCCTCAACCCGCAATAGGACTCCATAACCGGTAGAAGAATATGTCGTTGTCGATGTCGTACCGGGAAGTTTTTCATCCGCACTAAGAAAACGTAACCCGGCACCTCCTCCAAATTTAAAGCTGTAACCATCTCCATGAAGTACATAAAAGTTAAGAAGAGAAAACATAATATTTCCATAGTTTATATCGTACTGTCCATTTGCAGTCGATGATGTGTAAGAATTAATTAAATAACCAACATCAATGGCTGCTTCGTATGTTTCGCTTACCATGTATCCTGCCTCACCAGAAAAAATTACCGCGGCATTAAAACTACTCACCGTTTCACCGGGCGCTGCATAATTCGCGGTTAGATAATCAGAAAACGATGGTGAATTAACGAAATCGATTCCCATAGAAGCACTTATATCAAACTGAGCAAAAGTAATTTTTCCAAAGACAAAAAATGCGGCTAACAAAAAATATTTTTTCATAATTCTTCTATTTCTGTTTCAGCAACTTTTATAATATTATCGTGTTGTTTGTTCATAATCAAAAAAAGAATCAATCCTGAAAAGACATACAAAAAATAAGTTACGATATGTGTAAGAAAAGCATAAGCAAGACTAACAACTTCACTAAAACCAAAAAGTAAAACCAGGGTAGATTTTGCAAGTGCATGATATGAACCGGTCCCACCTGGAGTAGGGATAACAACGCCAATTGCACTTATACTCATAAAAACCCACGCCATTTGAAAAGTTACAGGTTGAATATTCTGCATGCCTAACATAAAAAAACCAATATATGCGTTAAAAGCATAAAGGATCATTATTATTGCACTTAAAACAAAAGTCAGCACATAATTTCTTGTTCCTTTAAGACTTCCAAAACCATCTCCGAGCATTTGAAAGATGTAAGCAACTTTATGAGCAAACTTTTCGGAAAATCTTCCTAAAAATTTAACAACCACATTGTAGAATCTTTGTTTATACTTTATAGCGAGGTAAAAAAATAAAAAGACAACACCTATAAGAAAGAAAGTAATATATAAAGTATCCTGAAGCCACGGAAAATTTGTCATAATCCTGTTGCTATAAAAAATTAATGCAATAAGAACAGAAAAACCTAAAAACATAATATCAATCACTCTCTCAAGTATGACAGAACCAAACATAGATGAACGTGAAAGATTCTCCCACTTACCGACAAGAACAGCTCTTGAAACTTCCCCCAGTCTCGGCACAACACAGTTAACGCCGTAACCAATCATAATAGCCCCGAAAAGATTTTTGACAGAAGAATCTTTCTTAACTGAGCTCAAAATGATTTTCCAGCGGATAGCTCTTAAGTAATGCGCAAACATTAGCACCGCTATAAAAACAAAAATCCAAAGCAAAGACGCATTAGAAACAATTTTGAGCACGTCGCCAAAATTTACATCATAAAATGCAAGATAAAGAAACACTGCTGCAAGAAGCAGGGAAAGTGTATAATTCAGGATTCCTTTTAACTTGCTTTTTGGCTTGTCACCTGAGATCAATAATGTTGCTTCCTTCCGGTGGATTAAATTTGAATTTAGACTCTGCCAGATTCTGATTTAATTTGTAATTTGAAAAATCTAATTCTGTTTTTTCAGAACCAGAACCCTTTAATTCTACTTTGCTTATAAGATTATCTTTATCAATCCATACTTTCGCTTCCTCAAAACCTAAATTCGAATTTTGTTTAGGTACAAAAATTAAGACATCAAAGTCCCCGTTTCGTTCAGAGCTTAAATCACATTTTGACGGGTAATCATTAACTATCCTGTTAAAAGAAAAGAATGAAGGATCGGTTTCATCAACGTCATTAATAATTACTTTATTGTTTTCTTTATTATAATTCCAGATTGTTGTGCCATCCGAAATAATCAGGTTGCTTTTCAAATCAAGATAAAATTGATTTTCTTTTTTATAAGAAAGCTTACCAGATAAAATTTCTTTCCCATGCAATTTTTGAGCAACATCTACGGTCAGGTCGGTTATGGTTTTAAATTTTTTCTGAAGCTTGTTTATAAGTTCGTTTTCTTTTTCACCAGCGAAAGATGAAACAGCAATGAGTAGAAGTATAAAAATAAAATGTCTTGTCATAATTGTTTTTACAGGTTTCTTAAAATTGTCTCGAGTTGTTCTTCATTTTCTACAATTACAGTACGTGCCTTGCTTCCGTCATTGGGACCAACAATCCCTGCTTCTTCAAGCTGATCTACAATTCGTGCAGCTCTCGAATATCCTAATTTTAATCTTCTTTGGAGAAGAGAAACAGAACCTTGCTGGTGCCGTACAATAACCTTTGCGGCATCTTCAAACATCGGATCGAGATCAGAAAGGAACCCGCCCATAGACTGCTTTTTCTTTTCATAAATAGAAGGTAAATAATACGGTTTTGAAAATGCCTGCTGCGAGTATATATAATTTGTAATTTTCTCGACTTCATCCGTAGAAATAAAAGCGTTTTGCATTCTTATTGGTTTTGGGGAACCGGTAGGAAGAAAAAGCATATCTCCTCTTCCTAAAAGCTGTTCGGCTCCATTCATATCCAGAATAGTTCTTGAATCAATTTTTGTTGCAACCTGGTATGCAATTCTTGAACTGAAATTCGCTTTGATAACTCCTGTTATAACATTCACCGAAGGGCGCTGAGTTGCAAGTACGAGATGTATTCCCACGGCACGGGCTAGCTGCGCTAATCTTGTAATCGGTTCTTCAACCTCTTTACCGGCAGTTATCATAAGATCGGCAAGCTCATCAACAATTACAATTATATATGGCAAAATATGATGTTTCATTTCTTCAGTATCTTTAGGTTTTTTTGCCGGGTCGGCAACTTTTTTATTGTAATCAACAATATTTCTTACTCCGGCTTTAGCAAGTTTGTCATATCTTTTTTCCATCTCAAGTTCAACAGACTTTAGCAAAAGCACAGCGTTTTGTGGAGCTGTAATAATTTCCTCATCAAGATCAGGAGATACGGCAAGAAAGTGTCTTCTTAACTTTTTATAAAATGATAACTCTATTTTTTTAGGATCGATCATTGCCAGCTTAACTTCCAGTGGTTCCTTTGAATAAAGTAAGCTGCTTACGATCATATTAATTCCAACACTTTTCCCGGAACCTGTAGAACCTGCAATGAGAAGGTGGGGCATCTTTGAAAGATCGGTTAAATAAACATCGCCGCTAATTGTTTTGCCAAGAGCGATCGGTAGCTCATACTTTGATTCGGTTACTTTAGTTAAAACAGAGCGAGCATTCACAAGTGAAGCTTCTGCATTTGGTATTTCTACCCCTATTGCACTCTTGCCCGGTATTGGAGCAATTATTCTTATTCCTCTTGCAGCCAATGCAAGTGCAATATCATTTTCAAGTCCGACAATCCTGCTGATCTTTACTCCGGGCGCAGGAACAATTTCATATAAAGTAACAACCGGGCCTGGTGTAACCGAAATATCCTCGATTTCAATATCAAAAAGTTTAAGCTTTTCTTTAAGAAGTTCGGCATTTCTTTTTAATTCCTCTTCGGCTACCACAAAATCTTCTTCCGGGTTCGGTTCAAGTAAATCAAAAGTTGGTTTTTTATAATTTATTTTTTCTTCCCACTGGTTAGGCAAAGAAGATTCACCTTCACGATCAACATTATTTTCGGGTATTTCTCCAACTTTTTCCAGGTCTACCTTTTTCACTTCATCTTCCTGAAGTTCATTTCTAACTTGCGGCTCCGGTTCATCTTTTCGTATAATCCTGATGCGTGTTTGTTCTTCAGTTTCCTCATCAATGAGATCTTTTGCAGTAACTGCAGCTTCTTCAGAAACGCTTTTGCGTTTTTTCCTTTCTTTATTTCTTAATGCTTTAATCTTTTTAAGGTTTGTATTGTCGTCAACCGGTTTCTCAGTTTCAGTCGCGCTGCCTTCAAACATACTTTTGAAAAAGCCTGCAATACCTTCAAGACTTATATTAAAAGTTAAAATGATAAGCGCCGCTAATCCGGCTATTAAAAAAATAACTCCCCCGACTCCTCCAATTAATCTTCTGAGAACTTCGCCGAGATAATTTCCAACTGACCCGGAAAGTTCAATCATTCCGGGGAAAAGACCATAGTTTGTTCTTAAAACGCCGAAAAAAGCGGAAAGCAATATTCCTAATACAAGAAGAAAGTTGGAAGTTTTAATCAGAGTTTTATATGATATTTTAAAAAATAAAGCTATGCCCCAAACTAACATCAGTAAAGGAAAAACTGCCGAGAAAATTCCAAGTGTTGAGCCAATAAAGAAATTAGAAAGGTGTGCTCCAAAAATTCCAAGCCAGTTGTTTATGTTAACGTCTGCATTTTGACCAGCACCAAGAGAAGTAAAAAGATCACTCCAAAAGGAAGAAAGGTTTGCTTCATCAAAACGTGAATATGAAACGATACTTAAGAGAAGAAGAATTGAAGAAAAAATAAAAAGCAGCCCGATTAATTTCTTCTTTTGCTCAATCGAAAGAAGAGATTTGCTTTTTCCATTTGATGATTTTGATTTTCTTTTCACTGCCATTTAAATATCTATTTATTTCCGTTCCCGGGATTTGAAAGAGCCTTGAGAACATTTGCCGAGAAATAAGGAATTATATCATAACTGCTAATCTTACTACAGAAATTCAAGTCGTCCTCAAAACCGTTTTCAAGAAGGATTTTTCCATGTTCAGTATCTTTTAACATCTTTAATGTACTTTTGCCAAATGTTTTACTTAAGGAAACGCACGCTCTTGAAGAATCAGATATATCAACCGATTCATTCAGCTTGGTGACTTCAGAAATTAATTTTCCTGCACAAATAGAATCTTCCATGGAATAATAATTGTTTCTTCCTGCACAAAGAATTTCAAAATCTTTATTAAGATTTACAAGATGTTTTGCAATTGCTTCAAGATTAAGGAAAGAACTAACGAAAAGGTTTTCAGAAAACTTGGCTTTCACAATTGCTTTGGATCCATTGGTCGTATAAAGAATTATTGTTTTACCCGAGACAACTTCTGGCAAATATTCGAGTGGAGAATTACCAAGAGCAAAACCTTCGACTTTTTTTGTATACCTCTCACCGCCAAGCAGAGTTTGACCGCCAAACATCCCCCCCGATACTTTTACGGCGAATTCCACTGTAGCAACAGGAACTACTTCCCGCGCCCCATTGTATAAAGCCGTAACTATAGTGCTCGATGCACGCAAAACATCTATTACAACTGTAGTCTTACCCGCAAATGAAAGTTCATCGGCGCCGACCGGGGAAAAAAGAACATTTATCTTCATGCTGAGTATTACAATTTTTTATCAGAATAAATATAGAAATTATATTTTTTAACCATTAATTATTTTCCAACAAACGGCAATTTTACAACTTCACAGAAAACTTTTTTTTCTCTGATTGATATTTCAACCCTGGTTCCGGGAGATGAAAAATCTGTTTGCAGGTAACCGAGAGCAATTGGTTTTTCCAGAACAGGGCTAACAGTCCCGCTTGTTACGTTTCCAATCTTCTTCCCATTACTGTAGATTTCATAACCATGCCGCGGAAAAACTTTTTCGGATGATATCATTCCAGAAAGTTTTCTCTTCAATCCATTTGATTTAATTTTTAATATTGCTTCTTTACCGATAAAATTTTGCTTATCGAGTTTGGTTATCCAACTAAGACCAGCTTCTAAAGGGTTTGTATTTTGATCAATATCATTTCCATAAAGGCAATACCCTCTTTCAAGTCGTAAAGAATCTCTTGCCGCAAGACCAATCGGCAAAATATTAAATTCTTTTCCGGCCTCAATGATTTTTGTCCAGAGCTCTTCGGCTTGTCCTTCATTACTCTTAAAATATAATTCATAACCGAGTTCACCAGTGTAACCTGTTCTCGAAAGAATCATTTCAATTCCCTGAATCTCAGTAACCATAAAATGATAATATCCGAGTTTTTCCAAATCAATATCAGTTAATTTTTTCATTACATTTTTTGAATCAGGACCTTGTATAGCAAGCAAGGAAAATTCATCACTTTTATTTTCAATCTTTGCCCCGACTTTATTGTTATCATTCGTCCATTTAAAATCTTTATCGGTATTTACGGCATTGATTACTAGCATAAATTCTTTTTCGCCAAGACGGTAAACTAAAAGATCATCAACAATTCCTCCGTCCGGGTAACACATTACCGAATATTGAACTCTGCCGGGGACAAGCTTTGATACATCATTCGCTGTTATCTCCTGAACAAAATCTAAAGCCTTATCTCCGGAAATAAGTACTTCCCCCATATGTGAAACGTCAAACACTCCAACTGAATTTCTTACAGCCTTGTGTTCAGCAATTATTGAAGAATACTGAATGGGCATTTCGAAGCCGGCATATTCAATAATCTTGGCCCCAAGTTTTTTATGAACATTATAAAGCTTTGTCCTTTTCATTTGAATTTTTACTCGGAAGTAATTTCTTTACCTGTTTTCTTGGAGAAGAATTTAAACTGATCGAGAGGCAACGTATTGTCGGTTTGAACTTTCAGGGTCATCTGATATTTTAATCTTAATTTCGTTATGGTTTTAATAAAGCCTTCATTAAGTTTTTCAGCAACTATTGTGTGACATTTTATAATGATGGCTCTTTCCTTTGTCTGCCGTTTAATCTTTTTTAATAAATCTTCAAGATTATATAAAACATGTGAGTGCTTTGTTAAAAGGCCTGTTCCTGAACAATAAGGACAGACTTCCTTCATTGCCTGCATAATGTTTTGGCGTATTCTCTGGCGGGTAATCTGTATTAAGCCAAAGTCAGACATAGGAAGAATGGAAACTTTTGCCCTGTCTTTTCTGAACTCTTTTTTCAATTCATCATAAACTTTCTTCCTGTTCTTATCATCTTCAAGGTCTATAAAATCAATTACTATAATTCCACCGATATCTCTCAATCGTAATTGCCGTGCAATCTCACGTGAAGCTTCGAGATCTGTTTTAAGAGAATTCTGTTCCTGCTCTTTGCTTTTGGCATATCTTCCACTGTTTACATCAATAACAACCATTGCCTCGGTATGCTCGATGATTAAATAACCACCGCTTGGCAAGGGTACCTTTCTACCCATCAGCATTTTTATTTGTTCTTCAATGTTGAATGCATCAAAGATTGAATTCGAAGAACGGAAACTTTCTATTTTCTCCGCGGCTTCAGGTTGAACAAGCTGAACATAATTCTTTATCTGCTTGAACATTTTCTTGGAATCTATAAACACTTTCGAAACATCGCTCGAAAACAAATCCCTTATAACGCTCGATGTTGTATTAAGATCCTGGTAGATAAGTGACGGAGGATTTTCAGATTTAGCTGTCGATTCAATATCAGCCCACGTTTTCATCAGATTATTAAGATCATCCCGTAAAGCTTCTTCAGTCTGATTTCTTGCTACAGTTCTTATTATCAAACCATAATTATTTGGAAGGATACTTCTTGCAATATAACGTAATCTTTTTTTCTCTTTGTAATCGATAATTCTTTTGGAAACACCAACTTTATTATCGAATGGAAGGAGTACACAAAATCTACCGGGTAAAGAAATAGAAGAAGTAACTCTAACCCCTTTATTATTTACAGGCTCCTTAATAATCTGAATAAGAATATCCTGTCCTTTGCTAAGTTTCGGTACGACAAATTCTCTGGGGTCATCTGTTTTATTGTCGGAAGTTCGTTTAGCTTGAGAACTATCATTCCCATTAGATTCGTCTTCTTCATCATCTACATCGGAATCATCTTCGCCAAGCATTTCCTGGAATTGATGTGTGCGTTCTCCAATGTCGGAAAAATGAAGGAAAGCATCGTGCTTCATGCCGATGTCGATAAATGCCGCTCTTATGCCGGGCAATACCCTGGCAACTCTCCCCAGGTATATGTCCCCCACCATACGGCGGTTTTCAGGATAGTCGACAAAAAAGTCGACCAGGTTTCCATCTTCTGTTATAGCAACACGTGTTTGTGCTGAAGTGGAGTTTATTATAATTTCTTTTGTCATAAAGAACAAACTCTTTTATTGAAATTTTATATTCCAACAACAATTTTTTTAAACGATGGCTGAAACCGTAAAATTTATTCTCTTTTGGAGAAGAATAAAATTCTCCCTGCATAAAAAGGGAAAAATAAAAACGAATCAAATATTCATTCACAGTTAAGCACATCTTATTTAAGCTAAAAATAAATACTGGGTATTAAACCTAATTAGCTACGGAGTTTTTTGCTTCTTCCTTAGCATTTGAATTATTCGCTTCTTTAAGAAGCTCTTTTCTACTCAAAGAAAACTTACCGTTTTCCACTTTCAAAAGCTTAACCGTAACCTTGTCTCCTTGTTTAAAGTAATCTGAAACTTTTTCAACGCGTTTATTATCTATTTGGGATATATGCAGCAGACCCTCTTTGCCTGGAAGTATCTCAACAAAAGCGCCGAAGTCCATAATCTTTGTTACAACTCCATCGTAAACTTCTCCAACTTCCGGGGTAGCTGTAAGCTTCTTTATATATTCTTTACACTTTGTTGCATTTTCTTTATTAGGAGAAGCAATACTGATAGTTCCATCATCATCAATATTAATATCGACTCCAAATAATCTTTGCATCCCCTGTATTGTTTTTCCGCCGGGACCAATTATTAATCCAATTTGATCTGTTTCAACCTGCATAGTAAGTAGTCTTGGTGCAAACGGAGAAAGACTTTCTCTTGGGGAGCTAAGCGCTTCATTCATAATTCCGAGGATATGCATTCTTCCCTCTTTAGCCTGATGCAATGCTTTTTCCATAATTTCAAAAGATACACCTTTAATTTTTATATCCATTTGGAAAGCAGTAATGCCATCTTGTGTTCCGGCAACTTTAAAGTCCATATCTCCAAGGTGATCTTCATTTCCAAGAATATCAGAAAGAACCGCATACCTGTCACCTTCCTTAACAAGTCCCATAGCAATTCCGGCAACAGCCTTGCTCATTGGAACGCCTGCATCCATTAACGCAAGAGAACCTGCACACACAGTTGCCATTGATGATGAACCATTTGATTCAAGAATATCGGAAATCACTCTAACTGTGTAAGGAAAATCCTTTTCTTGCGGAAATACAATTCTTAATCCTCTTTCTGCAAGATTGCCATGGCCAATTTCCCTTCTTCCAACTCCCGTCATTCTTCCCACTTCGCCAACACTAAATGGAGGAAAATTATAATGAAGCATAAACTTCTTGCTATATTCTTCCAACAATCCTTCGACAGACTGTTCATCATTTTTTGTCCCGAGTGTAACCGTTGTTAAGCTTTGTGTTTCCCCTCTTGTGAAAAGTGCAGAACCATGAGTTCTCGGTAAAACAGCGGTTTCAATTGTGATAGGACGAATCTGGGTTGTATTTCTTCCATCCAGTCTTATACCTTCTGTAAGAATTCTCTCACGCATTAAATCTTTTTCAAGATCATGAAGAATCTCGCCAATAACTTTTTCCTGCTCCGGATATTTTTCTGCAAGAGAAGTCTGAACTGATTCTACCAATTCCTTATTCTTTTGGCTTCTTTCTTCTTTAGCCAATATAGAATAAACAATTTCCTTAAACTTTTCCTCGGCAAGATTATAAACATCTTTCTTTAATGATTCATCGATTGCAGCAGCCGCGATTTCCATTTTTTCTTTTTTAACTTCATTTATCAAATCCAGCTGAAGCTGAACCAGTTTACCGATTTCCACCTGTGCAAATTTTAATGCGCCCAGTAGATCAGCTTCACCTACTTCTTTAGACTCTCCCTCAACCATAATAATGGAATCTGCTGTTCCTGCAACAACAAGTTCTATATCACTTTGCAGAAGCTGTGCGTGTGTAGGATTAATTATGAACTCGCCGTTAATTCTTCCAACCCTGACTTCAGCCATTGGCCCATCGAATGGAATATCTGAAATTGAAAGTGCGACTGAAGCACCCGTTGCTGCAACAACATCGGGGTCATTCTCCCCATCATATGAAAGAACAAATGCAACTACCTGAGTTTCATTATTAAATTCTTTAGGGAATAATGGTCTGATAGGTCTGTCAATCAATCTGGCACTTAATATTTCTTTCTCGGATGGTCTCCCTTCTCTTTTAATATAACCACCTGGAAATTTTCCCGCTGCAGATGTCTTTTCTCTATACTCAACCTGTAACGGAAAGTAATCGATTCCTTCAGGGACAGTGTTAACTGCAACGGCAGTAACCAAAACCATTGTATCGCCATAGCGAACCATTACAGAACCATTTGCCTGTTTGGCAAATTTTCCAATTTCTACGGAAAAATTCGTTTCTCCTAGTAAAACTTCTTTAATTACAGACATTTTTAAAACCTCTTATTTTCTGATATTCAATTCTTTAATTATTCCTCTGTACCTCTCAATGTCCTTTTTCATTAAGTAATCAAGAAGTCTTCTTCTTTTACCAACCATCATCATTAATCCTCTTCTTGAGTGATGGTCTTTTGCGTGCTTGTTAAAATGCTGAGTAAGATCGTTGATTCTTTTAGTAAGCAATGCAATCTGAACTTCGGACTTGCCTGTGTCCTTCTCACTTTCTCCAAATTTTTTAATTATATCGAGCTTTTCTTCTTTTGTCATTTTCTACTTTCCCTTTATTTGTTGTACAATATAATCCCAGAAACTCCGGGGTTAATTAATTTTCTTACTTAAAATCTCCAGTCCGGATTCTTTATCTTTATTCATCTGTTCTATTAATGCTTCAGCAGATGAAAATTTTTCTTCCCCTCTCAATCTATCAATAACATTAACTGTTACATATTCATCGTAGATATCTTCATCATAATCATAAATATAAACTTCCGGCACTATTTTACCTTCATCATAGAACGTTGGTCTTTTACCGACACTTAATAAACCAAAAAAGCTTTTGCCACTGATTAAAATTTCAACAAGGTAAATACCAAGAGCAGGTAAAAGTTTTTCGGGATCATCGGGTTGGATATTTGCAGTAGGGAACCCAAGTGTACGGCCTCTTCTATCGCCGCTAACAACTATACCGCTAAAAGAATATTGTCCTCCCAGATATTTGTTTGCTAATTCTATATTCCCTTCCATAAGAGCGTTCCTGATTTTCGTACTGCTTACCGTGTCTTCATTAATTTTAATTTCGTCTATCCGGTTTACTAAAAAGCCGTTCTCTTCTCCCATACTAATCAAAGTTTCAACGCTTCCGCCTCTTCCTTTTCCGAAATGGTAATCATAACCGATAATAATTTCTTTAAGTCCTATCCCGTTAATAATATAATCTCTAAAAAACTTCTCCGCCGTTAATTGGGAAAACTCCTTGGTAAACTCAATTATATACACATTCTCTATCCCCAAATTTTCGAGGGTTATCATTTTTTCTCTAAGTGTATTTAATATCTTAATATTACTTGCTATTGAGAGTATTTTCCTTGGATGTGGATTAAAGGTAACGACAAAATTTCTTGCTCCATAAACAGTTGCGTTTTTTTTTACCTTCTCAATAATATTCCGATGACCCAAATGAATGCCGTCAAAAGTCCCAATCGTTAAAACAGTATTTTTATCCTTCTTTATCGAAGCTAAATCATGAAAAACTTGCATATTACCGAATTTGCGTGCAATAACTTATAAATATAAGCTTTTTATGCCTTAAAATGAAATAAGTTAATTACGAAGAAGTGCTCAAAATTCTCATTATTCTGCGTTTTTTATGCTACAAATCTCTGTGAATTCTTCTACTATAAAAGCATCATCAACCGAATAATTCCCGATCTTTGTTCTTCTTAAAGAACTAAGCAAACCTCCGCAGCCAAGCTTGTTACCAAAATCGTTAGCTATAACCCGGATGTATGTTCCTTTAGAACATGTAATCTCAAAATTAATACTGGGAAGATCTATATTTGTAATCTTAAAATCCGAAACAACAACTTCTCTTGGCTCTCTTTCAACTTCTTTCCCTTTTCGTGCAAGATGATAAAGGCTTTTCCCTTTATATTTTATAGCCGAGTACATCGGGGGAATTTGTTTTATTAAACCGACAAATTCATCTCTTACTTTGTAAATCTGTTCTTTAGAAATATGAGCAAATGGTTTTTCAAAAGTGATTTCTGTTTCATTGTCCATTGATGGAGAAGTTTTCCCCAGGGTTATTGTACCTGTGTAAGTTTTTTCAAGAGCCTGGTATTCGTGAATTGATTTAGTTTTCTTTGCCGTTGCTACAATTAAAAGACCTGTCGCCGCCGGATCAAGCGTGCCTGCATGCCCTACTTTCTTCACATTTATCGCCTGTCTTATTTTTCTTACAACTTTAAATGAAGACCAGCCGGCGGGTTTATCTATAAGAATTATTTCGCCTTCACCAAAATCAATTCCCCCAAAATCATTCGTCTCCTTTGTTATCATCCTTATGAATCTTTTTTATTAGGTTTTCAATTTTTTCTACATAGTCCAATGTATCATCGATATAAAATCTTAATTCAGGAATAAATCTTATTCTTATTTTTGATGCAAGTTCTGATCTTATATAGCCCGCAACAGAATTTATTTTTTCAAGGACAAATTCTCTTTTTTCTTTTTCAAAAACAGAGATATAAACTTTGGCAACTCGAAGATCGGGACTAAGATTAACATTTGTTATGGTTAAAAGTCCAAAGGTTGGATCCTGGAGTTTCCGAAGAAATATCAAACTGATTTCTTCTTTAATTAAATGTTCGACTTTTTCAACACGGTGAGACATCTTTACAATCCTTTCAAACGAAGTGCTACAGAGAAATGATTAGAAAAGATAAGCCGGGATTTAGAAATCCGGCTTATCTAACTACATTTTTAAGCAAGCTTTTTCTTAGTCTCTATAAATTTATATGCTTCAATAATATCGCCCACTTTAACGTCATTATAGTTCGACATGTTCAAACCACACTCATAACCTGAATCAACTTCCCTAACATCATCTTTAAATCTTCTTAATGATCCTATTTCTCCTTCTTGTATCACAATTCCATCTCTTATTAATCTTATTTTACTATTCCTCGTTATTTTGCCTTCGAGCACATAACATCCTGCAACTGTCCCGAATTTTGGAACTTTAAATGTATCCCTTACTTCCAGGGTAGCAATAACTTCCTCCGTTATTACAGGGGAAAGCAACCCTTCAAGAGCGGATTTGACTTCGTTAATAGCATCATAAATTACATTGTATAATCTGATATCTACATTCTGGTTTTCAGCAAGTTTTCTTGCATTTAGATTTGGTCTGACATGAAATCCAACTATAATCGCATCAGATGCAGATGCAAGCAATACATCACTTTCGGAAATTCCACCTACGCCTTTATGTATTACTCTTATAATAACTTCTTCATTCGAAATTTTCATTAGAGAATCTGACAGGGCTTCAACTGATCCATCAACATCGCCTTTAACTATGAGTGCTAATTCTTTTACACCGCCGATAGTAATTCTTTTTGCTATTTCATCAAGAGTAATATGTCTAACCTGTTTCTGATCCTGTTCTCTTTTTAGCTGCTGTCTTCTTATTGATATATCACGTGCTTCTCTTTCTGATTCAACAACTATAAAAGTATCACCTGCCTGTGGGGCTCCTTCAAATCCAAGAACAAGCACCGGTGTCGAAGGTGCGGCTTCCGTAACTTTATTTCCTCTTTCATCGAACATTGCTCTGACTTTTCCATGATAGATGCCGGCAACAAAAGAATCACCTATTTTCAAAGTTCCTTTTTGAACCAGGATAGTACCGGTAATTCCCCGCCCTTTATCCAGTTCAGATTCAACAACAGCACCTCTTGCTTCTCTCTCTGGATTTGCTTTTAAATCAAGCAGTTCAGCTTCAAGAAGAAGTTTTTCAAGTAATGAGTCAACATTCTTTCCAGATTTTGCTGAAATTTCCACACATTGAAATTTTCCGCCCCATTCTTCAACGAGAACATTTCTGTCTGCCAGTTGCTGTTTAATCTTTTCAGAATTAGCTCCCGGTTTATCAATTTTATTAATGGCAATTACCATCGGTACATTGGCTGCCTGAGCATGATTAATTGCTTCAACTGTTTGGGGCATCACAGCATCATCGGCGGCAACAACTATAACAACAATATCTGTAAGTTGGGCACCTCTTGCACGCATTGCCGTAAAAGCTTCGTGACCGGGCGTATCCAGAAAAGTAATAAACTTATTATTACCGACATCAACCCGGTAGGCACCTATGTGCTGTGTTATTCCTCCTGCTTCTCCGGCGACAACATTTGTGCTCCTTATATAATCTAACAATGAAGTTTTGCCGTGATCGACGTGTCCCATAATTGTGATTACCGGCGGGCGTGGCTCCAGTGTTTCCGGATCATCGGGAATATCTTCAAGAACTTCGGAAGTATATTCTTCTTCTAGTTCAACTTCAAAACCAAATTCATCAGCAACAAGAGTTATTGTATCTATGTCAAGCCTTTGATTTATCGAAACCATTAAACCTAATTCTATACATTTTGATATGACATCACCAACCGGAACATTCATCAGGTTTGCTAATTCATTAGCAGCAATATATTCGTTCACTTTAATCTTTTTCTGTTCAAGAGATTTTAATTCGAGCTGTTTTTCCTGCTCAGCTTCTCTTTCTTTCCTTTTCTTTTTACGCTGCGATGCACGTCCTGCCACCGTAGAATCATCCATGCTCAAAAGAGTTTTTCTAATAGCTTCTTTAACTTCTTTTTCATCTATTTCAAATTTCTTGACTCTCTTTTTCTTTTTCGCCGCAACAGTCTCTTCCGGGGCCGCATCAGTTGATTTCTTTCTTGCTTTAGGTTTCTTTTTCTTTTTAACGGTAGGTCTTACTTTTCCTTTGTCTGCATCTTCGCCGGATTTTTTCCCTTCTTCTCCAAGATCCATTTTGCCGACAACTTTTAATCCCTTTCTTTTATCGGCTTCCTGATCTTTAGGAGCTTTAAAGGCTTTTCCCTCAACTTGAGAAGTTTCAGTAGATTTAGACTCTTCTGTTTGTGCTGTCGGAGTTTCAACTTCTTCTTCAACTTTTGTTTGAATCTGTACTTCTTCAGTGGGTACTTCTACTTCTGTTTCTTCAATCTTAACTGATTTCTCATCCCCCTCTTGTTCTGCTTTTTCTGTTCTTTTCTTATTAAACTCAGCAATCTTTTTATAATGCTTTTCTGCTTTCTCAATATCTTTTTTAAAATGATCGTTTATCTCTTTGACCATTTCATCATCGAGTATAGACATGTGAGATTTTACTTTGTGACCTTTACTCCGCAAAAATTCCACAAGATTTTCTGCAGAGAGATTGTACTCCGTTGCAATTTTGTAGACTCTTGGTTTCTTGGTTTTTGCTTCGGGCATAAACTATCCTGTTATTCTTCCTCTTCTTCAAACTGTGATTTAATCAAATCAATAATCTCTTCGACCTTCGCTTCATCAAGTCCTTCAATTTCTTTTAGTTTTTCAGGACCAGCAGTTAGTACTTCAATCGCAGTATCATAACGATTATTTATCAACAATTCATATATATCATCACCAAGTTCTTCTTTAAGGTCGATTAATTCAATGTCTTCTTCATATTCTTCGAATGGTTTTTCTTCCCTGATAACTTCAACTTCGTAACCTGTTAACTTCATAGCAAGGCGGATGTTAACTCCATTTCTTCCTACTAAGAGAGAAACCTGGTCGCTGTCTGCATTAACAACTGCTTTCATATTATCTTCATCAATTTCTATCTTTTTAAGTTTTGCAGGAGCCAAAGCTCTTTGAATAAAAACATACGGATCATCGGAATAATTTATAACATCTATATTTTCATTATTAAGCTCTCTTACAATTGCATGAATACGAACGCCCTTCATTCCTACGCAAGCACCAACAGCGTCTATCCTGCTATCCTGAGATTGAACTGCTATTTTTGCTCTTTCTCCGGGTTCTCTTGCAATTGATTTAATCTCGATAATTCCATCATAAATTTCAGGGATTTCGATTTCGAAAAGCCTTCTTAAAAACATATTATCGGAACGCGAAATAATAATTACCGGGCCACTGTTTCCTTTTTTAACTTCTTTTACAATAGCTCTTATCGTCTCCCCTTTTTTATACCTTTCATAAGGTATTTGTTCAGGGCGTGGAAGGAGAAGTTCATTCTTATTATGATTTACAAGTATATCGCTTCTCCTAATCTGGTAAATATCTCCAACTACAATTTCACCGAGTAATTCTTTGTATTCGTTGTAAATAACATCTTTTTCTATTTCACGTATTTTCTGATTAAGACTTTGTTTTGCAAGAGTAATTAATCTTCTTCCCAGAGAAGCAAGTTCTATTTTCTCAACAAAATCTTCTCCGACTTCCAATCCTTCTTCGTTTCCTTTTTTGTTAACATCCTCGAGGCTTATCTGCGTGTTCGGATCTTCCACTATATCAACAATCTCGCGTTCTATGTATAACTCTATATCACCTCTATCCATATTCACAACAACATCAAACTTAGCTTCCTCGCCGTATTTCTTTTTGATCAGCAACCCGAATACTTCTTCAAGAATACCGCCTAAAACGTCTTTATCAATTCCTTTTTCCCTTACCATCTGGGCAAAGGACTCGACAATATCCATGTTCATTGTTAAAAATCTCCTCTATGAAAAACTTATTATTACTTTTGCTTTTATAATATCCTTAAAATTTAACACTAATTCTTCATTATTGTTTAACAAAAATCTGAGTATCTCGCCTTTTACTTCTGTTAGTTTGCCAGTAGTTTTTTTTGTGCTGGTTGCTTCTTTATAACTTAACTCAAATTTTTTATTTAGATGCTTGGGAAACTGCTGAATAAATTTCAGTGGTTTATCAACTCCGGGTGAAGAAACATCTAGCCTGTAGTTATCTTCCGGTTGAATTAAGCTACTCAGCCTGTTATTTATTTCTCTGCTTACTTTTGAACAATCGTCGGCAGAAATATATTTCTCTCCGTCAACATAAATTTCAATAACAGTATTTTTACCAAACCCTCTTACTAAAAAATCAATCAAGAAATAACCGGAATTATTTATCACTTCTTCAGCTATTTCTTTAATATTTTCAGCAGACAAATTCATACAAATAAAAATCGCCCTTATAAGGGCGAAAAACAACTTGCTAAAACTACTATGAAATAAGTCAATAAGCAAGGAATGTGTCAAATTCAGTAAGAATTTAACACTTTACCAACTTGGCTAAGTTTCAATTTTATTTTTCAAATATTTTTCCCATAGAAAGAGATTTACCAGTATTTTTATAAACCAGGCCTTCAATTCAAATCGGGATTAGCTGGAATTTCTTTTTTATCTTTTCTTTTACCGGAAACAGTAAAAACTTTTAAGAGGATGAAGCCAGCTACTGCCCCCAGTAAACAGGCAAGTGTCATCAAAACAATTAAGGACATTTCAAACTTCCAGAGGAAAGCATTTACAGTAATCACTTCTGTATTCTGAGTAACAAAAATTGTAAACAAGACAATGATTACCATCAGCACAATTACTTTGGTTCGCATACAACCTCCTTAGGGTTATTTATCCTTTGATTGAACAACAAATGGTATATCACTCATAAAATGAATATCTCTTTGCGGGAAAGGAATCTTAATTCCATGTTTTGTAAACTTATCAAAGATTGCATAATATAACTGGCTTTTAAGAACTCCGGGACGGCTTATATATTCTCTTGTCCATACTCTTAAATTAAAGATAAGTGAACTCTCACCAAACTTATCGAACAAAACATCGGGCTTAGGATTTTTTAATACCCCACTATTTTCCTCTGCAACTTCAAGAAGCAATTTTTTTACTTCTTGAGGATTCTCTGTATAAGAAACATCAACAGGAAAATTTAACCGGATATTTCTATCAATATGGCTCCAGTTAATAACCGTTGAAGAAATAAACTCTGAATTAGGAACAATAATAGAAATGTTGTCATTCGTTAAAATTGTTGTTGACCGCATCGATATTCTTATAACGTCCCCGGCAATATTACTAACCTCAATTCTGTCTCCAACTTTAATTGGTCTTTCAAAAAGTATTATTATACCGCTGACAAGATTGTTGGTTATATTCTGGAGACCGAAACCGATACCAATACCAAGCGCACCGGCAAGAATTGTTAAAGTACTTAAGTCAAGCCCGACAGTTTGTAAAACAATAATTAACCCGATAGCAAGAATTATATACCGGATAATAGTGCCTGTAGCAATCCTGACACCGATATCTATTTTACTTTTGGCTAGAAGTTTATAGACAACCCATTTTCTTAGTTTTCCCGTTACATAAAAAAGAATAACTGTTAGGAAAAAGAAATAAACAATCGTCCAGAGTGTAATTTCTGTTTTTCCAACGGAAGTGATAGGGACACTAAGAAAATCCCTAAGCTGAAAAAAAATATTTTTTATTTCCTGCCACATATTATTAATTATCGAGATCAAAACAGATGTTTATACAACAGAAGTTACAGGCTAAAAGTTACTTAAAAGCAATTTCAAAAAAAAGAATTCAGATGAATATTAAAACGGGAAGAAATATGGTATAAGCAGGGATGCTGTCAGCCAGAAAATAAAATTAAGGGGAGCTCCGACTTTAAGAAAATCCGAAAATTTATATCTGCCGACACTAAATATCATTGTATTTGTCTGGTAACCAACCGGGGTCATAAAACTGGCTGATGAACCAAACATAACAGCAATAATAAAAGGGCGCGGATCAACATTCATCGTGACTGCAGCACTTATTGCAATAGGAGCCAGCAAAACAGCAGTAGCATTATTTGACATTGTTTCTGTAAGAATGGAAGTAAGTAAATACAAAGCCGCAATAATAGCTATTGGTCCCAAACTACCAAGTCCTCTTATTAATAAATTAGATACCAAAAGTGCCGCTCCTGTTTTTTCTAATGCTAGTCCAAGAGAGAGAATTCCGCCGAGCAAGAAAATTATCTTCCAATCAATTGCATGGTAAGCTTCTTCAAGCCTTATGCACCCGACCAGAACAAGTAATGTACAGCCAATTAATGCAGAAGCCATTATTGGTAAAGTTCCTGAAGAAGCGGCCGAAACAATTCCGGCAATAATAACAACCGCAGGAATAATTTTTCTCTTCCTGTATTTTTGAACTTTAACATCGGAGACCAAGACAAAATTAGGATTATTCTTTAGATACTCGTAATTCTCTTTTTTTACATCTATTAATAAAGCATCTCCTGCACTAAGTCTTGTCTTACTAAATCCCCGGTGAAGCAGTTGCCCCCTATGTCTTAAAGCTAAAGCAGTAGCCCTGAATTTATTTCTGAAATCAATTGACTTTATCGATTGTCCTTCAAGTTCAGAGGTTGGAGCAACTATCGCCTCTACAAGTAAAACATCGACAGCTTCCATATCCTGCTGTTTTATTTTTAAATCCGATTTTAAAACAACTCCTTCCCTTTCCTGAATCGACCTTATTTTTTCAATATCACATCTTACTCTTAAAACATCGTTTGCCTCAAGCACAATTGTTCTTACCGGGCGCAGCATTCTCTGACCATTTCTTACAACATAAAGAACGACAAGATCGAGTTCTTTTACTAAGTGGGAGTCAACTATTTTTTCACCAATTGATTTTGATTCTTGTAAAACGACAATGTCGGTAAGATAATCGTTCATTCTGAAACTTTGGGTAAGATCCGAGTCTTCCCTTCTTTCGGGAATAAGTCTTACGCCTATAAAAACCATGTAAAGTGTTCCAATTGCAAAGAAAACAATTCCCATTGTCGTAAATTCAAACATGCCGAGGGGGCGTAAACCGTGTTGTGCAACTATTGAGCTTACAAGAATGTTTGTAGAAGTTCCAATCAATGTGCAAACCCCGCCAAATATCGAGGCGAATGAAAGAGGCATCAGAAGTTTTGAAGGACTAATATTGTTTTTCCTTGCAGCATTTAATAAGATCGGGATAAAGACAGCAACTACGGGAGTGTTATTAATAAAAGCAGAAATCATGGCGATAACACACATCATAACAATTAGCGCAAGCCAAAAACCATATTTAAACATCCTGGTTGATACGTCCCCTAAAAAAAGTAGAGCGCCTGTTTTATTTAACGCAGCGCTGATTATAAACATTGCCCCGACAGTTATTGTGGCGGGATTACTAAAACCGGAAACGGCTTCCATCGGGGTAATTATGCCTGTTGCTATTAATGCTACCATAACAACGATGGCAGTCAAATCTACCGGCATTTTTTCTAATGCAAAGAGTATTATTGTCCCGATCAGGATTAGAAAGACTATGAGAATTTCTAATGTCATAAACGCTGTTTTTTTGTGCAGGAAAAGTTTTTAGATGTGATAAGATAATGATATTATTGAGTTTAGCAAATAGGGGAAAGTTCTGAAAATTAGCCTAAAATAAATAAATTAGATTCAAGGAAGAATGATTAGGGTAATGGTTATGGGCTATTAAGTTTTTGGGTCATTGGGTTATTAGTTGTTTGGTTCAATATTAATTGCCAAATAAATACTACTATTTGTTCACAAGTTTTTTATTTAACAAAGAGATTTTTTCTGCAACTTCGGATTTTTCTTTGTCTGATAATTTTAATTCTTTAATTGAGGTAAATTCATCATAAGCTTCGTCATACAAACCGAAATCATACAACAAATTTGCAAAGTAAATTCTGTAATTTGCCATTTCTTTTGTTGAAGGATATTTCCTGAAAGTTTCCTTAGCAGTAACAACTGCAGATTCTTTGAAGCCATTTTCTGCAAGCTGCACGGCGCCGTTTATTCTTTTTATTCCAAAATCATCGGAACCGGCAATTTCACTTTCGTTCCCACCTTCTTTGCTTCCGTAAACAGCGGTTGTTTTTCCATTGTCGTTTTCTT
>Ga0210098_1000187_pt1 | contig 22668 bp, 22 predicted proteins | sample Joice_ThreeSqA_D_FD_184870 | JGI IMG/M metagenome (GOLD analysis project Ga0210098, IMG submission 184870) | Wetland microbial communities from San Francisco Bay, California, USA, that impact long-term carbon sequestration - Joice_ThreeSqA_D1... | ecosystem: Environmental > Aquatic > Marine >...
GTAACACAGATGTGCTCTGCCATGCCCTGCCGCTTTTTCACGTGCATGGACTTTGTTTTGCCCTGCACACATCGTTGCTGGCAGGCGCCCATGTGCTCATGCTGGATCAATTTTCACCGGCCAGGACAATTGAAACGTTGAGCAAAAAGGACGGGCCCGATGTCTGCACCGTCTTTATGGCCGTCCCGGCCATGTATGCCAAATTGATGGATCACATCGGTGACAAAAAATTTGATTTCTCCCATATGCGCTTGTGGACCTCCGGTTCGGCGCCCCTGCCGGCCCGAGACTTTAAGCGCATCCACAAATTATTCGGCAAAGAACCGGTGGAACGGGAAGGCATGTCGGAGACCGGGATGAATTTTTCCAACCCGCTGCGGGGCAAAAGAAAGCCGGGGTCCATCGGCATCCCCTTGCCGGCGCTGGAGGTACGCATAGTCGATCCGGCAACCGGCACTGATGTAAAACCCGGTCAAACCGGTGAAATCTGGTTGAAAGGGCCGGCCGTCACCCCGGGCTATTGGCAAAAACCAGAGGAAACCGCCAATACTTTTGAGCAGGGCTGGTTTAAAACCGGCGACCTGGGACACATTGACGGGGATGGATATTACTATCTTACCGACCGCATCAAGCACATCATCATTTCCGGCGGTGAAAACATTTCTCCCAAAGAAATAGAAAGCGTCATCAACCAGGTGGAGGGGGTCGCGGAATCATCGGTGGTCGGCATGGTCGATGAAAAATGGGGGGAGAAGGTGGTAGCCGCTGTGGTCAAAAGCCCCGACACCGACGTTTCCGCCGGCGAGGTTCAAGCTTATTGCAAAAAACACCTTCACGACTGGAAATGCCCCAAAGAAATTGCATTTGTAGAAGAACTGCCGCGCAACACCATGGGCAAGGTGTTAAAAGAAGAAGTCAAAAAATTCTTTTAAAGTGGGGCACCTCCACGTCACAAAAAAGTTTCAAGGGTAAACTCACCGCTTTCGCCAGCGTTGGGTTATCCAAAATTATCAGATCCTTAGAAGGAAATCCTCCAATCGTCCAATGGCCTCCTCGGCACCCGTGCGCACCAATACCTGTTGCGGTGCGATAGCGCGCTAAATTTTGCAGATTTCCCGGCGCAGAGAGGAAATGCCCTGGGATTCAGTGTAGCCGAGCCATTGCCGGTGAAACCGATCGCCGGCATCCGGCTCAAAGGCCAGTAGATCTTCAAGGCCATTGATTCACAGTCCGAACCCCACAACACGAATCAACGCTGAATTCATATCTGGCAAATTAGCGTTCGATTTTAAACTAAATAGAAGCTATATAATTTCAGATACTGCACCAATATCCCGCCGATAGGTCCAGCCGATGCCTTCTCAGAATTCAATACCGCTGTTCATCATTTCCCGCCGCGATAAAACCGGATGGTCGCTTTTTCAAGGGTCGCCAGGCCTTCTTTGATCGCATCATCAATTATGGGCATAAACTGCTCTATTTTGTCAGAGGTATCGACAATTTCGATAACAATGGGAAGGTCCGCCGAAAGCCTGAGGATTTTAGTTGTATGGACCCGGCTGTGGGCGCCAAAACCCTCCAGCCCGCGAAATACGGTTGCTCCGGCCAGCCCGAATTCCCGCGCCCTGCGAACAATCCATTCATACAAGGGCTGCCTTTCGTATTTGTCGCTTTCTCCGATAAAGATTCGGAGTAACTGCCCCTCTTCTGGTAAAGTCATTGCGCACCTCAAATATAACGGGTTACGTTATAGCCGAGCCAGACGCCCGACAAACCAATGATGACCTGAATCAAGACATTGCCAACGGCATGTAAAAATTCACCGTCCCGCATAAAAGCAACGGTTTCGTGGCCAAAGGTTGAGAACGTCGTAAATCCCCCGAGCAAACCAATCAGCAAAAACATCCTCATCTCCGGGCTGAGCAGGTTGCGAAGTTCCGCAAGACCGGTCAAAATGCCGATTAAAAAACACCCGATGATGTTAACGGCTGCCGTACCGATCGGGAAATAAACGCCGGGAAAAATCTGATGTACCGCGCCGGAGACGAGATAACGACCGATAGAGCCGATAAATCCTCCCAGTCCGACATAAACCAGATCCAGAATCGCAGTTCTCATATCCACCTTCAGAAGCGCACCCTTTACGATCGAACGGCAATGGCAACACCGGCAGCAACCATTACGCTGCCGGCGGCCCGGTTGAGTCGCCGCACCGAGCGCTTACTGGCAAACAATTTACGAGCGCGGCTGGCCAAATAAGCATAAGTTCCCAGGACACCAACCAGAACAGCGGTAATGATTGCAACCACAATTGCCAGATCAAAAACTGTAAGGGTAGACAAATCAAGGAAGGTCGGTAAGAAGCCGCAATAAAAAAGAATTACTTTGGGGTTGGACAAGGTAATAAAAAGACCGCTGACAAAATTTGCCCACTGTGAACGGGTAGCGGAATCCGGATTTTCGGAGGCAGTCTCCGGGTCTTTCAGCCATATTTTAATACCCAGCCAGACCAAATAGGCGCCGCCACAGATTTTGACGATAAAAAACATATTTCCCAGAACCCGGGCCACCATGGAGAGCCCGAAGGCGGCAAACAGCAGGAAAATAATGTCTCCCAGAACAATCCCGCATATAACGGCCAGGGCCGATCTGAAACCGGAAGCCAGCGCCCTGGCAACCGTTGCAAAAACGCCGGGTCCCGGGCTGACCGCCAGTACAAGCATAGCCACTGAAAACCCAATGGCTGAGTATATCGTCAAATTCCTATCCTTTCCCTTGAAGTGGTTTCCAAGCCTCATATCACAATTTTTGCTTGAATGCTTTATTAATTTACAGGCGCAGCGCCAGACACAGCGCGTCATGCTCAGGAGAATGAAGGGGAAGATAGGAAAACAGAGATACGGATCGCCAGGCGGGATGATCGGCTATGGCGTGATTAAATTCATCGGCATCTTTGAAGCCCACGTTGTCGGCTACCAGCAGCCCGCCTTTTCTTAGAAGTCTATGGCAATCCGGCAGGGCTTTGATGTAATCTTTTTTTTCAATGTCGATGAAAATCATGTCAAACTCACCATCCAGCCGGTTCAGTGTTTGCAGAGCGTCTGCCACCCGGACGTCAACCCGATCCCCCAGGCCGGCTTTTTGAAAATTCTGTCGAGCTCTGGATGCCCTGGAACTGTCGTGTTCCAGGGTCACGACCCGTCCGTTGACCGGTTCACAGGCCCGGGCCAGGTAAATGGCCGAATAGCCTGTGGCAGTGCCAACCTCAAGGATGCTTTGGGCCCTGGTGGCGCCGGCCAGGATAAACAGCAATTCGCCGACCACCGGACCCACAATGGGAATATTCTCCTGTTTGGCCTCAGCCTCCAATGCCAATAGCAGTTCATCCCGCGCAGGGATTAAGTCTTTAAAATATTTTTCCGGCTGATCGATAAGTTGCGACATCACCATCACCCTTTCTTATTATTGTTTTGAAGGAGCTGTTCAGGACAAGAAGGATGGCATCCGGTTTTAGTTCAGGGCGCCAGGAGCACTTGATTGCCAAATCTTTCTGCGAGTGCCGCGCAGAGGCTGTCGACAGCCTTTTGGCCGGTGAACTCTACCATCAACTCGCCTTTTTCGCCCAGTACAAGCTGGCCATGGGCTTCAACCGTATTCCGGACATCCGAAGGTTCGACGGTCCACCAGCCACGGGTCCGCATAAGCAGCTCGCGGCCCTTGAGTCTCCTCGGTGTGACGAGATCAATGGTGCGAAACCTGGCGTCCCAGCCGATATGTGCCGGCGCTTTTAAAACAGGACTGACCGGGTCATGATAAATACGGCAGCGGCCGAATAAGCGCAAACGAATCATTTGAATACCTCGCTAATCAGTCGCTCTGTATCTGTTTCGATGGGCAACATATTTACAGGAATTTTAATTCCATCCATGCTGATGACCTTCAGAAGACATCGGGCATAAACGGCGGGTGCCCTGTCTTCATCCATGTGCACCCCCATGCGGCTCGCCACTCCCCAGGCGTTCTCATATTTGGCCAGCGCCTGTTCCAGCCAGTCCCTGATTCGATGGTCTAGCGGATCTATATTCAGCTGCTGCAGGAAATCCTCCAGGGCTTTTTCCATTCCTGTGAAAACCCTCCGCATGGCTCTTACCGAAGGATCCCGATCCCAATTATCCATAACTTATTTCCAATCCGGCGATTTGACTTCCGTCCGGGCTCCAGTCGAAATCGGCTGCCCACCCGGAGAATAATGGGCGTGCTCATCCCAGGTTAGCGGCGAGTGGCTGGTAAGACGCCAGGTCTCTCCGGTTGCGACTTTCATTTCATAGATCTCCAGAGACCTGTTATTCATAATAATCATTTGTTACTCTCAATCGCCCCCGGGATCGGCAGCCGGAACCAGGCCGGCAGATGGTCGCTCACGTCAAATTCGCAATGTTTGATTATCTTATCGCTTTGGCTTTTGACCAGACCCGCGAAGCTTTTGCCATAAAGGGCTTGAGCAAAGAGATCCGTAAATTTAAAAACACCGTAATCGAAACTGTCGGGATCGACCTGGCCCGCGGTGTCATTGGCATCGGATAAGGGCCAGTGGGTATCGTGGGCAAAAATTCCAATTTGGTCGTAAGTTTGCTTCATTCGGGCGCTGGTATGCAGCTCGCCATGCACGGGGTGCGGTGTGAGCAGGGGAAAATTAACCTTGGCGGCTTGCTGGCTTTTCAGGGCTTCGGTGTTGAGCTTTTTCAAGCGGGCATCGATTTCCTCGCGTTTCCAGTCGAATGCTTCAAACTCCAGATTGCAGTCACCCAGTAAAACGATGTTCGGATAATACATCTTCTCCGCATTCTTGGCGCGGATCGTCAGCCAATCGATGAGAGCGTCAAACTCCCAGCGCCGTTCGTCTCTATTGGTCCCGTAAAGCAAATGAGCGTTGACACCCAGAAACCGGAAAGGCTGTCCTGCCGGCCGGGGTACGACCTCAAACGATGCGCAATGCGGCTGGCGGATAAATGTCAGAAATGCCGGTAACTCGATCGGCGGCTTTGGGGGCTTGCGCTTGCCTCCGGCTTTGGCCTGTTCACATTTTTCCTCCCACTTGCCGACATCATGGTGGTGTTTTTCCCAGGTCTCGGAGTATTGGACCCGGTTTTGGAAGAGATTGCTGACAATATCCGTTCGATCATAGGAAATATCAGAAGCAAGTTCCGTCCGGCGGATGCGCTTCCAGTTAAATATGAAGGCAAGCCGTTCGTTGTTACCCCGCTTGCCGCCGATAACGTCCTCCGGATTGAACACTCCTCCCGTTACATCCGAGACCACCATACCATAGTCATCCCCGAGGGCTTTGTGCAGATGGCGCAACCCCTCCAAACTGTCCATTACTTCTTGAATGGCGATAAGATCAAAGCGTTTGCAGATCTGGGCCAGGAATTCCCAGGACTGCGGACTGCGATTTTCTACAGTGCCGAGCTTGCGGATATTAAAGGTGCCGATAACGACGGATTTCGAACGCCGCTCCGGCAATCCAAATGATTCTAACGGTCCCAAACGGTTTATTTTAGCCCATTCTGCCTTGCTGAAATTTGCCATGGCTCTATGCTCTCCCTTTTTTTTGCCCTTTTTGGTTTGCCAAAACAACTGAGGTTTCGATTTGCCGCGCCGGAATTGACCAGTACGTGCGAAGAAGCCGATCCTTTGCTTCCTCTGAAACCGGATAGTATCCGTTCTTGCAGTAGAATTCGATGGCCCATGAGGCGTCCTTCCAAGTCCCGATCAAAATTGGTTTATCTGTCAGATCCTCCAGATGTTTTAGCAGTTTTTGACCGATTCCCTGCCTGCGGTACCGCGTCAGTACATAGGCATGTCGAATAAGGGCCACATCCCCTTTGTCCTGAATGCCCATCACACCTGCCAGGCAGCCTTCTTGCTCAAAACCCCAGAAAACGACGCCGTCTTTGATTTCATGTCTGATCTCTTCAGCCGACATATACGGCTCATGCCATCTATCACCCGGTATGACACCCTTATATGCCAGGGCAGCATCGTTAATAGTCTCGAATATGGCATTGATATCTGATTCTGAGCACTTGCGTATCATAATTTTTCTGTCGCCGATCATTTCAGGAAAAATTTTCCGTTGACACAACATCCGGAACACCGGGGGTATCTTCAATTCCAAGGCCTGTCGGTGGAGCTGGTATCTTTTTCATTTTCTCGTCCTCCTTCGACATTCGTCTTCCAAAAAGTAAGTTTCGCCGATATCCAATGGCATCAGCTTGATTTCCGACCTTGTTTCCAATTCGACTGCGAGCATTCGAGGATCCGCATCGAATCTGTGCATCGGAATCACGACCTTAGGATTAATCGCGATGGCTGCCTCCACGGCCTCGCCAATATCCATCGTATAGGTCCCACCCATAGGGAGCAATGCTAAATCTACGCGCCCGAGTTCGCGCATCTCTGGTATGAAATCGGTGTCACCCGCGTGATAGATCGTCTTGCCCTCTATCGTGATCAGATAGCCAACCCCCTCTCCTTTCTTGTGCTGCTTTTTGGTCGAACGCCCCTGTTCGGTATTGAAGGCTTGCACCGACTCCAAGACAAGGTTATCAAAACTTAACCTTATTCCCGGCTTAATCGTTTGGATGTTCTCGCCTAATTCTTTAACGCAGCGCTTAGCAGCTATAACCAAGGTATCCGGACGCCTAAGCCTTTCTAATGTGACTCGTTTACAATGGTCTTTATGGTGGTGTGTAACGAGAATCAAATCAGCCTTTTCCAATTCTTCAGGCAGTCCATCAATTGGTTCAGGCCATGAGGAAAACTCGATTCTCTTTGGGTAATTTTTAAAGTAAGTCTTAAGGTAGGCCGGATCAATATATATGAGCTTATTCTGAGCACTTATTTGAATCCAAGAAGGTGGGAACCATTTGATGGATATTGGCATTCTCTTCCTCTAAATACTTGACCGCTTAGACAAGCGGTCGCCCAGTGGGGTGCGGGGCGTGGTGTCGGCGCAGAAGGATGTAAGCAAAAAAAACCCGCTCTCATCAGGAGACGGGGGGTTTTACTTTGACAACATTTTTCCTCCGGAGGTCAATACCGCTATAAAAGAAATAGGATAATGATTTTTCAGCCAAACCCTATGATACTTTTTTTAACAGCTAATATTCGGGGGTGTCAAGATGGAAAAGAGGCCTAGGGTGAAAGATTTAGGGTTGATAAAGATAGCTTAAAGCACACCTATCAGAGCAAACGGCTCAGGCCAGAGAATTTGAAAATGCATAAACTTGATATGCTTGGGACCCTGCAGACAATGCTAGTTTTTACTTAGAACAAATGGCAGAGCGCTTAAAGCCAGCCCAATCAAAATGATATGGAGGGTGCCGTCGATGAAATAGGGATACCCCATCAGCCCGATGCCGCAAATGACCATTAAGAGCTGCTGGCTCTTTTTCCCATAGGCCAGATATCCCATTCCGATAATGCTGAAAACGATCATCGCAATAATACTGCCTTTGTTCGAATCCCCCGTAAGTTGACTTACAATTCCGACATCTCCGCTTAATTCTTTGGCCGCTGTTCGCAGGTCTTCGTTTTTTGTGCTTTGAACAGGACGGTTTGAATCTTCAACGCTGGTGGGTTTTGGGTCGGATTTGGGCCGGGTAGTCGTAAACCAGTAGGAGGCAAGTAAGGCACCGGATATTACCAGAATTGCGGCAAACAACGCTATCCGTTTTGTGTCGGGTGCCTTTGAAGTTCGGGCCGGCTTCCTGTGCGCGCTGAAATCAAGTCCGCAATACTCACATTGAGGGGATTGGTCCTGTTCGAGGTTACATCTGGGGCATTTTATCATTGGCCCTCAAGATAGGCGACGTTGTCCGCGAAGTTGTTGGACAGTCCCATTCTGTCCAGAATCTGGGAGACCTGCCCCCGGTGATGGGTTTGGTGCTGGAACAGAAATTCGAAGGCCGCCCCCGCCGCGGCGCGCCGGACGTTTCCGGTCGAATCGTGATATTCGAAGACCTCGCCGTAACGTGAGACGGGAAACTCTTCAACCCAGGCGCAAATTCTATCATCCACGATTATCCTGTCTGCCCGCAGGCCGGCAAAGTTGTCGTGGAGGTCATGGTCCCAGGAAAGGTTGGGCGGATCCAGCCGGGGATCATTCAACACGGCTGATTCGGGCGAAAGTGCGCGGTATCTTTTGAGCCAGTTGAGATCGCAAATTAGGAGGTGGTTCAGGATTCCGTGGATGGACCGGAACCACGAACCGGTTTCTTGCCTGCGAGCCCTGCCCGTGAGCACCGACAGAATTTCATACATCTCTCGGTTGACCCGCTCGTTGTAACGGGCCCGGTTCAGAAACGATTGTTTGATATCGTATGTCATGACGGGAAGTTGTCTGATCCTTTATCTGGTGTTCAGGGTTGGGTAACGGGTATCATGGCTGCTAGCGGATCATGGTGACCCGGGGTTGTTATTGCCTGTCTTCGGAAGCATGGTTCCTGTCGTCATCCCGGCGACGGTCTTTTCCGTTTCTTCGTTCAGGTAGATGGTGAGTGTACGAAAATTGCCTTCTTTCGATTTCGATTCGTCTGTTTTCCTTGTCGTTGGAATTGGTGTCTTCTAATGAATTAATCATTTCAAGAGTCTTTCGCTTAATCTGATTTTAGTTTTACAGTGGCATAACTGTACAAATGATAATACCGAATCCTGTTTCAGCAAGTAGGGATCATTAGATTTGATTTTTTAGAAATTTTCAGGGATAAAACACGCATGGCAAAAATCAATGAAAAAATAATCACAACGACGTGTTCATTTGACTGCGGGGGACGGTGCCTGTTGAAGGTGCATATAGCCGATGGCAGGATTACCCGCATCCGGACGGACAGTCAGCGGGGGCCCGGGTTAAAAGCCTGCATCCGGGGATTGTCCCAGAAGGACGTTGTGTATTCACCGGAGCGCTTAACCCGGCCCTTGAAAAGAATCGGCGAGCGGGGCAGTGGCCGGTTTGAACCAATTTCCTGGGAAAAGGCCCTGGAAACGGTGGCCGGTGAAATTAAAAGAATTAAAGCTACCTATGGAGTCAATTCCATTTTTCTGATGGATTATTCCGGCAATGAAGCCGCACTGCATGGTACCGGAATTGCGGCCCGGCGATTTTTTAACCTGAATGGCGGCTGCAGCGTCGTCAGCGGTAACACATCCATGGAAGCCGCCCTGTTTGCATCACGCACTACCCTGGGTACCGCTTTTACCGGCAACACCCATGATAATCTGCTCTACTCCAAATTGATCATTATGTGGGGCTGGGACCCGCTGGTCTCCCGGTTTGGTCCGGATACGGCGTTCTATCTGACCCGGGCCAAAAAGGCCGGGGCAGAAATAATCTGCGTGGATCCACGCTTCAGCTCATCGGCCAAAGCGCTGGCCAAAAAGTGGATTGCCGTCAAACCGGGCACCGACACTGCCATGCTGATCGCCATGGCCTATGTCATGATATCCGAAGATCTCTATGATCACCCTTTTATCATAAAATATACAAGCGGCTTTGAAAAATTTAAAGCCTATGTGATGGGAGAGCCGGATGGCGTGCCCAAAACACCCCGATGGGCGGAAAAAATAACCGGTGCTCCGGAAGAGGACATCAGAATGCTCGCAAGGCAATATGCAGCCAGAAAGCCGGCGGCCCTGTGGGCAAGTTGGGCGCCCGGCCGCAGTGCCGCCGGTGAGCAATACCACCGGGCGGCCATTACACTGGCCGCCATGACCGGCAACATCGGCATCCAGGGCGGACATGTGGCCGGCGGCGCCGGACGCATCCAGCTGGGAGCACTGGTAACCTCCTTTGATGTCCCTGAAAGACCGAATCCTCAAATTCATATGAGCGAAATCTATGATGCCCTGCTGACCGGCAAAAGCGGTGGATACCCCGCCGACATCAAGCTGGTGTATATTGTGGGATCCAATCTTTTAAATCAGTTTTTAAACGTCAACAAGGGGATAAGGGCCTTAAAGGTACCTGAATTTATCGTCGTTCACGAGCTGTTTATGACTCCGACGGCCCGTTATGCGGATATGATCCTGCCGGTGACGCACTTTCTGGAAGAAGAAGATATTGGAACGCCCTGGACCGGCGGCCCCTACAATATTTACATGAACCGGGTCATTGATCCCTTGCCCGAAACCCGCGCGGACCTGGCAATCTTTTCCATGCTGGCAAACCGGTTGGGCGTGGAAGATTACAATCCAAAATCGGACCGGGAATATCTTAACGAAATGGTTGCAAATACACCAGGGCTTCCGGATGAGAAATTCCAACACCAGGACGCCCACCGCATGAAACTCGACGAACCCCGGGTAGCTTTTCGCAGCCAGATAGAAGACCCGCAAAATCACCCCTTTGCAACCCCAACGGGCAAGATCGAAATATACAGTCAGGAAATCGCCGACATGAACAATGCCCTGCTTCCTCCCATCCCCCAATATATCAAGCCCTGGGAAGGCCCGCATGATTGTCTGGTTGACAAATACGCCCTTCAGCTGGTCAGCCCCCACGCCAAAACACGGGTCAATTCCCAGTTTGATAACATCCCCCGTTTAAAGGAGAAGAGCGACGATAAAATCTGGATAAATATCGACGACGCCCGGCATCGCAATATTTCCGATGGCGACGTGGTGATCGTCTATAACGATCGTGGAAAACTGCGCTCTATTGCAAAGGTCACCGACCGCATAATGCCCGGTGTCGCCAGCCTGGACGCCGGCGCCTGGTACAAACCGGATTCCAGGGGAATTGATGGCGGCGGCTGCGTGAATGTGCTTACCAGAGATGAGAGTTCGCCCTGCGGCGCCTTTGCCTGCAACAGCTGCCTGGTGGAAATCAAAAAGGATTGTTGATTTGGGATTTAGTATTTTAAATTTGAGATTCGGCGTCTAATGCTTACCATCCCATAGAAACAGGTTCATAACAATCAAGATTGCTTACATTGAGACTAGTTCGAGAAATATCATCCGGGAAACTGCCATGAAAAAATCAAGAGTGGTTATCAGCTTCATAGCAGGCCTGCTGGTCGTGGCCTCGATATTCATCGCACTGCTGCCGGCCATTGTGTCCAGCGACATGCTTAAGCCTTTTGTAATCCGGAAGCTAAACCAGCAACTGCCCGGTCAGCTGCAGCTGGAATCATGGTCTGTCAGCTGGTTTAGCGGTATCGAGGGTCGGGGTATCGTCTATGAAAACCCGACTGATGGCCTTTTCGCCCGGGTATCTGAAATAAAAACCCAAAAAGGACTGCTGGGACTGATTCTGGCCGGGGGCAGCCTGGGCGCTGTTGAGATAAGTGATCCTGCCGTTGTTTTTTTCCTGTCAGATAAGGCCGAAGAACAGGATACAAAAAAAACCCCGCCGGCCGGCCCCTCAACCAAATCAATACCCCCCGGAAAAAAAGACACCTTCATCCCTGCTTTTTACGGTAAATTAAAAATCACCAACGGTTCCCTATTGACCGCCACGGCGGACGGCAATGAAAAAGCAGTCGCCAAAAATCTGGACCTCACACTGGCGGCACCCGCCCCCAAAACACCGATAACCTACCGTTTTTCTATCGAATCCGGAGACAGCAGCGGTCGCGCTTCCGGCGAGGGCTCCCTGGAGCTGGCCGCAGATGATCCGCTGAATATGCAAAAAATCCGATCGGATTCAAAACTAAATATCGAAAATTGGGAGCTGAAAGACCTATTTGTCATTATCGCAACCCGGGCCGGCGTCCCGTCGGCCGAAGGGCGCTTGAATGCCAGTGTGTCGTTAACCGGCGGCAATGCTGAAAGTCTTAAAATGGCCGCTCAGATGGCCATCCAAAAACTCCAGCTGCGGGGCGGCCCGCTGGGATCCGACACCCCGGCAGTCAAAGACATTGCGATCAACCTCGAGGCCACCGGCAACAACAATACCTTATCATTAAATAGCCTGACATTTCGCTCTTCGTTGGCCAGTGGTTCGGCCAGGGGCCAAGTTGACGATGAGGATCAAAAGCATCTTTCCGGCAAGGCCGATGTTGATCTGGCGCAAGTGTTTACCCAGTTTCCAGCAACCCTTAATCTGCGTGAAGGCACGAAAATAACAAACGGCAGGATTGCACTTACCGCCAATTTAGAAACCACCCGGGCAGGGATCTCTTTTGACGGCGACGCCCGCATCGACCGGTTGCAGGGAATCAGCGCCGGCACCAAAATATCCTGGGATAAACCGGTGACGGTTAACGCCCGGGGAAAAATGCACCAGGAGGGATTACAGCTGGAAAATCTATCCCTGCGTTCTTCTTTTTTGGAGGCCGACGGTCGGGGCGACATGCGCAATATGCGGGTTGATCTGTCGGCCGATCTGAAAGCGGCTCTGGATGAATTAAGAAAATTTATTCAAATTAAACAATGGGATGGCAGCGGCAAGCTTAAGCTCAACCTTCAACTGAACGCAAAAACGGAGAACCTGAATCAGGCCGCACTGAAATTAAATATTGATGACTTTGTACTGAGCCGCAACCGTCGTCCCATCCTGGACAGGCAGAGCGTCCGTGCGGATGTTTCCAGCGATTTCCAGATGGCGCAAGCGGCGGCCAACAGCAGGCTGTTCCAGCCGACTTTGAGTATTCAGTCCTCGGTGGCATCGGGGACGGTTACGGCCCAACGGGTGGAAGGCACAGGCTCGAATTCTTTTCCGAATGCAACGGATTTGAAACTGGATGGAGATATCAACCTGCAACAGCTGTCATCTTTGCTAAAGAACCTGAACATTCTCTCTCCTCAAACCCTGCTGGCGGGTCAATCAACCATTAAAACCAGCGGAAATTTAAAAGAAGGCCGACTGGCGCTTGATAATACCCGGATTGACACCCAGAAATTTGTCTACCAGCAGGACAACAAAAGCATCCGCGAAAGCCGTGTCATCCTCACCACCCGAGGGAAGATCGACCTGAATAACCAATCCCTGCTGCTGGCACCCGTTGATATCGACAGCCAGGCCGGCAAGCTCCACATCCCGGAGCTGGCTATTGCCGACTGGACCAATGCTCAAAAAAATATGAAGGTTAACGGCCACGCCGATTTGGATTTGAATCAATTGGCCCAGGGCTATGGTGATTTTATTCAACTTCCCGAAAAGACTGAACTTTTCGGAAATGGGCGCTTTGATTTTGATTTGGATTTTTCCAATCCCAAAACGCAGTATTTAAAACTGCAGGGCAATGTGGCGCCCTTCAAACTGGTATCTAAAACCCTTCCCACGATCTCCGAGGAGAAAGTCACCTTAAATGCGGATGTGACCCGCAGCCCGGACGGCAGGAATACGACCATCCGCAATCTCGAATTAAATTCCAATGCCCTGGCGCTGAACGCCGCCGGCACCCTGAACCAGGTCGGTGAAAACAAGGTCCTTGATGCCAGGGGGACCATGCAGCCGGATTTGCAGCTGGTGTCCGATTACTTAAGAAAATCAGGACAATCCCAGGTGGCTTTTTCGGGAAATAAAGCAACCCCTTTTACCATCAAACTGGTTTCTAAAGGAGACCGCTGGGAAGACCCGCTCAAACACCTGGATTTTTCAGGTGCGGTTCATGTGACGTCCATCGAAGCCTATGGTCTGAAATTAACCCCGAATGACGTACCGCTCCGGGTCGCCGGAGCATCCGCCGGGGTCAAATTGGTATCCCCGGCCAATGGCGGTCAACTGGACATTCAGCCCACCGTCGACTTGCGCAAGGAACCGTATGTAATCTCGTTTAAAGAAAATATTGATATTTTAAAGGACGTCCAGGTTACCCAGGGCTTGATCGATGGGTTGTTGGCCGCGATTCATCCGCTGTTTAAAGACGCGGTCCTTCCGGAAGGCTTGCTGGGCCTGAAGATGAAACATTTTAGCTGGCCTCTGTCAGAAAAAGAAAGGAGCCGGGCAACCTTTGCCGGAACATTGAAGCTAAACGGGGTGCAACTTAATTCCACGCCTTTTCTGGCCGGACTTCTGAACATGATGGGTATCAGCGAACGGCAGTTGAGTATGGCTGATCAGGACATCGATTTCGAGGCTAAAAATGGCCGGATCGCGCTGTCGCCCATGACACTGGATGCTGAAGGTTATCAACTGAAGATGTACGGATCAGTCGGCTTTGACCAAACCCTTGATTTTATCGCCCAGATTCCGGTTACCAAAAAAATGGTCGGTAAAGATGCCTATCAATTCCTGCAGGGGACCACCCTCAAAGTCCCCATCCGCGGCACGGCCTCAAAACCCCTCCTAGACGAAACCGCCTTCCAACAGGTCACCGGCGACCTGATCCAGCAGGCCTTGAGAAAAAACCTGGAAAAAGGCGCTCAGGATCTTTTGAAAAATCTTTTTAAAAAAAGTGAATAACTAGTAACTCAAATAGGTAGCCCTAGGGCGCCCACACGCCGCCACCGCTGTCAGCCACCGGTCCCCAGAGAAACGGGGTGTTGGGGATCACGCTGATCTGGTTATTATTACCAAATTTCACGGTGGTTTCGCGTATCGCTGTATATAAAATCCCGACTTTATTTCCATTGGGATCCAGGATATCGGCACCGAATTTAGAATACCCGTAATCCCCCCAGACCCAGGTGATCAAATCACGAAACTCCGTTGCATCGGCGTGCACTTCTTTCCACATAGGGGAATTCATCTCATATTTTTTTTCAATGCCAAAAATCACAATGGGCTCGTTGTCCCGTCCGTAATAAAAATACTTATAATCAGCCGGTACCTGATTGGATTCAAAGGATTGCTGCACGCCGGAATCGCGCCGGTAACTTCCGTATTGACCGGCACAACCGGTCAACAGGACCAAAATCAAAATTCCCAAGGTGCTCACCCATGGAGTCTGGTGTTCATTAATTTTAAAAATGTTCATATTGCCTCGCATTTTAAAGAATCGGATTGAAAGCTCTGATATCCACTCTAGGGTAAACCCAGTATGACTAAAGTCAAGGGCCAAGGCCCTGGTGACCGCTTTGATTGATGGGCAAACCTAATTTGCGGTGGTGACCGGCCGAAAGGGACATAGGAAGTAAATTACCCAGAAGTTGGCAAATAGTTTTCACAATTCCAACCGGTTGTGAGGCGGTAGCTAATCTTAACTGTTTGTTATTTTGTCAAATATTAAATGCCCGGAATTTTGCATAGATCTTGCAAAGATTGTTTTGAATCTATAGCGATCCAAATCATTTTTATATATTATCTGATCTTTGCATCTTTACAGGCTCCGGTCGAGTCCAGATGCTCTCTAAAAAATAGGATCAGTAGACGGATTACTGTTGCTCTGAATACAGGAACTGGAAATTATGCTTTCCACACTACATCAGTTTTTGAGTGAAAAAAGAGGGGTTGCCCTGCGCGAGCGCAGCGCGGAATCCTCCAGATATGATATCATCAGCAGGCTTTATTTTCTGTTAGACAAACTGACAGAAGAACAAAAGCTTATCTTATTGCAGCAATTATTGCGGGACAAAACCGTCGACTATATATTCAAACTCATCGTAGATCTGTCAGACAACCAGCGCCTGGTCCTCATGAAGCAACTGGAGGAAATTACTGCCAGGGGGCCCAATGCCGACAAAAGAAAATATGTTCGCAAGGACTGCCTGATCAATGCCAGAATCAGCATCGGCAATCGAATCTCAAACTGCTTCATACTGGACATCAGCCCCTACGGTGCTTTTGCTGATAGCAGCGAGGGATTGCCGGGCCAATCCTCAAAACTGATGTTTTCCCTGCCGCACAATCGAGACGGATTATTCTATCAGGAGAAATTGTCTGGAGTGACACCCAGGGGTCCGGAATTAAATTCAATCGCTTAACCCCGAAACAACTGGAAGATATCCAACTGTTTACGAGCAACAAACCGCGGGTTTATGAAATAAGCAGCTGAGTTGTCTGGGTTGACATGGTTGGCTGAACATATGATATCTTAACATCGAACATTTCTCTTTAATTGGGAATGACAATCGGATAACCATTGTGGTAATGAATGTCCGCAGCAATGCCATAAACCTGGTTGACAATTTCAGCACTAACCTTTTGCGGTGATACGGCCGCATGTATGCTGCCGTCTTTTAAAAACAGGCATTTATCGGCAAAACGCAGGGCTGTGGAAAGATCGTGAAGCGTCATTACGGCGCAAACTGCGTGCTCTTTAACTATCCGGCGAATAAGTTTAAGGATTTCCAGCTGGTTTTTTAGGTCCAGACTGCTGGTTGGTTCATCCAATAGCAGCAAATTCGGTTCCTGGACCAGAGCCCGTCCCAGCGCTACTTTTTGCAGTTCACCGCCGCTCATTTGGTCGATGGTGCGCATTGCCAGTTTTCCCAGGTCAAGACTTTTAACAGCGCCGTCTACGATGCGCAGATCCCGGTCTGAAACACGATAACGGATATGTGGCCGGCGGCCCATGAGAATAGCGTCAAAGGCGGTTATTCGTCCAGTTGTTTGCTGCTGAGCAACATAGCCGATGCGCCTGGCGATAGCCATGGCATTCAACTTGAGAACATTTCGATCCTCGACCATCACCGCACCGGCAGATGGTCTCAAAATGGCATTCATACAACGTAACAGGGTGGTCTTGCCCGCCCCATTGGGGCCGAGAATCGCCAGAATCTCCCCTTTATCAGCGCTAAAGGACAGATGATTCAAAACCGGGTGTCCGTTATAACTGAATTGGATTCCATTGACATCGAGAATCATCGTCTATGCCCCTTTATAATCAAGAATATAAAAACCGGTGCCCCCATGAAGGCTGTAATGATTGACACCGGCAGCAGGTGAGGCGACAACACCAACCTGGCTGCCGTGTCCGAGACCAGCAGCAAAACAGCGCCCACAAGGGCTGTTGCCGGAAGCAGAAACCGATTGTCGCCACCGATCAGGCGGCGCACCATATGCGGGCACACCAATCCCACAAACCCGATAATACCCAAAAAAGACACGATCACCGCAGTCACCAGAGACGCCACCAGCATCCCCAGGAGACGCACACGTTCCACCCTTACGCCCAGTCCTTTGGCGGTTTCATCACCGGCATCCACGGCGTTGTAGTTCCATGCATTTAATAGAAAATAAAGGGTCGCCGCGAGGGCCACCGTTGCCATGACCGCCAGCTCCTTCCAACTCGCCCGGGCGATATCACCAAAGGTCCAAAAAACCATGGCAGCCAGCTGATTGTCATCGGCGAAAAACTGCAGGGACATGGTCCCGGCTGTAAACAGCGCCCCCAGAGCCACACCCGCCAGAATCATGGATTCCGGGGAAGCCCCGCGCATCCTGGCTATGGCAACAATAAAAACTGATGCCAGCAGGCAACATAGAAATGCCATACCGGTGGTAATATACGGGTGGGAAATGGTAATCGCGCCCACATTAGAACTGGCCATGGTCCCCGTATCCAATATCATCACGGCCAAAGCGGCACCGAAGGCCGCCGCGTGGGAAATGCCCAAGGTAAAAGGAGAGCCCAGTGGATTGCGCAGGACGGACTGCATGACTGCTCCGGCAATCGCAAGGCCGCCGCCCGCTATGGTGGCAGCCAACACTTGAGGCAAACGTATATGCCGGACAATAATGCTGAACTGATTGAATTCGGCGGTTCCGGCAAGCGCCCGGGCAACTTCAATGAGTGGAATATTCGCAGCCCCCTTAGAAATACTGTAAAGAATCAGAAAACCCAGCATCAGCAAGGCAAGAATTATAAAACCGGTTTTGCGACCGATATAGCGCGAATATTCCGAATTTAAAGAACCTTCGGCAAAGTGCATGGCAATATCCTCTATTTTAATGGAATCGGCCGAAAAACGAAATTCCCGAAAGCGGCCTGCATAGCGGCAAACACCGGCTTGCCGACGAGAAATACATATATTTCATCTGCCCTGGCAGCCGGCTCGATGTCGATAAACTGCCCGGGATATAAAAGTTTACCGATAAAATAGGCATTTGCCAGGATGGAGCCATAATTTTGGGTGTACCAGTTGTATGGCAGAACACCATACACATTTCCGTTTTGGACAGCGGTCAGGCTTTGGTAGGCCAAATCATTTTTAAGTTCAAACAGTCCCCCGGCCCTATCCCCCATCTGAAGGGTGGCAAGATCCAGAAAAAGAAAATCAGGATCCCAGGTCACAATCTTTTCTTTAGCAATATTGCTGTGGCGTAAGGCGTTAGCGACCAATGATGCCTCGCAGGCCAGATTGCGGGCCTTTATAAATGTGAATGGAGGATAGGCCGGTTCCGTGGATTGAAAGCCGTGAGGACCGCGAAAAGCAATACCACCCACAAAACAGCCCGGGCGTCGATCAGTCGAAATCCGGGCCACGCGATTTCCAAGGTCGGCGATCATGCGATCGAAGAAGAAAATCACAGCTTCGGCCCGCTTCTCTTTTCCGATCGCCTTTCCCATGATTCGCAGCGATTTGTAGAAAGCAGGTCGATTTTTTCCAAGATCGCCGTAATTCAAAACAATAACCGGTATGCCGGTTTTCCGGGAAAGCTCCACCGGATCATAGCCCATGGAAGAATAGGTTTTAAAAATCACCTGGGGCAGCGGATCAAGCGTTAGGATTCGCTCCGGGTGATCATGTCCGCGAAACTCGCCGAAAACGGGGTAATCCCTGAACTGCGGATTGGCCAACGCATAGGGTCGAGCGTCAAATTGGGGGCGCTGTTTTTCCATATCATCTACGGCTACGATTTTATCCTGGGCCTCGAGATAGGTTAAAAGACGCAGCGCGCCGGGACCCGAACAAATTACATGCTCAATTGTTGGCGGTATTTCCACCTGTCTGCCGGCAGCATCAACTATGATTCGATTTGAAGCCATCGCTGATGACAGCATAAAAACATACGGCAATATACCGATCATCGCCATACATATTAAAAAACGGTACCTGCCCATTGGCAGCCTCCTACTTTAAACAAAAAAAGCCACGAAATCTTTACTCCTTTACCCGGAGCAACTGACCTTCGTGGCTTTATTTAGATGCAAATTGGTTTTAGGGCTAATCTGCCTGCAGGCAGGAATTATGTTCTTATCTATAACGAATAACAGCGTGATCTGTCAAGTTAAATAGACCATAGCCCTGGTTTATATGCAATCATCTTCTTGCAGGGACCCCTTGCGAACTATCCACTTGACCATACCTTTTTAAAATTTCCGCCATAACCCCTTGCGAAAATCCTCTTGCGTGCAGAAAACGATAAATTTTATCCCGTCTTTTTAATTCATTCTTTTCTCTTTGAAAGCGCTTGATATTTTTTTTTAAAATGAGCTCGGCACCTTCCCGTTCGTCAGTCTCAGAAACGCATTCATCCAGGATGCCCTGTATGCGGGTGCCTTTCAGACCTTTCTTGTTGAGTTCAAGCTGTATACGCTTTTTCCCGTACCCTTTGCGTTTAAGCTGCCGGATATACACCTGCGCCGTTCGTTCATCATTGATATAATCAAATTGCTCGCAGTATGCGATGGCCTCGTCAATATCTTCTCTGCTGAAACCGCGCTGTTTTAATTTCCGAACAAGCTCATATTTGGAGTGATCCCGAGGGGTAAGAATGCGAAGGGCGGAATTGATCACATTTTTATGGGAAAGGACCAATTTGCTATCAGGTTTATCTTCAGGCACAGGAAAATAATGGTTTAAGGTTAAGGGTAAAATCCCTTTTTGCTTTGAGCTTTCAGCTATGAGCTACCCGCTAGGGTTGAAACCGCAATTTTCTCATTTCATCAAAGTAATCGGTTGCACCATCCGGCAGCTTGTCGACATCCAAACCCGTTGCCAGAGCATGATAATATATCCGGGCCACATTTTCCAGCAATTCGACATTTTTCAGGGCCCGCTCCATATCGGACCCCAGACTCAGGGCCCCGTGGTTTTGAATCAGATAACAGTGGCACTGGTTTTTCAGCCTGCCGACCACATTTTGCACGAGCTCGGCACTGCCCGAAAAGGCATAGGGAATAACCTCGGCCACAGGGCCGATTTCAACGATGGCCTCATCAAATAAAGCCGGAATCGGCCGGTTTACAATGGAAAGCACGCTGGCATAGGTCTGATGGGTGTGAATAACAGCCTTCACATCCGGGCGCTGCTTGTAAATGCCAAGATGCATTGCGGCTTCAATGGAAGGCTTAAGATCGCCGTCCAGCGAACGGCCGTCAAGATCAACGACACAGACATCTTCGACTGCCATTTTAAGGTAGGGTCGGCCGGAAGGTGTGATTGCAATGGCGTCTTGATTTGCTATTTTTAATGAAAGATTTCCCCCGCTGCTTCTTTTTCCCAGATACCCGTTTCCGGCCAGCCAGTGGGTGGCATCTAAAACGGTCAGTTTTTCAGAATCATATTCGCTCATAGCCAAGGAATTAGAGTTAACTGTTCAATCAATATCATTCTCAATAAAAACCGGCGGTCAGTGCATCAACTTCAAAGTGAGGGCCGGTGCAGGCTCTGCCAGATTCTGGTATTGCAAACCTGGGTTGAAGGCTTGGGCGACCGGATCGGATCCAAAATTCTGCTGAGGCTGTGAATGATCCGTGACAGCGAGCCTTTTTCGGTGTAATGGCGAATAAGATATTTTAAATGGGACTCTTGACCGGGTTGCAGGTTACCAAATTTTATACTGTAACGGCGTCCATCCATAAGGTTGGAGGTATCCTTCGGAAACGCTTTGACATTGGCAGCAATTTGAAAAGGAAGTTTTTCCAGATAAAAACTACAATCCGCCACCATAATTTCCAATTTGGAGGATGTAGCCAGCCATCGGGCGCCGTCATCCAGATAAACGCCAAGCCCTCCCATACCGATATCAATAATTGGAACAACTTTGACGGGGTCCGGATTTATCACCGTAAAAACATTATCTTTAACCCGGTACCGCCGGTGTTTTCTGCGTTCGTTATGCATGGTAGTCACCTCTCGTCATTAGAAGTTATACCGCTTTTCATAAAAACATTCCAGCTGGTATAAGTGGTTGTAGGAAAAAACGCTTGAATAAGGGAACGTTTTTTCGACAACCACTATATCTGACGATAATTACAATCATAAGCGCAACCAAAAGAGATTCCTTGTGAGGTGAAGATAGCCTGGCCGGTCGAGGGAGGTTGCTGCACTGATTCATTATATATCATGATAGTTAATGCCACAACGTAGCAATGTCAATGGGCTCCAAAAAAAATTGGGGCTTAATGGCTGAAATCCGCCAGAGGGATCGGAAATTCTTTTAATCTCGGCCTGGTTTTGTCCACCTTAAGGAATCGCCCGTGGGCGTAGTATTAATGAATGAAGATCCCTTATTTGATGAATACGGTATCCCTGAATTAAAAAAAAGCTAAAGTTTAGGCTGTAATTACCGATAATATAAATGAAAACTAATTTGACACACATTCGGAACTGAGTTAAGCTTATTAACAGAGATCCAGATGAGGAGAAGCGACAATGGAAATATGCAAAAATCAAGGCATACAAGTTGATGCCTATGTAAACCAGGTTCACGAGAATAAGAAGGCCGACCAGGCCATCGACCGGGCTAAAGAGTCGGCAACCAAGACAGATACGGTTGTGATTTCCGACGCGGCCAAAAGAATACAGGAAGCCCGTGCCAAGTTGGACGAAATTCCGGACGTGCGCGAAGACAAAGTCGCCGAGCTTCGAAATCAAATCCAAAATGGCACATACCAGATGGATGCCGATAAAATAGCCGCTAAATTGCTCAAAGAGCATGTGCGCAATGCCGTTGATAAGGAACTGGACATTTAAAACAGCCAGGGCCCGTTTGGAACAACCTATAAAATTACAAAATCCCGGGATTATCCCGGGATTTTTTTTGTTTTTAGTAAGTGCATTAAAAGCTATCTAAAAAATGTAGCTTTTACTGGATTTCACAGACCATACAGTAGCTGTAAATTCCCCTGGGGTCATTTAAAGTCATCATCTGCTCCAGCTCCCTGCTGAAATTGTCATACAGTTGAACCACCGGGTGGTCGGCCCGTCCAAGGGCAGCGCTAACCGCCTCTATCATAAATTGATTCAGCCGCCTGATCAATTTTTCCCGTGCCGTCAGGTCCTGTTCGATGTAGACAACATCATATTTCTCGATGGCCGCCAGTTGGGCGGCCGCTTCAACGGCTTCCTGAAGATTGCCGAATTTATCAACCAGCCCCAGTTCCCCGGCTGTTTTTCCGGCCCATACCCGACCCTGGGCGATTTTTTCAACGTCTTGGACCTCCATATTTCTGCCCTGCGCGACCAGTTGAATAAAGCGGCGGTAATTGTTTTCTATGATTTGCTGCATGGAATCGGCAACCTCGCGACTGAGCGGACGGGCAGGATCAAAGGCATCAGCCAGTTTGGTGGTGCCGACACCATCACTGTGAATCCCTAAAGAATCGAAACTCTTCTCAAGGGTTAAAAAGGCTCCGAATATCCCGATGGATCCGGTAATGGTCGTGGGAGATGCCCATATTTGATTCGCGGCTGACGCAATCCAGTATCCACCGGAAGCGGCAATCGAGCTCAGGGACGCTATCACCGGTTTGCCCGCCTTTCTCGTAATCTCAATTTCTTTGCGAATCGTTTCAGAGGCCTGTGCGCTACCACCGGGGCTGTCAATGCGAAGCA